>JGI994J12354_10001439_pt1 | contig 24020 bp, 22 predicted proteins | sample IntmicLarv3ML3BL_FD_12354 | JGI IMG/M metagenome (IMG submission 12354)
AACGAGCCGAAGGCGCATATCACATCTGCTTTCCCGGCGGCAGCCAGTGCCTCGGCTGCGCCTTTCAAGACCGACTCGCAGGACTTCACGCTCTGCATGCCCTCGTCCTGAAAATATGCCGCAAGCGTTGCTGCGTCCAGCGCTCTGGGGTTTTTCGGTGTGACTGTGAATATTCTTTTTGCCAGAGGGGTCACTTTGCCCAGCATGGTTTTATAGTCCTTATCCGCCATCACGCCAATGATGAAGATAATTTTTCTTCCGGGAAAATAGCTGCTTAAATTTTCGAGCAAACAGCTTACGCCCTGCTCGTTATGCCCTCCGTCCACAATAAACCACGGCTCGTGGCTGACAATTTCAAAGCGCGCCTGCCATTTGGTTTTCGCAAGCCCTGCCCTTATGTGCTCCTCGCTTATGCTCCAGCCGCGCTTTTGCAGGCGCTCTATCACCGTCAGCGCAACTACCGCATTTTGTATTTGATGACTACCAAGGAGCGAGATTTCTAAATTTTTATAGCCCTTGAAGCTGAATTTTTGACCTTTTATATCGCTTTGCACCTTCACGACCGCGTCGGTGTTTGCAGGCTCCAGCGTGGCATTTTTGTCATCGCATATTTTCCAAAGCATTGACATTGCGCCCGGCTCTTGAGGCGAGGACACCACAAAAGCGCCCGACCTTATTATTCCGCCCTTTTCTGAGGCGATTTTCTCTAGGGTGTTTCCAAGCTCTGCTGTGTGGTCCATGCTTATGGGGGTTATAACCGCAATTTCCGGGGGCGGAATGATATTGGTGGCATCCAGACGTCCGCCAAGTCCCACCTCCAAAACCACAAGGTCGCACCCCCACTCGTGATAATATTGCAGCGCGATTGCGGTGGTCATTTCAAACTCGGTGGGATGGTCTACCATTTGCTCGGCTATGATTTGAACCTTTCTTGTTATTCTCGCAAGGTCAAAATTGTCAATAGACTGTCCGTTGATTTGGATGCGCTCGTTAAAGCGATTGATATAGGGCGAGGTGTAAAGACCGGTTTTGTAGCCCGCCTCTGCAAGCACCGCAGCTAGCATCGCGCAGACGCTCCCCTTGCCGTTTGTTCCGGCGACATGGATATATTTCAGCTTTTCATGCGGCGCGCCAAGCTCGGCAAGGAGCTTTTTCATCCGCGAAAGTCCGAGGCGGCTTTTGCAGAAGTCACTTTGGGTTATATAGTCAATTGCCGCGACTTCGGCTGTTTGGGGATCTTTTATCATGTTTTTCGCTCCTTGAAGCGCCGCCCGGTGGGGCGCAGGTTACAAACCCACATAGAAACGCCTATAAAAACACCGCCGAGGATATTTCCAAGCGTCACGGGCAGCAGGTTATTGAGAAAAAAGTTTTTCCAGCTAAGCTCTGCGATGCTGGCTCCCATCTCCATTGCCAAGCTCGCATATTGCGGATTTTGCAATGCGAAAATTCCGGCTGGGATATAGTACATATTGGCAACGCAATGCTCAAAACCGCAGATTATGAAAAACGCAACGGGAATGTAAGCGCCCATGATTCGCCCTGCCGTATCCTTTGCGGAAAGGCTGCACAGCACACCAGTGCACACCAGGATATTGCAAAATATCCCCATAACAAGCGCACTGGAAAACGGCAGAGAAGCCTTTGCCGCTGCCACCTTGATTGTGTATGCGCCAAGCGCTCCGGCAGATTGGTCCATTTGCCCAAACCATGCGCATGCGGCAGCCAGCAGCACAGCGCCGATAAAATTTCCCAGATACACAATGCACCAGCTTCGCAGCATTTTGAATGTGGTTGTTTCCCCACTTAGTACCGATATGCAAATCAGAGTGCTTCCGGTGAACAGCTCTCCGCCCAGCAAAATCACCATTCCAAGTCCAAAGGGAAAAAGCAAGCCGCTTATAACCCTTGCTGTGGAGATATCCGTGATGGAATGTGTGGCTGTGCTGGAAACGGCTGAGCCAAGGGCGATAAAAAGGCCTGCTAAAACCGCCATTATCAGCGATTTGTGTATGGCTTTTTCAGCCTTGTTCTTGCCTTCTTTGGCATAGTTTTGTGTTAGCCGGGTGGGGGTATACATGTTCAGCACATCGGCTTTGGGGGTGTTTTTAGATAATTCTGCCATCGCTTACTCCTTCAAGGCGAATGCGGCGCATGACCTCTTCGCTGATTTTGTCCGCAATTGGGCTATGCTTTGCCAGAAGCGTGTCTGCCGTGGTTTCAATTGACCTCGCAGCACCCTTGTCCACAAGCAGTGCGGAATTTATGTAGACATTCATGCTCGCGCCAATGAGCGCCGCCTTGCAGCACACAGCACCAACGCCTATATCAGACACCGGCACGGCACCGCCGCGCTCGAGCAGCTTTGACAAAAGCTCAAGCGCCGCGCCACAGCAGCCCATCATTTCAAGCGGAGCGGCGCAAACCTTGGTGAGCGCATATTCCATGAATTTCTCCCGGCGCGAATCGTCCTCGGAAATGGCAACGGCTTGAGCCAGCGGCTCGAAAACCCTTGCATCCTCGTCCACTAGGGTCAATATTCTGTCGCGCAGCCGCTTGCCTTTTTCCAGCAGCGCTTCCACCTCGGCGTCCGGGACTGCTTCTGCTCCGATATATTTTCTGCGCCCCACTGTGATGTTCCCCACCATGGCGCACAGCGCCATGCCGATTGCTCCGATAAGGGCAGGTGCGCCGCCGACCGCCGCTTCTTTGGACGCCAAGGAAGCTGTGAACTCCTCGCAGTATAAATCAATAAAACTCATTTTATTTCCTCCTTGATAAACGGAAGGACCTTTCCATGCATACGCATAGAAAGGTCCTCCTCTCTATGTCAGCGGATGCGAGGTCATGGCGCGAAAAGCGGTAGCTTTTCCTCGTCCGGCGGCAACTTCCCATCCGGCGGCACTTAACGCATGCTCTCTACTCTGTCAAGCAGCTATTTAGTTTTTGCTTTTGCTTAGAACAAGTTTGAAATTTTGCCGTCTGCGTCCACATCAATCCGCTCGGAACTTGGAGATTTTGGCAGCCCGGGCATTGTCATGATATCTCCAGTAAGCGCCACGATGAAGCCGGCGCCGGCAGAAACCTTCAGGTTTTTCACGCTAATCTTAAAGTTCTGTGGTGCGCCAAGCAGCGACGCATCATCGCTGAAGCTGTACTGGGTTTTTGCCATGCAGATCGGGAGATTTCCAAAGCCCAACTCCTCAAGCTGCACTGCCTGCTTCTTGGCTGTCGGCGATAGCTCGACGCCCTGCGCGCGATAAATTTTTGTGGCAATGGAGTTTAGCTTTTCTTCAATGGTTTCTTTTGATTCATATGTAAAGCTGAAGTTTTTAGGCTTTTCGCACAGGCGGACAACCTCCTGCGCAAGCGCCGCGCCGCCCTCGCCGCCTTTTGCCCAAACCTCGCTAAGCGCAACGTTAACGCCCAGCTCCCGGCATTTTTCTTCCACCAGTTTAAGCTCTGCTTCCGTGTCTGTTGGAAATGCATTTATGGCGACCACAGCAGGCAGTCCAAACACTTTTGTGACATTTTCCACATGCCGGAGCAGGTTTGGAAGTCCCTTTTCGACCGCGGCAATGTTTTCACTGTTTAAGTCTGCCTTTGAAACACCGCCGTGGTGCTTTAAGGCACGAACGCTTGCGACGATGACCACCGCATCCGGTGCAAGGTCTGCCATGCGACACTTGATGTCGATGAATTTTTCGGCTCCAAGGTCTGCGCCAAAGCCTGCCTCGGTCACGGCATAGTCGCCAAACTTCAGCGCCATGCGCGTTGCTATCACGCTGTTGCAGCCATGTGCAATGTTTGCAAAGGGTCCGCCGTGGATGAAGGCTGGGGTGTGCTCCAGCGTCTGCACGAGATTTGGCTTTAGGGCATCTTTTAGAAGCGCGGTCATCGCGCCGGCAGCTTTCAGTTCGCCGCATGTAACGGGCTTTTCATCGCGCGTGTATCCCACGATAATTTTGGAAAGGCGATTTTTAAGGTCAGTAATATCGCGCGACAGGCACAAAACTGCCATCACCTCGGATGCGACGGTTATATCAAAGCCGTCCTCGCGCGGAGAGCCGTTAACTCGTCCGCCAAGACCATTTGTTATATAGCGAAGCTGCCGGTCGTTCATGTCAACAACACGCTTCCATGTGATGCGACGGTTGTCGATGCCAAGGGCGTTGCCTTGGAAAATGTGGTTGTCTATTATGGCAGCGAGCAAATTGTTTGCCGCACCAATGGCGTGGAAGTCTCCGGTGAAGTGAAGGTTTATATCCTCCATCGGCACAACCTGGGCATGTCCACCGCCGGCTGCTCCGCCTTTAACGCCAAACACAGGACCAAGAGACGGCTCTCGCAGGGCAACAACACTCTTTTTGCCAATTTTTCGCAGACCATCGGCAAGCCCCACTGTGGTGGTGGTTTTGCCTTCGCCTGCCGGTGTTGGGGTTATGGCTGTTACAAGCACCAGCCGTCCGTTCGGCTTGTCTTTCATATTTTCAAGCAGCTTATAATCTATCTTTGCCTTGTAATGTCCATATTGTTCAACGGCTTCTTCTTTAATGCCAAGCTCTGACGCGATTTCGTTTATTTTTTTCATCGTCACAGCCTGTGCAATTTCAATGTCGGTTTTCAGTGACATAATGTAGAATCTCCTCATAATATTTAGATATCAGTTTCATTTTTTCCTTTTAGCTATGCTGCGCAGATATGCTGGCGCACACTGCCAATGCCTCCGTCGTCGCGCTGCCCAATTGGGGCTCCAGAACAACATAACAATCCGGGTGTGTGTTTGCGCCGCAAATCATCAGGAAATCATTCAGATTTAATATTTCTGTGAAAATGACCTCCGAGCCCTCCACAACATAAACACGAAGCCCCTCTGCAAGAGCATAAAGCCCACAAAACTGCATTTTGCAGACAATCGCCTCCGGTCTGTACAGACAGCGCAGGCTGCCTTCGAATCCGCTGCCCAGCATCAGGTTGAAGTCGGTGCATTTCCCCTGCGAGCTTGTGTGCCACGCGCCATCGAAAAAATCCTGTTCATAGCGCTCAAGTGTCCTGCTGTGATGGTTTTCATGCACAAGGTTCATGCTGCCATCCAGCAGCATGATATGCCTTCGATAACCCGGAAGGCTTGTGAACTCCGACTGTTCCTGCGAAACTACGGCGCTTGAGATGCGAAAGTCGAAATTTCGCTCTGAATAGCTGGCACTGTTTGGGTATATATAAAGCTGTGTGGTTTGTCCTCCGGACCATTCTGTGGTTTCCTGACTTTGTCTTTTATTCAGCTTAACGCTTATCATCATCCTGCCCTCTTCCCAAATTTACTTTTTCACTACTACAAGCTGCGCAGCACGTTTTCGTAAATTTCATCCGCCAAAGGAAGCGCCTGAGCCAAAATTTGCTCGCCGTCATAGCGGTAGCTCGCCACAAATTTCTCATCTTTTATGCCACCGATGTTAATGAGAATATTAAGCCAAGCGCCCTGCATTGCCGCCTTTAGGCTGAGCGCTGCAACGCCAAGGTCGCTGGCTGCATTGGCATTGGAATTTCCCAGTGCCATTTTTGTAAGGCGCAGAGCTTCCAGCGCATAGCTCATCATCTCATAAGGCGTTTTTGTGCAGGCTTTTAGTGCATCCTGCATTGCCTGAGTGCGCGCGGCTTTTTCTTCGGCGCTTTCTTTTGGCATGGAAAACACAGCGCTCACACCATTGAATGCTTCCGTGTCCCGGTCTATTACATCAATAAAGTTGTTTTTAATGCCATCGGCTTTTTGAAGAATCTCCTCCATAAGCTCCTGATACTGCTCATAATTTTTTTTGCCGATGGTTAGAGCTGCCACCATGCGCAAAAGCGCCGTTCCAAGCGCCCCCTCCAGCGCCGCGGCAGAACCGCCGCCCGGTGCGGGAGCGTCGGACGATAGAAGCTGCGTAAAATCCGTTAGGGTCATATCTGTTAGTTTCATAATCATTCTCTCCAAATTATTTATTTAAGGAAAAGGAAGAATCCTTTCTCCTTTGCAGAATGGATTCTTCCTTTGGTGCGTCCACTTTTAGCCGAGGAGGTGGTTTTCAAGAACCTGCTTTTTATAGTCAAATTCTTCAATCTTCAGATAATATTCGGCGCAGTCCACCAGAGCTTTTACAGGCGTCAGTCCTATAACCTCGCTTCCGGTGATATAAACGCCCCAACGCTGCGCCTCGAAGCGAATTGCTTCAAAGGCACGGTAAAGCGGTGTTTCCTCGTAGTTAACCATGTTCATTGAAACCTGCGCGATATTGCGGTCTTCCAGCATAACACCAATTGCCTTGCAGGATTTGAAGCCGCCGCTGGAGGAGCGGATGGTTTTTGCAATTGCATTTGCAATGTTAATGTCCGATGTGCTAAGATTTACGTTGAAAGCCACAAGCGGCATTCTGGCGCCGATGGCAGTGATTCCGGCGGTTGGGTGAATTTTTCTCTCGCCATAGTCCGGCGCCCATTCCTCCAGAAGCAGCTTTTCGGGCATGCCCTCAAACTGACCCTTGCGAACTTTTGCAAGATTGCGCCGCTGCTCGCATTTTGCGGAATCTTCATACAGGAAGCTTGGAATTTTCAGCTCGTTATATATCCGCTCTGCCACTTTTTTGGAAATTTCTACGCACTCCTCCGCGGTGATGTCCTTTACGGGAACAAAGGGTATAACATCGGTCGCGCCCATGCGTGGGTGTTCTCCTGCGTGCTTTGTCATGTCAATTTTTTCGGCAGCGAGTTTGCACAGGCGAAACGCAGCCTCGGAAATGCCGTCCGGATCGCCCACGAGAGTGAACACGCTGCGGTTGTGGCTCGGGTCGGAGGAATGATCCAGCAGCATAACGCCCGGCACGCTTTTTGCCTCGGCTACAAGAGCTCCGATAATTGCATCGTCGCGACCTTCGCTGAAATTGGGGATGCATTCTACTAATTTTGCCATGTTTTTTGTCTCCTTTAATATGTAAGTTTTATAAACGATTTATCGTTTATGAGAAAAAGCCTATGCAGAACACGATGACCGGGATTGCCACAATATCTATGAACACCGCGCAGCACAAGGGCACAATCAAAAAGGCTTTGAATGAATTTACCTTATACTTCTCGCAGACAACGCTCATACTGGCGATAGCCGTTGCCGTTACGCCAAGCCCCACGCCGGTGAAGCCCGCGGACATAACCGCGGCGTCGTAATCCTTTCGCAGAAGCGGCCAGACCAGAAAGAAAATATAGAGCAAAACGAAAACCGTCTGAACTGCCAAGATTACTATGAGCGGAATTGCCAAATCGGCAAGCTCCCAGATTTTCAGCGTCATTATAGCCATTGTCAGGAAAAATCCCAGACCCACCTCTTTAATCATGTCGATTGCGGTGCTGTCAATCTTTACAAAATTAAATTTATCATTCACATTTCGGAATATAATAGCAATAAACATTGCGCCCACATATCCGGGCAGTGAAAAATTCGGAATGTTGAGAAGCTTGACTCCCAAGGTAATCAAGGCGCCGAGCACCATGAACACGCCAATAACCGTCATATGCTTCATAAGGCTTCGGGGTGTGATTTTCTCATCTTCTTTTTGCTGTGCAATCGCTTCGTGTGTGGTGCGGTCAATTCCAAGCTCGCTGGCTTTGATGGGAACCTTGAACTTTTCAATAAGAAAGCGTCCAACCGGTCCGCCGGAAATCGAGCCTGCGATAAGTCCATAAGTTGCCGCGGCAACTGCAACGGTGGTTGCGCCCACAACGCCCAGGGCTTCCGCCTCCGGACCGAAGGCCGCTGCATTTCCGTGACCTCCTGTCAGAGAAACTGCTCCTGCCATAACGCCCAGAACGGGGTTTATGTTCAAAAGATAGGCAAGCCCCACACCAATGGCGTTTTGGCAAATTGCCATAACCCAGCAAAGCACCAAAAACACAAGCAGCGCCTTGCCGCCCGCCCTCAGCAGAGCAAAGCTTCCGCCAAAGCCCACACAGGCAAAAAAGGCAACCATAAACGGCGTTTGCAGGGTTGTGCTTAATGAGAAAACAAGTAAACCTGTATTGCGAAGGATAAGTGCTAAAATTGAGAAAATTAATCCGCCGATAACAGGAGCCGGGATGCAGAACTTTTCGAGAAACGAAACCTTTCCTCTTATTGCATAACCCAGCATCAGTAAAAGCGCTGCCAATGTGGTGGTCGCAACAAGGTCAAGGCTTAATGTGCGAACATTGTCCACTAACTCAAATGTCATGCTAAGTCCTCCTCGCTTTATAATGTTTGTAAAATATGTCAAAAACGCAAGGCGCGCGCCGCTTGCGTTTAATCCAATGATGAAACCCCTTTACTAAAATATAAGCGAAAACATTTTGCTAATCGGGATAATTGGCGCAGTTTATTTAACCATTATCCCTAATTGGTACATTCACAATATACCACTCGTCTTAAATTGATGCAATGCATTTTTGTTACAAATTTTGTGGCATATTTTTGTGCATGTATTTGGGATTTTATAAGTCAAATTGCATCTATCTCGCTAATGTGATATACTGTCCGCACGCGTATATTACAATTGATTTAAGGTCACGGCGCAGATGCGTCATGTGACCAATTATATCAAGACCTGACAGTCATGACATAATGATTTTAGGGCAATCATTATCCTGATTTAATTTACATATACCGATGCTTTGCTTAAACTGCTTTTAGGAGGATTCATGCTGTATGAAGGATATTCCAATAATTTCTATTGATAAAAATTCCCCTCAGCCTATAGCGCAGCAAATCATTGATAATGTCAGCAAAATGATATTTTGTGGTCAGCTATCTCCCGGCGAAAAGCTCCCAACAGAGCGCGATTTGTCAACCCGGCTTAATATCTCTCGCGGAACTGTTAAGCAGGCTTATTCTCGCTTGGAGCAGGCTAAGATGATTGAAATTCGGCAAGGAAGCGGAAGCTATGTGCTTGCCAATGGTCAGGTTCTTGAAGCCAGCAAGAAAAAGGAAGCTGCCGAGGTTGTTGTCGACGCCATCACGCGCCTTCAATCCATGGGGCTTTCCGACAAGGAGATTCAAAACCTTGTAAATCTGCGACTGTCTATCACAGGTGGGCTTCGCAAAATCAACATCATGGTGCTTTCCAACAACCATGAAATTTTATCTGAGCTTGAAAAGCAGCTTTCTTATCTGTCCAGCACCTCGCAGTTTTTCTTCACCTTAACCTTTCTGACGCTTGAGAACATTCAGCGCAGCTCTGACCCCCTGCAAACGCTAGTAAATTATAATTTAATCATTACAACTTCCATCGACTATGCCGCGGCAACGCAGCTTGCGCTTCCGCTGCGCCACAAAATTATCGAGGCAACCATATCACCCTGCACAAGCACGCTTGTGGAAATTGCGGCACTTCCCAGAAGCGCACGAATTAACATAGTTTACCGAACCAACACCTTCTTGCTACTGATAAAAAAGACCCTCATCAGCATGGGATTTAAAGAGGATTGCCTCTTTCCCTGGCAGGAGCTTGAGTATATCCCGGCTTGCCATTTTCACAGCACAATAGACGCTGTTATAAATTTTAACGAGTCGCCTGTCTATGTGAATCCGGATTTTCATGATGCTAACGAGGAATTTACACGCCGCGGCGGCAAACTTATTTTCTTTGAATACCAGATTGACCGCAGCTCACTTTTGCATATTGAAGACCGCATTCAAACTCTGGTTGCGGACGGTGGCGTGCCCTTCTGCCATAAGCAGAAGCCTTCGGTATCTTTTGAATAAGCCATGTTCAGGATACGCCATATTAAGCAGCTTTTACAGACAAAAAAACAGCTAACATTCAAGTCGAATGTTAGCTGTTTTTTTAGGGCTAAAATTTTCGGTATTCGTAAGTCGCATACTCTCTTCGTCCGTCCGGATATTCCATGTAGGCAATTCCATTTTCTGCGTCATATCTCGCAAGCGGCAGCTCGTTGTCGCGCTTTGCCACAGCGGTTTCTCTTTCAGTGCTCACCAATGGGATTCCATTTGAGTTAATCACCTGATTAAGGTAGAAATTTACACCGCCTGATATATTAGTTCCAAGCTTGTCAAATATCCGCTCTGCCTGCTCTTTTACATTTTTATTTATGCGAATGCTAATCCAAATTTCGCTTCGCTCCTGAGCTTGCTCATGGTTCACGCCAGCGCCCTCCTTTCAGATGTCCGCCCATTGACGTCAGGTCATTGGGTATGCTCTGCCTTTTGAAATAACGCCTTGTCATATATAACTCCGCTTCGGTCGTAGTGGTCTTTAATTGCCATTTTCACAGCGCCCTCTGCCAGAACCGAGCAATGCATTTTAACCGCAGGCAAGCCGCCGAGAGCCTCTGCCACCGCTTTGTTTGTAAGCTCCAGTGCCGCGCTTAACGGCATGCCTTTAATCATTTCCGTTGCCATAGACGACGATGCAATGGCAGAGCCGCAGCCATAGGTTTCAAATTTTACATCCTCGATGGTTTCGTTTTCTATCTTTAGATAAATTCGCATAATGTCGCCGCATTTTTCGTTTCCGACCTCGCCAATGCCGTCTGCATTTTCAATTGCTCCCACATTTCGTGGGTTTTTAAAATGGTCCATAACCGTTTCGCTATATAACATGCTGCCTGGCTCCTTTCTGCAAATCCTTCCAAAGAGGCGACATCTCTCGCAAATGGTTCACCACTTTGGGAACCGCAACTAAAATTTGCTCTATATCTTCCTGCGTGTTGAAACCTGAGAGAGTGAGCCGAAGCGAGCCGTGCGCAACCTCATGCGGTCTGCCGATTGCAAGCAGAACATGGCTCGGCTCCAGCGAGCCGGAGGTGCAAGCCGAACCGGAGGAGGCGCAAATGCCCTTTTGGTCAAGCAGCAAAAGCAGTGCTTCGCCCTCAACCCCTTCAAAGCAAAAGCTGACATTCCCGGGAAGCCGACGACCTCGCTCGCCGTTGAGTGACGAGTGCGGAATTTTTGAAAGACCGTCAATCAATCGGTTTCTGAGAGCCATAATCTTGACCGCGTCCTCTTTTGCATTGGCGCAGGCATCATCAAACGCGGCAGCCATTCCCATAATCGCCGGAATGTTTTCGGTTCCGGCGCGCGCTCCGCGCTCCTGTGCGCCGCCTTCGATAAGACTTAAAAGTTTTATTCCTTTTCTTACATACAAAGCTCCGATGCCTTTAGGTCCATGAAATTTGTGCGCTGAGATGGAGAGCATGTCAATGCCTTGTGCTCTCACGTCAATCGGAATGTGCCCGGCGGCTTGAACTGCGTCGGTATGAAATAAAATGCCATGTGCTTTGCAAATTTTGCCAATTTCTGATATTGGCTGAATGGTTCCGATTTCGTTGTTGGCATACATAACGGTGACAAGGCAGGTATCGTGCCGAATTGCCGCTTCCACCTCCTGCGCGCTTACAATGCCGTTTTCGTGCACATCGAGAAGAGTTATTTCAAAGCCCTCCTTCTCCAGCTTCTTTAGCACATGAAGCACCGCGTGATGCTCAAATGCAGTTGAGATGATGTGCTTTTTTTCCTTGAGCGCACCCTGCGCTACGGCTGTGAGGATGCCCTGATTGTTTGCCTCGCTTCCGCCTGATGTGAAATATATTTCATGCGCGTCGCAGCCAAGATGTCCGGCAATTGTCTCGCGCGCCGATAGAAGCGCCTGCGCTGCCCTTTGCCCCACCGTGTGCAGCGACGAGGGATTTCCATAGTCTATATTCATATAGCGCCGCATCGCATTTATTGCTGTACTGCTCATTCGCGTGGTGGCTGCATTGTCCGCATAGATTGTTTTCACTTGAAGTTTTCCTTTCTATATTTCTGCAAACATTGGCGTTGACAGGTATCGTTCTCCCGTGTCCGGAAATATTGCTACAATTTTTTTGCCCCTGTTTTCGGATCTTTTTGAAAGCTCTGCCGCTGCCCAAAGCGCCGCGCCGGAGCTTGTGCCGACAAGCAGCCCCTCCAGCCCGGCGAGCAGCCGACCGCAGGCGAAGGCTGCCTCGTTTGTAACGGTTATAATTTCGTCATATATCGCCGTGTTCAAAACCTCTGGCACAAAGCCGGCGCCAATTCCCTGAATTTTGTGCGAGCCGGACTTCCCTTCAGACAGAACGGGCGAGAGCGCCGGTTCAACTGCCACAATTTTTGTTTCAGGCTTTTGCTCCTTCAAATAGCGCCCGACGCCCGAGATGGTGCCGCCGGTTCCAACGCCCGCCACGAAGATGTCAATGCACCCGTCCGTGTCGTTCCAAATTTCGGGACCTGTGGTTTTATAATGCGTTTCGGGATTTTCCGGGTTTGTGAACTGGCTGGGCATAAAGCTTCCGGGAGTTTCGCGCGCCAGCTCCTTCGCTTTTTCAACAGCCCCCGCCATCCCCTTCGCGCCCTCTGTTAAAACAAGCTCCGCGCCATAAGCCTTCAGCAGGCTTCGGCGCTCCACACTCATCGTTTCCGGCATGGTTAGGATAACTCTGTATCCCCTTGCCGCGGCAATTGCGGAAAGTCCAATTCCGGTGTTTCCGCTTGTCGGCTCGATGATAACGCGGCTTTGCCCGAGCAGTCCCTTTTTTTCGGCATCGTCGAGCATGGCAAGGGCAATTCTGTCCTTCACGCTCCCAGCCGGATTAAAAAGCTCAAGCTTTGCAAAAATTGTCGCCTGCAAATTCAGAGCACGGTTTACATTTTTAAGCTCTATTATTGGAGTTTTTCCTATTAACTGTGTGATAGATGTATAAATATTAGCCATCGCATTCATCCTTTCAAGCTTATTTATTAGCTCCGCCGCTGGCAACCAAAGTCGCTCCAACGCGGCACGACCGCCTGCCTTTTTGCGTTAAAGCTCCCCTGCGCTGCGGAGAAGCCAATCGAATTTTACAAAGCGGATACAGCAGATTCGGAGACTTAGTGTCGCACCGGCGCAGGCAAAGCCTTGATTTTCAAGCAGCCGAGCGGCGCTGCCAGAATCCGTGCCGCCGCTCATGGCGGCTCACGCCCGGGTTACGCTTGTGCCTGCTTCGCCATGCGCAGAGCCTGCTCTAAATCATATAAAATGTCGTCTATATGCTCCGTTCCGATAGACAGGCGAACCGTTTCCGGCTTTATTCCGGTGGCAAGCAACTCCTCTTCGGATAGCTGGGAATGTGTTGTTGAGGCTGGGTGAATCACCAATGACTTCACATCTGCCACATTTGCGAGCATGGAGAACATTTCGAGACTTTCCGCGAAGCGGCGAGCGCAGTCCGCACCGCCTTTAATTTCAAAGGTGAAGATGGATGCGCCGCCGTTTGGGAAATATTCATCATAAAGCTCCTTCGCGCGCCCTGTTTCCAAGGATGGATGGTTCACCTTTGCCACCATCGGATGATTTTTGAGAAAATCTACAGCCCTCAGAGCATTTTCCACATGGCGCTCCACACGCAGGGACAGTGTTTCAAGCCCTTGCAGAAGAAGAAAAGAATTAAACGGCGAAATTGCCGCACCCTGGTCGCGCAGAATGGTTGTGCGCATTTTTATGATATATGCAAAATTTCCGGCTGCCTGCGTGAAGGTTACCCCGTGGTAGGACGGATTTGGCTTTGACAATCCGGGAAATTTGTCATTTTGCGCCCAGTCAAATTTGCCGGAATCCACGACCGCGCCGCCCAAAACCGTTCCGTGACCGCCGATAAATTTTGTTGCCGAGTGAACAACAATATCCGCGCCATATTCTATGGGGCGAAGCAAATATGGCGTTGCGAAGGTGCTGTCCACAACAAGCGGAATGCCATGCTTATGAGCAATATCAGAGAGCGCTCGCAAATCAATCACATCAGCATTTGGGTTTCCGAGCGTTTCGGCAAAAATCAGCTTTGTGTTGCCCCTTATGGCAGCTTCAAAATTTTCGGGAGAGCGTGGATCAACGAAGGTGGCTTCTATGCCCTGCTCCGGAAGTGTGTTTGCAAAAAGGTTGTATGTTCCGCCGTAAAGGTTTGAGGCTGAAACGATGTGGTCGCCAGCTCTGGCAATATTCTGCACGGCATATGTGATTGCCGCCGAGCCAGATGCAAGAGCGAGAGCAGCCGCGCCGCCCTCCAAGGCGGCAAGGCGCTTTTCAAAAACGTCAGAGGTCGGATTCATCAGACGTGTGTAAATGTTCCCCGGCGTGGTGAGGGCAAAGCGCCCTGCCGCCTCGGCGCTGTCCTTGAACACATAGGATGTTGTGGCATAAATCGGCACCGCGCGAGCGTCGGTGGCGCTGTCGGGCGTTTCCTGCCCAACATGAAGCTGAAGAGTTTCAAACTTATAATTTCTCTTTGACATAATCTTAATATCCTCCTAATGGTTAAATCGAATGTTTTCTAAAATAAGCTTTTGTCTTAACAGCACATTCGATAACAACTGGAGGATAATATATTCAGACGATACATATCACTCGTCCCCCTCTCGATAGTGGCTTAATTATAAACCTATAAACCTACCGTGTCAATAGGTTTATGGGGCAAAAAATTATATTTCTCCAAAAAAAGGATAAATTTATATCTCAACCCCCTCTTCTTCTCGCTTTTTGCAGAGGTCCTCAAGGGTGATGCCCTCGAAATAATCATCAATCAATTTATAAAGGTTTTCCCACATGGGCAGGGTTTTGCAATGGGCTGCTCTGGCGCAGTCATTTTTTTCGCCCTCCAGGCATGCAACAGGCGCAAGACCGCTCTCAAGAAGTTTCAGAATGCTGCCTATTGTATAGGTTTTTGGCTCACGCGCGAGCCTGTAGCCGCCGCCTTTGCCGCGAAGTCCTTCCAGATAATTGTTTTTTATCAAAACAGGCAAAATGGTTTCTAAATATTTTTCAGATATTTCCTGTCTTTTTGCAATGTCCCTAAGCGGAATATAACTGTCCGCTTGGTTTTCGGCAAGGTCCAGCATAACGCGCAGCGCATAGCGACCTTTAGTGGATATCATCATTTATATCACCTCAAGCCTATATTACTATAGGTTTGATGGGTTTTCAAGAGCTTTTAGCTCAAATTGTGCAGCGCGCGTGAAAATATTTTCAATTTGCCTTGAAGAGGGTGTATGCAAAAGCCTTTGCCGCTCTGGCGAGCATTTTACCATAAAACTTTCCGGCAGCGAGGTGGGCAGCGAGATAACAGCGCGTTATATAGTCGGCGCGGACGGGGCAAATTCGCTTGTTCGCCGACATCTTTTCCCAAATAAGAAGCCAAAAAGCTACATATCCATCCAGGGATGGTTTGAGGATAAAAACCCCTACCCGATTTATTCCTGCTTTTTTGATGCTGAATTAACCGACAGCTATGCATGGGGCGTTTCAAAGGATGGCAAATTTGCATTGGGCGGAGCTTTTCCGGCAGAGGGTTGCGCCGAGCGCTTTGAAAAGCTCAAAAGCAAGCTGCCTGCGCGCTACGAGCTTGGCAAGCCGATTAAGCGAGAAGCCTGCGTGGTGCTTCGCCCATCAGGACTGAAGGACTTTTGCTTTGGCAGCGGAGGCGCTTTTCTCATTGGCGAAGCTGCCGGACTTATAAGCCCCATCTCTTTGGAGGGAATAAGCTGTGCCTTTAGCAGCGCAACGCGGCTGGCTGGGGTTTTTAACTCGGCGAACAAAAATTTGAACAAAGCATATAATAGCGCTATTTTCGGAGTTATGATTAAGCTCTTGGCAAAAAACATCAAGTCTGTGGTTCTATACACGCCGCTGTTTAGGCATTTGATAATGAAAAGCGGAGTTGGAAGCATAAAAATGCTTAAATAATTTCAAAATGTCCGGTTTGCAAGCCTTGCTGTGGGTGCTGATATCAGCTTGGAATTTTTTGCACAGCCAATTGCGTAACCGTTTCCTTTTTCTTCGCAAACTTCGATGGTATTGCTTTTTGAATAAAGAACGGAGGCGAGCATTTTGGACAATTTTTTCGGATATTACAAAGGCAGTATTGTATATAAAAAGAGTATTTTTCGTGGCGCCGGTAGCGGCTCTTATCGCAATAAATGCTACTGCTGCCACTGCTAAATAAAAGGATGTACAAGTTGACATTTAGGCTGTACAATTATATAAAAATAAAATGTGCAAAAACGTGACATGAGATAAAATCGACAGCACGATTTATAGAATTGTGAGATGCCGATAATATGATAAATTTGGGGGAAGAAAAGAATGAGTGTTGACAAGGTGCCAAAAGTTTTCATAAGCTATTCGCAGGACGATGACGATTTTAAGGATGCTGTGCTTGCCTTTTCTAACAGGCTTCGCAGTGAAGGCGTTGATGCAATTTTAGACCAGTATGAAGACTCTCCTGTCGAGGGCTGGCCGCGCTGGATGGAAAATAATATGCTGGAAGCGGACTATATACTTGCTATTGCCTCCAAGGGATATTATGAGAAAGCCAGAATGCTTGTCAGTACCGGCAGCGGCAAGGGCACAAAGTGGGAAAACTTGTTGATGTATCAGATGCTGTATGAGGATGACACACTAAATGAAAAAATTATCCCGGTTATTCTCAATGCTTCGGACTCAAAGTTTATCCCTTTACCTATTCAAGGTAGCACACGCTACAACATAAGCATAGAAAAAAAGTATTACAATTTATACTGGCGGCTACATGGGGTAAAACCAACTGAAAAGCCGCCAATTGGCACGCGGCGCGCTTTGCCTGAAAAGAAACGCAGGTCAACAACCCAGACAATCACCGAAGAGTCTGCTTCAGGAGAATCGCAGTTTAACAATCCTTACAAAAAAAATATTTATTTTTCAGGACGCGACAAATTCTTAGAAGATATTCACACCGCGTTTCACACCAACGGCGCAATTGCCATAACGCAGGCGATTACGGGACTTGGCGGTGTCGGAAAAACACAAGCCGCTTCAGAATATGCCTATCGCTATGGTTCTAGCTATGACTATATGTGGTGGGTTACGGCAGAGCGAGAGGACAACGTGGTCGCCTCTTACAAAAAGTTTGGCTTGCGGATGGGGCTTTTAGGTGAAGATCAGTATGATAATGATGTTATAATCGAAGCTGTTCTGGACTGGATGGACACGCATTCCGGCTGGCTGTTTATTTATGACAATGTGGAAGACCCTGCAATGAATGCCTCGTGGTGTCCAAGAAATCCCAAAGGAAAAATTCTCATCACCTCGCGCAAGCGCCCAAATAATATTGGAAAACCGTTTGAACTCGATATTTTCTCGGAGGCTGAGGCAACTGTCTTTTTAAGAGAACGCACCGGGATTTCTGATAGCAATGCCCCAATTTTGGCTGAGCGACTGGGATATCTTCCTCTAGCGCTGGAGCAGGCAGCGGCTTTCATTAAAAGAACGGGAACATCATATGCTAAATATCTTGCGCTTCTGGACGAGCATGGACTCAAAGTGCTTGAGAAGATTGACGGTGTTATAGATTATGAAAAGCCGGTCACGGTGACATGGGAAATATCTATAAGCAGTATAAAGAGCGCGGCTGCCCGGCAGCTTCTGTATATGTGCTCGTATCTCGCATCAGAAAACATTGACCCCGAGCTATTTGGCGAGCACGCGGAGCACTGCCCGTCTCCCCTTAAAGAAGCGCTCTTGAATAGCCTGGAGGCAGTGGAGCTGTGGGCTGAGCTTGCAAAGTATTCGCTGCTGCAAGCGCAGGATTCACAGGGATATTCCATGCACCGCCTTTTGCAGGAGGTGGTGAGGGAGAAGCTAAAATCACAGGATGATTTGCAGTGGGCGCGGTGTATCTTGGGGATTTTGCGTGCTGCTTATGATTTCGAATATGGCAATATTGATTCACATAATAGTTTTTTGCAGCTTAGTCCACATGTGGAAGCCTTTCTTGGTTCTTGTGACTCCTTGTTAATGGACGATGAAGCACAAAAAACTTTCGCAGCCTTATACGCAAGTGTTGGAATTGGCAATCTGTATTTAGCTGATTATGCTAAGGCGTTGGCGTGGCTTGAGAAGGCTTCGGTAATCTGCGAAAAGGTTCTGGGCAAAGAGCATCCGACCACCGGCACCATCTATAACAACATCGCAGGAGTGTATGATAGTCAAGGCAATTTTGATGAAGCGTTGAAGTGGTACGAAAAAGCTTTGGCAATCAGTGAGAAGGTTCTGGGCAAAGAACATCCGGATACTGCCACCATTTATAACAACATTGCAGGAGTATATTATCATCAAGACAATTCTGACAAGGGGTTAGAGTGGTTTGAGAAGGCTTTAACAATCAGAGAGAAAATTCTGGGCATGGAGCATCCGGATACTGCCGCCACCTATAACAACATTGCTCTCGTGTATCTTCAGGAGAATAATTTAGGTAAGGCGCTAGAGTGGTTTGGGAAGGCTTTGGAGATCAAAGAGAAGATTCTAGGCAAGGAGCATCCGGATACTGCCGCCACCTATAGCAGCATTGCAAATGTGTATAGCGTGCAAGGAAATTATGGTAAGGCTTTGGAGTTGCTTTGGAAGGCTTTAGCAGGTCTTGAAAAGGCACTTGGTATGGAGCATCCATATACTGCCACCACCTATAGCATCATTGCAATGACGTATTATCAACAAGGCGATATTGTCGAAGCGTTACCGTGGTTTGAGAAGGCTTTGTCGGTCTTTGAAAAGGTGCTTGGCGCAGAGCATCCTGACACTAAAGTTGTGAGAGAAGCCATTGAGTTCTTGAAGCAATGATGTGCAAATCAGCTTTCGATTCCTTTTCTTAACCGCACACAATTATCGCAAAGCTCCCCCCTCCCTCGACTGAAAATCAGTTGAAGGAGGGGGGAGTTTAATTTATGCTTCTTAAGCATTGGTCTATATCTGAATATATTGTGGCTTAATCAGCTTCGCCGATATATTCAAACCGTTTCACGGTTTTTCCATCAACCTCAATCGGGTTGCTCCACATAGAAAGTGGACGAACCCAAGTGCCTCGCTCACCGTAAAGCGCAGTATAGATAACCATGCTTTCGAGGGTTTCGCTGTGTTTTGCAATGCCAATAACTTCGTATTGATTGCCTTTGTAGTGCCGATAAACACCTAATAAAATTGGATTCATTTTTTCGCCTTTCCGCTTGATTGAAGCAATAGTTTTGTACACATCCTCGTTTGGACATTCGTTATAGCTGATAATTTTGTCGGCATCAGCAGCTCTTATGGTAAGTGGGCATGCGAACCAACCTCTGATTTCATCGGTTTGGCTCAATGGAATATCCAAGTTTATCGGCTAAGTCAATAAACACCTCAATTCCCCCTGCGTCCCACTGATTGTTTACGGCGACTTCTGCATCGACCAAAACAATCGGTTCGTCAATAAAGTGCCTGCGATACCTTGTGCGCTCAGTAATCTCTCGCGCTTCTTTAATAGGCGTAATAATCGTGGGTAAGCGCGAAGCTGTAAAGGTTTGCGTTAATTCCTGCATTGTGATTTCTGGGTTGTTGCCTATATGTTTTTTTACCACAGCCAGCACCAAACGGTTTTTGGCATAAACCTGACCGTCAAACCGAAATTTAGTATAATCCCTACTGGATGATTTACTTACCGCTTGCAGACTTTCGCGGATGCTATCACGCTCTTCCTGCTCCAATTCGGGGTTGTCGGCTAAAGCATTCAATGCTGCCGTCAGCAAATCTTTGTTGTTCTCCCAAAAATTCAAAAGCAACGCTCTTTCCCGTGAGCTAACCGCCATGATAACTTCACCCCCATCAAAATCGTCAAATTGTAAGGACGGCTGGCTGAGCGTCCGCAGATATTCTTCAATAAAAACCCTTGCGTCTGATATAGTGCATTCTGACAAGGAAGGTTCCAGCACATAATCCACCAAATATTGATAATTCAACCCAACAAACTTTTTGCACTCACAAAACGGGTGGGTTAAAGCTTCATAATCGCTGCTGGACAGCGGTGACAAAAATAGGTATACCGTTTCGCCCTCAAGCTCCTCGCCATAGTTATAATAGCGATTGGTCTGTTATCTGCCTTCTTTGGACTTCACCTTGTTTTCGAGAATGATATTCAGTCGTTTATCCACTTGCCCACTGTGAAAATCGAAAGAGAGGAACAAATCCAGCCGGTCATTTTGGTCGGTTGCCCTCTCTCGCTCGCACTCGATATGGTCGAGCGTATACCCACCGCAAATTATGGTGTCCTCAATATCACAGGGAAACTGAAGCTGTTCATTTTTGGACTGTAATTTATTCTTCACCAATACGATAAGCTCAAGCAGCCTCCTAAGTGCAAAATCGTCAAGCTCATGGCTCTCGTCCGGGGAAAACAACCAGTGTAAAAAATAGCTGTGGATAGCTTCTTTCCGCGAAATGCCAAGAATATTAAAAAACGACTTCTTTTTATAATAACGGCTTAGCTGCTTGAAATCATCGCTGTTATTAAGATTTATAATTTGTTCTCGCAACCTTTGCAGATCATCCATGTTCTATTTACACCTCCGCCCGTGCCTTTGGTTTCGATATTGATTTTTCTCCCAATGGCTGAGTTTTCTTTTTTTATAAATCACACCAGCTTCAATGCCTTGGCAGTGTTTTTTGGTAATATGTTGTCAATTATTATAGCATGACCCTTAGGTCAGGATATAGGTCATAGGCGCTTTTGTGCCGTGACCTTTAACTCTATTATAATATCTGCCTGCGAATATTGTAGCATGCTTTTAGTTATTTCACAACGCAAACTGCCGAAGCCTAAGCAATTAAGCTGAAGCATGGAGATATAAACACAGCGCAGGCAAAAGCTTGATACGATTATTCTAAAGCGTAACCTCCAAGAAACCGACCACACCGCAAATTGCGATGTTTTGTCGGCTTAGGTACACCATTCCGAAAAGCTCCAAAACTATAATAAAACACTCAAAAGTACTGCCTTTGAGTCCGGAGTCCAATTTAGCTCACTTTCTCAAGTTCGACCCCATGCAACTGCTCAAACCGCTCCGGCATTTTATATGCCTGTGTGCCATGCGGTCGCGCTGTGTTATAGCAAGTTATATAATTATCAACACTTTCAGAGACCTACTGCTCGGATTTGAAATTCGTGCGGTAGCTCTCTTCTTTCTTTAATGCCGAAAAAATGCCTCGGCAACGACATTGTCGTCAAGCGCAAGCTGATTATTTTTTCGCTTAATTTGGAATTGCTTGCAATGCGTCACCACCAGCTTCACAAATTCATCCTCACAAACAGACGTAAAAAGCAGTTTTGCTCAGCAAAATATTCACACACAGCTTCGTTTCCCTTACTTATTGAAATCACAAGCACTCTCTGCGCTGCGTTTTATTACAGCAGTAACACCAGAGCCCATGCCGAATATAATAGAGCATGGTTAAAGCGCAATCATTACAGTTACAAAAACATTGCACGAAAGGAGAAATTTAGTTTGCTTTTATTGTATAATACTGCTGCCGCGAGCATTGGCACCATAACTCACTATAACGGGATTATATTCGGCGACCTGATTGCCAGACAAGCCGACTGCGAGGGTGCGCTTGCCGTTGGCGGCAATGCCATTTTGGGCTCTCCCGGACATGGATACGATGTCGGCGCAGCTAGTGTTCCTGAGTGGGGCTCTGTCATCATCGGAAGCTATAGCAACCCAGAGGGCTACCCTTCGTTTTTGCTTGGTGGCGAGGTGTCAGAGGAGAGTGTTTCGGCGCAGATTTACGGCGGTCCGGTTATGCTGAGGGCTGGCTACCGCCAAAATATGAAAGCGGCAGCTTTAGCTTTGGAGTATCGGATATCAGCTATGCGCCGGACTCCGATATCTTAGCATTTTTCAGCAGTGCAAGGGTACAGTTCGCGCACACAGGCAATGTTTTGCTCGGCGGAACCTCTAAGCGCGTCGCATTAAGTGATATCAGCAATCTGCGGACGCTTGACCAGGAGGAGTATCTAAACGAAAACATAGACACCGATAAAAGGATTTTGGTATACACCATACAGTGCGCGGAAACAGACAGCCTTATTTTTTCCGATATCGATTTCGGCAGCTATATAAATGATTATGAGCTTATCATCATAAACGCTGCGGCAGAAAAAATTGAATTTAAAAACGGCGCTATCTTATATAATGGCAGTGTTGTCAACACTTCAATTCCGCGGATATATGAGGGCAATGAGCTGATAGGTCTGCTGGCGTCAAAAATAGTTTTCAATTTTCCAAACGCAACAGAGGTTAACTTAGAAAACTATGGGCTTATCGGTTCTCTGCTGGCACCAAATGCGCTGGTGAGTGGGTCGGGCGGCTCGATAAACGGTATGCTGGTGGCAAACAGCTTAAATCAGCAAAACGGTAAAGAACTGCACGCCTTTGCTCTTGCTATGGGCGAAGATTTGCTAAAATTGGAACTAAAATCAGATTGCAGTATATCAATACAAAAAACCGATGCTGACACCGGGCAGGCTCTGGCAGGCGCGCAGTTTGTTTTATGTGCTGATACAGCCGGCAGCCCGGTAATTGATTCTGGTATAACCGACAAAAACGGGTTGCTTAGCTTTTCTCAGCTTGCGCCGGGACATTATAAGCTTATAGAAGACTCCCCACCGCCGGGATATATTTTGCCCAGTGAACATGAATGGTTGATTAGCCTAATAAATAATAGCGAAAGGATTGATTTCGAAATGGAAATAATTCACATACAAAATGCTCGCGCAAAATATGATGTAGAGTTTCTGAAGCTTGATTATGATAACCGAAGCAGGAGACTCGGCAATGCAGTGTTTTCGCTGTATCACTACGACGAGGACGAACAGGAATATAAGCTGATAGCTGATAGCTTGACGAGCGATGCGCAGGGGCTTTTGACAGCTTCCGAGCTTTTCCCTGGACGCTACCGTCTGCTTGAAACGAGCACCCCTAGCGGCTACTACCTGCCGGAGGATTATATAACTGATTTCATAGTTGATATATCCGGCAATGTTGATATTGCAGAGGATGGCGTTGTTAAAATTTACAACCAGCAGCTCGCTTCTATCTCGCTTATAAAGCATGACCACACTGATGCGGCGGAGCTTCTTCCCGGCGCTGAATATGATTTGTATCATTACAACACCGCTACCCATGAATACGACAAGCTATCCTCCGGGCACACGACCGATATCCACGGTGAGCTTTCAATTGGCAGCTTGCAGCCCGGAAGCTACAAGCTGGTGGAAACCAAGGCACCTGACGGCTATTATTTAGTGCCTGAAACGGAAATTGCGTTCACCATTGAAGTTGGCTCTGACAAGAGGATTATTGAACCGGCTGTAATAAATGCAACGAATAAAAAACTTGCTAAGGTTCAGCTTTACAAGGTGGATTCTGCGGACGCTGACCTGTTTTTGGCAGGCGCTGAATTTATTTTATATAAATATGTCCATGACATAGAAGACTATGTAGTGTGCCGCAGCGGCATTGTTTCAGACGAAAACGGAAGCGCCCTCATCGACGCTCTCACACCCGGCGACTATAAACTTGTAGAGACAAAATGCCCACTCGGCTATATTTTGCCCGATAATCCGCAAACCTTTTTTACTATTTCGATATGATACAAAACGAGTGCGTTCACACAATTCACATTCCAAATGAACGGGCGCGCCCACTCTACAGCCTAAAAGTGATTAAAACGGATTGTTGTGATACAAGGCTCCGATTAAGAGGCGCTGTGTTTGATTTGCTAAGACTTGACGAGAATAGTTGTTATTACACGAAGGTTCTCGGAAATTTGTACAGTGATGAAAATGGAGAAGTGATAATATCAGCTCTTTCGCCCGGCAAATACATGCTTGTAGAAAGGTGTGCGCCACCGGGTTATCGTATTTGCAGCCACTCGTGCTGGGCGTTTGAGCTAAATCGCTGTGCTGCCAGTGGGTGCTATAACATCGAAATGGTAATATGCAATTGCCGCGAAAAAAAACGAGAACTCCCCTGCTGCCTTTGCTGCTGCAAAAAATGCTGTCAATGTGACTGTAACCAAGCGACATTTAAGCCGCCAGGCTATAGCATTATTTAGCGCCGCTCTTAGATCAATCATGTAAATCCCCCCCGGCGGAGATTACACTCCGCC
>JGI994J12354_10001440_pt1 | contig 24018 bp, 19 predicted proteins | sample IntmicLarv3ML3BL_FD_12354 | JGI IMG/M metagenome (IMG submission 12354)
CTGTTTACGGTAGGCGAACCACAAGCCAATTTGTACGCCAGCCACTTTCTTTCCGTACAGTGGTTTTCCCATGAAGCGGTATTACGGCTTCTTTCGCATAGCAGAACTTACGCGGCCAATCTCGGAATTGTACTCTGCATCGTTATAGCTATCAGTTTTCTTTTGTATGCAAAACTGTCTTTTCTTTCCCGGCGCGCACTACTTATAGGGACTGGAGTGGCCGGACTGATTTGCCTGCTGTGGACTATGAATCCCTCCATACCCGAGCGCTACTTGGCATTCTCCATTATATTGTTCGGGGTGATGGTAGCGGATATTGTACAAAAAAGCAGGCATCCCGTGGTGTTTTTCTGTCTGTTCATGGCGAGCAGCTTGATTTTTCGCTTCCCACCAGCCTTCAATACCGATTTCGCAACCGCTCTCCTTTCCCCAAGACAGGCCTTGTGCGATGTTCTGGCGACCATTCAGTCCCCTGCGCAAGTACGTGAGTTTTTTCCGCCGAACAGTATAGTGCTTGAGAGTTTTCCTCCATTGGCCTATATTATTTTAGATGAGCCTGTGGTAGTGAGCATACCCGCGTTTGAAGACTTTTTAGCCGCCACGGGAAACGACAAGCTAGACGGAATATGGTTGCGGGGCCACCGGGCACTCGACTGGCCCGACCAAGACAGAATTGCAGACGCGAGCGGCATCCGTTTTCAACGCATTGTCCCCACGGGAACGCTGTTCCCTGACGGGCAACGCTTTTACGCACGGGTGAAGGAATAACAGTAAGTCATAAACAATGATTCTTACAGTATTTCGGCGTGATATGCTCCTCCCTGTCTACAGTGAACAGGCCGCCCGAGAGCAATTCCACTTTGAAATTGCTCTGACGGCCGACAGCGTGAGCGTCGTCCGCGCAAATGAGGAGTAGGCGAAATGTATTTTCGCCGTCTACTCTGAGTGCAGCGTTTCAAAAGTAATCTGCATTAGATGTGATGTTTCTTGCGTTCTTCATGCTCACGGGCGGCGTTCGATCTCTAAATGGTATTAGTATCCCTATGAGTTTAGGAAGTTTCCCATTTTGGTTGTTCCAATAATATTTTCATCATTTCAAATTATGGATACTTATGACTCTCAATGTACATCATACATGCGCGTATTGCCTCATGGATACAACAGATCCACTTATTTCATTTGATGCAAAAGGCGAATGCAATCATTGTCGTTCTGCTCGAGATGCCCTAGGAGTGCTCCCTCAAGGAAAAGAAGCGAAAAACCACATTTCGCAAATGGTTGGCGCTATACAAAAAGCAGGCATCGGCAAACCCTACGATTGTATTATTGGTCTTTCTGGTGGAGTAGACAGCTCCTACATTGTGCATTGTGCAAAAGACTGGGGGTTGCGTCCGTTATTGTTCCATGTGGACGGGGGGTGGAATAGTGAGATTGCTAACGGGAATATAAAGAAATTAATCACTCACTTGGGATTTGACGCTCAGGAATACACCGTGGACTGGGAGGAGATGAAAGATCTGCAAAGGGCCTTTCTTGCTTCAGGTGTTCCCAATCAGGATATCCCCCAAGATCATTTGTTTTTTGCTGTACTGTTCAGGCAGTGTAAACAATATGGCATCAAGTACTGGCTTTCAGGGAGCAATTTGGCAACGGAGAGTATTTTGCCCTCCGCATGGGGATATAACGCTATGGATGGAGGGCATGTTCGTGCCATTCATAAACAATTCGGACAACATTCCCTGCGCTCCTACCCGACCTTATCTTTTTATGAATATTGTCGGTATTATCTCGATGTGAATGCGTTACGGCTTGTGCATACAGTCTGCCCTCTAAATTATCTGCATTACGATGTTTTTCAAGCAAAGAAGACCATGCATGCCCTGTACGGCTGGCAAGATTATGGAAGCAAGCATGGTGAGTCGCGGTTTACCAAGTATTTTCAAGGGCATTTTCTTCCAAGCCGCTTTGGCTATGACAAGCGCAAGGCGCATCTATCAAGCCTCATTGCTTCAAACTCACTTACGCGTGAAGTGGCCAGTATTGAGCTTGCAAAACCACTATATTCGACTGATGAACTTGAACAGGATTCGCAATACATTTGCGAACGCCTTGGCTATTCGCGCGAGCAATGGGAGCAGTTGCTGAAAATGCCGTTACATGCGCATCAAGAGTATGCCAACTCTGCCGCAAAAATTAAGAACCTGACACAATTTTTCAGATTACTGGGCAAAGTTAAACGGCTTGTCAAAAAGGTTATCTAGGGTTCGTGATTGTGACTTTTGCCCGCATTTGACTAGGTTGCAACCGCCACGGGAAACGGAAAGATTGACGGAATCTGGTTGCGCGGAGGCAGTGGGCTTTCTGCTTGCCCGGCCAAGTCAGGATTACAGACGCGAGCGGCATCAGTTTTCAACGCATTGTCCCCACGGGAAACCCGTTCCCTAACGGACATCGCTTTTACGCGCGAGTGAAGGAATAACCACATGTCAAAAATAATGAGTCCACCGGCATTCCGGCATAGCATTATCATCCCCGTCTACAATGAAGAGGCCGCCCTTGGCGGCGTTCTCTCCATTCTGTGCGCCGAACCGAAACTGTATGACGCCGAAATCATTGTTGTCGACGATGGCTCCGTGGACACATCGGCCGCAATTGCGGAGCAATTCTCCGAACGGGTTCGCCTCGTCCGCCATGGACGCAACATGGGGTACAGTCGTGCTCTTGTTACGGGCATGCGTGAGGCATGCGGTGAATTTGTCATCTGGATCGACTCTGACGGACAGCATAGAGTGGATGATCTCGTACGCATTATGGAGCGGTTGGAAGAAGGCGATGTGGAGTTCTGCGTGGGGGTCCGAGATGCGCAATCGCATCAGGAGAAAAGCCGGGTTCTGGGCAAGTGGATTTTGCGCCACGCCGTGAACTTTGCAGCGCGACAGCAGGTGCCCGACTTTAACTCTGGGCTGCGGGGCTTTCGTCGCTCCGTGCTCCTGCCCTACCTGCACCTGCTACCGGAGCGTTTCGGAGCATCCACGACAACTTCCCTGCTTGTTTTGGAACGGGGATACAGGGGAGCCTATGTTCCCATAACTGTGCTTCAACGGCAAGGCCGTAGTTCCGTAAAAATTGTGCGCGATGGTTTGCGTACCTTGATGCTGATTCTACGTATTTTTTTGCTCTTCCGACCCCTGCACTTTTTTGGTATTGTCGGGTTGGCTGCTACCGGATTGGGGTGTTTTTACGGGCTTTGGGTCGCCCTGGCGGAGAAAAGCGGTTTTCCTGTTTTCGGCTTGGTTATCATCGTGTTCGGGATACAAACCGCCTTTCTTGGGCTTCTCATGGATGCCATAAGTGCCTTGCGCCGAGACAGGCTTGACAGAGAGGACTGATCGGATGTGCGGACTTTTCGGATATATCACGTGTAAACCGGCTCTGTTGCAGGCCAGCAACTGGATACGGCTGATACGCGATCTTGCCTTTGTTTCCGAAAGCAGGGGGAAAGATGCGACCGGCCTGATGGCCCTGACGAATGACAGCCTCGTAGTGCTGAAACGACCGGGGCCCGCTAAACAGCTTTTTTCCGACTCATCTTTCGACACCTTTTCATCCACAGTGGAAAAGAATCTGTCCGTCGGGTTGCCGTGCGTTGTCATGGGGCACACCCGCATGGCCACTAACGGCAACGAAATGAGTCATGAAAACAACCAGCCTGTAAGCATCAAGGCGCTGTGTTGCCTGCATAACGGAATTATCGTCAATGAAAGGATACTCCGTGGATCTGTAGTGAGGCAGGGCCATCACTCTGAATTGGATTCTGCCCTTATACCCGATAGTGTTTTGGATGCCCTCAAGAAGGGAATGGGTTACACAGATGCTGTAGAGTCGACTCTCAGACAAATTCAAGGGGCAAACACCGTCATCCTTGGCGCCGCAGACAGAGACTGCCTTGCGTTGTATTCCGCTAACGGTTCCCTGTACACTACGCTTTCCAGAGACGGCTCTACCTTGATTTTTGCTTCCGAAAAACATTTCATACAAAAAGTTACGAAAAAATACCGATATGCCACCCTCTCTTTTGAGGAAGAACCTGGACAAATCGCCGCCTGCACGGGGGTTTGGGTCTTTTTCCACACGGATAAACTAGACTGCTCTCCCATGTTCGCTCTTGCCCCTGAAAAGGACGGGGCGGGAAAAAGAACCGTCAAAAGGGTAATTATGGATATTCAGGATACCACAATTCCAACCGCGAGCCCTGCCGTAATCACCTCCGAATATGCTTCTCTGGAAAAACTGTGCGCCATACCGGACGAGAACCAGCAACGTATTGACGGTTTGCGTCGATGCACCCGTTGTATCCTGCCGGAAACATTTCCGTTTATTGAATTTGATGAACAAGGGGTCTGTTCGTATTGCCGTAGCTACCAACCCCTGACTTTTTTGGGCAAACACGCGCTTGAGAAAAAGATCGCTCCCTTACGCAGCGTGAACGGATCAACAGATTGTCTCCTCCCTCTGTCCGGTGGACGCGACAGTTCCTATTCCCTGCACTACGTCGTGCGCGAATTGGGGTTGAAGCCTGTGGCGTATACCTATGATTGGGGTATGGTGACAGATCTGGCCAGGCGAAATATCTCCAGAATGTGTGGCGAGCTTGGTGTTGAACATGTACTTGTAGCGGCAAATATTGCCCGTAAACGCGCGAATATCCGCAAAAATGTCACGGCATGGTTGCACAAGCCACACTTGGGTGCGGTAACCTTGTTCATGGCTGGCGATAAACAATATTTCTATTATTCTTGGCTACTACAAAAACAGATGAACCTTGGGTTAACTTTTCTTGGTGATAATCCATTTGAGAGAACTGATTTTAAAGTCGGATTTTGCGGCATCGATAACAAGAGAAGCAAGGATGCGTACTTCACGCTTTCCTTGAGGAAAAAAATTCGCCTGCTTGCTTTTTTCAGCAAACAATTGGGAGGAAACCCTTTGTACTGGAATGATTCCTTGCTGGACTCACTTTCAGCATTTGCTTCATATTATATTTTGCCGCAAAATTTTCTTTCTTTTTATAAATATATTCCATGGGATGAAAATGTCATAAATCACACGTTGCAAAATAAATATGGTTGGGAAACAGCTTCTGATACAAAAACAACATGGAGAATCGGAGACGGCACAGCCGCTTTCTATAATTATATTTATTACCGAACGAGTGGCTTTTCAGAAAATGATACGTTCAGAAGCAATCAAATACGTAATGGCGTGATGAATAGGGAGCAGGCTCTGACGACTGTACGAGAAGATAACACCCCAAGGGCCGCGTCATTGCAGTGGTACTGCGATACCATTGGAATTGATCCTGTTGCAACTATCTTGCGCATCAATAAAATGCAAACGTACTATTAGTATCCAGATAAAGCATAACATCCGTATTGGAGAATTAGTATGCCTATTTTTAGTCCACAGGCTCGCTTCCGCATTAACTCGGAATGGAAGGACTATGCACTGGCCATGCAAAGTCTTGTCTTCGGCTATGGAGATTCAGTCTCGCGCAACGAATTTGAACGCGCTGTCGCGGAAAAAGTAGGCGTCAAGCATGCTATTTGTACGGCTCAGGCTCGCGTGGCTATCTACTTGACCTTCCGGTTTCTGATCGCTCCTGGAGATGAGGTCATTTTATCTCCCAATACAATAGCCGATGTCATTAATATGGTCATTGTCAGCGGAGGCAAACCTGTTTTTTGTGATATTGAACCCTCTACCGGAAACATCGATCCAGAGCGGGTCGAAGCTTGTCTTACCCCTCGAACAAGAGCGGTATTCGCCACACATCTTTATGGACTTGTTGCTCCGATGCAGCGGTTGCGTGACATATGCGCAAAGCATCAGCTTCTGCTTATTGAGGACGCGGCACAAGCATTTGGGGCGAAACAAGACGGGATCAATGTGGGCGCTTTGAGTGAAGCCGGTATTTTTAGCTTTGGTATGGCAAAAAATCTCATGTCTTTCTGGGGAGGCATGATCGTTACAAATAACGATGAACTCGCAAGGAACATTCGCAATATCATCGACGGGTGGCCCGTTATTTCCAGGAAAAAATTGGCAAAAAAAGTGTTCAGTTGCTTCGTTAAAGATGTTGCTACGCTAAATATTGTATTCGGCCCTCTACTCTTTCCCCTGTTCCGTATGGCGTATCGCAACAATATTAGCAGCATCACGCGTCTTATGGAATCAGAACTGGATCTCTCCAGAAAAGAGCATTTCCCGACAGCCTATGAAGAACAGCTGTCGCCTCTACAAGCGAAAATTGCTTTGTCAAAACTATATAGAGTGGAAGACGATTTCTCTCACCGCCTTGCCTGCGCGCGCCTCTATTACGAAGGATTAAAGGATATTGAACAGCTGACCCTGCCCCCCATGCTTGAAAACGGTTCTCACGTCTACAATTATTATCCGATCGGCTGTGACGAAAGAACGGCCTTTCGCCAATACCTACTTGAACAGAGAAGAGATATAGCTTTGCAACACATTAAAAACACAGCGGATCTCTCTGCCTTCAAAGATTTTTATAGAGACTGCCCACATACACGGAAATGGGCCATGCGTACCCTAATGTTTCCCAATTACAGCCGTTATCCCCTTTCTGAAGTAGAAAAAAATGTAGCCGCCATACGTGCGTTTTTTGGTCGAAAATAGGATGCATTCTCGAGCAAACATTCTTGTCATCGGTTCTGGTCTCTCTGGTATTGCTGCCGCGCATGCCGCACTACAGACCGGTGCTTCGGTACAAATGCTTGATGTAGGTGTTCCCCTTCCAGACGCCACCAGCAACGAGCTGACAATTTTTGGCAGCTCCCCTCCTTGGGAATGGAGCTTACAAAAACGTAGAGAAATTACAGAGCGAACTGTTGCGACTGCCCGTGGAGTGGAGGTAAAAACAATATTTGGTTCGGATTTTGCCACTCGGTCGTTACCCTTGCTTAAAGAATCGCTGACAAATGCCAAGTTTTATTCGTCTTGGGCTCGTAACGGATTGGCAAATGTGTGGGGGGCTGGACTTTTGCCCATGCGTGCCGAAGACATGGACGATTGGCCTTTTTCTCTTGCAGAGCTTGAAAAACATTATGTTGCGGTTCAAAAATTTATGCCACTTTCGGGACGCCGAGATCCTTTTGAAGAAATGCTACCATTATATGGCACTCCCAAGCCACATGCCCTTTCAAGCCAGGGAAACATTCTTCTCACGCGCATGGAAAAATACCGCGAGCAACTGGCAACAAAAGGACTCTGGTTTGGAGCTTCCAGGCTTGCAGGAGATTTTGCTGGTAAGGGTGGTGAGGGGTGCCGCTTATGCGGGATGTGCATGTATGGTTGCCCTTATGGTGTTTTATATTCCGGCACTGAGACTCTTGATGCGTTGTTATCTCATCCAAATTTCTGTTACACTGGGAACTACGTTGTACGTAGTATTAAATCCATTGATAATAATGTGGTGATACATGGAACAGATACTCTGGGAACGAACAGGGAGCCTGTTAGGGGACAGAAGGCCATTGTGTGTGCCGGGGTTCCGGGAACACTCCGCATTCTTCTTGAGTCGCTTCATTTACAAGGCCGTCCGATACGCATAAAAACCAGCGAGCAATGTTATATTCCCATGTTTACGTGGCACGCGGCTCCTTTTATTGAGCAGGAAGCCAAGCATACCATGGCACAATTATTCTGGCTGTTGCGCATGCCAGAAAGCAGCAAGAACTTTATTCATCTGTCACTGTATGGTCATAACGAACTGTACGAAAAAGCCCTGAACAAGCTTTTTGGGACAATGCGGGGTGTTCTGCTCCCTTCTGCCAAACTCTTACTCAACCGCCTTGTTTTCGCGTTTTGTTACCTTCATTCAGATTATTCTTCAGAACTAATAGCTGAATTTCAGGGAGATTTGCTGAAAATAACCGGCATGCCGAACCACCAATCACAGACGGTATTTCAGGCTGTACGGAAATTCTTGAGGAGAAATCAACGGCTGACCGGCCTGTCTCCCTTTCCGTTTTATTCTGGTCGAAAACTTCCCGGTGGCGGCAATCACTTTGGAGGCAGCTTTCCCATGAACAGAGAGCCGTCTGGACTGCAAACGGACATATGGGGTTCGCTTCCCGGCCTGCCGGGAGTGCATATTGCTGATGCTTCGGTATTTCCCTCCATCACAGCTACAACAATTACATATTCAGTCATGGCCAACGCTCACCGCATTGGTGAACATGTGGGCAAGGGAGTTAAAGATCACGGAGCAGGACAGTAAACACTTTACCATCCCTTTTTTCTGTTCCGATGACCCGAAAGCCGTTGAGTAGATGGAATCGGGCCGCAAGTTCGGTGTGTGTCTGCACTAGGCAAGAGTTTGCTCCAAAACGGCTTTTGGCTGTGGCCAAGCCTTCCTCGAGCATGGCCTTGGCAATCCCGCGGTTTCTACTTTTGGGCTCCACGCCCATCAGGAAAAAGTGAATGGTATTCGTTGGGGGTTCTTCCAGCCAACATATCCGGGGAGGAGTCAGCGTTTCAAAAAGAGAACGCAGAAGGAAAAAGAATGCCCCTGGATGACGCATCATAGCATATAGCAGCGGCAAACGGCGTTGTGCCAAGAGATGTTTAAATGTATGGGGAGTTTTTGCAAACATGACAAAGCCTTTGACACAGCTCTCCTCTTGGGCCAGAATCGTCAATGTATGGGGATGTGCCGTTGCAATGGGGTAAAATACGCTAAATGCGTATTCGCGACCAAGCCGGGTTGTAAGTGCTTCCGGTAATACAGCAAGGTGTATTTCCGCTAGGGCCGGCCAGTCCTCCCGGCGGGCTTCCCTTAGCAGCAAGGTGCTTGATTGCCCAATACGCTGTGACTGCAAATTGCTTTCCATTCTTTCCGTTCTCCTTGGCGTCGTGGTTTACGCAGTGTGCGCCATAGCAACCACCCTCAACCCTTCTTACATACCATGTCAAATCATTACCCTTTGGAAAAAACTGATGTCGCGTCCCCTCTCAACCTCTTGCTTCACGGAGTGTATCTTGGTTTGTATGGTTTTGTAAAATACCTGCCCTTTCCTTTTTTTCACTATCTTCGCTATGCGGTTATTCGCCTTTTTAGCCGTGGCATGAAAAGTACGCATATTATGGACGGGGTGACCATCTACTTTCCGTGGCGGGTAACCATGGGCGCACGCTCATCGCTGAACCAGGGGGTGATCGTTGACGGCACAGGCGGCATTACGATAGGCGAGGGCGTCCGCATTGCGCCCTATTGCACACTGAATTCTGTTGACCATACGTTTTCCGATCCCGCCACGTTTATTATGGATCAAGGGTACAATGGCGCGCCGATAGTGATTGAAGATGATGTATGGATAGGCGCCGGGAGTCAGATTTGCAAAGGCGTTACCATCGGCAAAGGGAGCGTTGTCGGAGCGGGGTCGGTCGTGACCCGGGATATTCCTCCAAACAGTGTGGCTGTGGGGGCGCCGTGCAGACCAATAAAAAAACGGGCCTGATCGGGGAGTAGCATGACCTCCCCCCGTATTTCCGATTTGACATTTAACTATGCAAGCACACTCGTCAATGGAGTGGCGGGCCTCGTACTGCCCCTACTGGTCGGGGCATGGTTTGGCACTTCCTCATTCGGTGTCTTTACTCTCAATTTCTCCCTGTATATTATCCTTTCCCAACTCGCTGCTTTCGGCATCCATCTTTCTGTACTCAAGTATCTATCGGAAAACCGGGAGAATGACCCGTCTATCCTTTTGGGGGCTGTTCTGGCAGTTGTTCCTCTCGCTGTATTAACCACTGCGGCATTGTTGTTGCTGGCCAAGCCTCTGGCTTCGTTTTTCAATCTTCCCGAGATGCGTGCTGGTATTGAAGCAATTGGCGGAGCCATCTTTTTTTTCGCCTGCAACAAGGTCTTGCTGGCGTCTCTCAATGCCTTTATGCGCCTGAAAGAATATGCTGTTTATACATCTCTGCGCTATCTCTTTCTTATAACCTCTTTGAGTGCGATCTACGCCTTCGGTAGTCAGGATATCCCTTTGAGCATCATTTTTCTCCTGAGTGAAGGCGCGTTGTTCGCAATATTGCTTTTCGCTTTGAGAAACGCTTTATTGCGGGGCGGAGACCGGGCATCCGTCTTCATGTGGGCCGGGGAGCATCTGCGCTTCGGTTGCAAGGCATTTGGCGGGCATATCCTGCTGGATGCCAATTCACGCGTGGACATTCTGTGTCTCGGCTACTTTGTCGACAGCAGTACTGTGGGCGTTTACAGCATGGCGGCGGTGCTGGCCGAAGGCACGTATCAAATAGCCATTGTCGCCAGAACAGCATACACGCCTGTCGTCATAACCCTGTTGTACGAAAAAAAATATGAAGACCTTCTCGCCCTTGTGAAACGGCTCCGTTTTCTGCTGTGGATGGGGATGGCCGGTATCGCCTGTGTCAGCATCGCCCTGTATCCAGTTGTTCTCCCATTCATAACCGGTGAAACCGTATATGCCGACGGTGTTTCCTGGTTTGTTCCGTTAATGGTTGGAGTGACCATCGCTTCGGGGTATGCCCCGGTCAGCCTTATTCTCGCAGGCGGAGGCTTCCCGGGACGCCAAAGCCTGATGGTCGTTATGCTTTTTTCAGCCAATGCGATGGGAAACCTTGTTCTAATTCCTGCTTTAGGACCTATGGGAGCGGCTGTCGGAACAGCGGCAACCTATTGCCTTTCAGTTGTTTTGTTGCGCTATTATGCCCTGCGTTGCCTGAATCTCAAACTATAAAACAAGGTCATTGCACAACGGCCGGGTGTCTTTAGAGCAATTTCACTTTGAAATTGCTCGGTGACCGCAAAGCGTGCAGTTTATACTTTATAATTTTAGAGTATTATGTTCAAATACGGATGTGTTTAGACGAAGTTGAATGTATATTTTCAATAACAAAATGCTCTGGAGCAGAATAACGCTGAACCGCGACACTCGAAGTGGGCGACGGAAATAAATTTCGCCAACTCCTCGTTCACCAGAGCATTTTTTCAGTGAAAATGCTCTGGTTCATCCTACAATCAGACTGCCTTCTTGTCTGTGGCGGTTCCAAGGCACTGGGTTATGAAAAAAGTTTGTATCATTTGCCACACGGATATTCAAAATGATCCGCGCGTTTATCGGCAAGTCAGCCATTTTGCCAAAACATGCAACGTGACTGTGGTCGGCAACGGACCGCAGATTACCATTCCCAACGTCACCATGTTCCCTTGGAAGCCGTGCTACCGGACTGCCGCCAACCTTTTTGAAAAAGCCTTGTATTTATTCGCATTGCTTTTCAGGGTTCACACCATACTGGTGCGGCGGTTCAGCTTGAAGGAACTTCCGGAACTTGAAGCGGAAACGTTTGATTACGTCATAGTCAATGAGATAAATTCGCTTATTCTAGGTTTTCTTCTGGCCAAGGGCGCACCTGTACATTGCGATTTGCATGAGTATTATCTGGACAAACCCGAGTCTTTTCGACAAAGGCTTGGGTTGCCTTACAATACGTGGCTGTGCCGTACCTATCTGCCCAGATGCACTTCATTGAGTACCGTGAGTCAGGGGCTGGCTGATGCTTATGAAGAGTTGTCCGGCAAAAAGCCCGTTCTCGTCGTTAACGCGCCTTCAGTTCAGCAGTTAACCGTAGGGGCCGTAGCAGAACACACCATCAATCTTGTGCATCATGGCTATGCCGAACCCAACCGGCAGCTTGAAAAGCTCATTGAACTCATGGACCTTGTGGATGGGCGCTTCACTTTGACTTTAATGTTGACAACAGACAGCCCCTACCGGGAACGTCTGCGCCTGATGGCTGAAAATCGAATAAATATTATCTGGGGAAATCCGGTTCCCATGCGGGAGATCTGCCAAACGATCAATCGTTACGATCTGGGGATTATTCTGTATCACACCGAACGTTTTAATATAAAACACTCGCTTCCCAATAAATTTTTTGAATTCATTCAGGCTCGTCTAGGCGTGGCTATTGGACCCTCCGTGGAAATGGAACCACTTGTCCGTGCGAACGATGTCGGTGTCGTGGCGGACGATTTTTCTCCGCAAGCTCTGGCCTCACGACTCAATGCCTTGTCAAAGGAGGATGTCATGCGGTTTAAGCAAAATGCCAATGCCATGGCTCAGATTTACTCGGCGGAATCCTCAATGCGCGTACTTCAGGATGCGTTAGGCCTATGAAGCCGACTCTCCTGTACATCACGCACGGCTTCCCCGTGAGTGACGAGGTCTTCACACGAGACGAATTTCCCTTTCTAAAAAAAAAAGAATGGGACATCATCATTCTTCCCCGACTAGGGGACGCATCGCGGTTGCCGGAACGAGCCTGGTGCGGCGCGGGTGTGGATTACTCCCTTCTTGGGCATAAAGCGCAAAAAAGTGTACAGCTTCTGCGTCCAACCGCCTGGAAAATGATTGCGCGGGAGTATGCGGACCATGCCGCCCACAACCAGGCCCTTGTGCCGCAAACACTGTTGCGGGCTGTTGGTATTGCCTTGCAGGCGGAAAAAACGATCTACAAGCTGCTGATGTCAAGAAAGGCATCGCATACTCCTCTTGTTGCGTATTCTTTCTGGTTCTCGGAAGTTGTTATTGGCATTGCCCGACTGCGAAAACACTTCCCACAGCTTCGGGTTGTTACGCGCATCAACGGGGCGGATATTTTTGTTGAACAACTCCCGCGAAACTATCTTCCCTTACGCTACCAGCGTATGCTTGCGCCTGATGTGGTTACTGCCGTATCACGAGCCGGTATGGAACAACTGAGGCAGGAGGGCTATCCTGAAAAAAACATTTCTCTGTATCCGTTGGGCGTCCCTGCCCCTCTGGGACGCTCTTTGCCCTCTGCTCCCGGGCATCTTGTTTTAGCAAGTTGCGCATATGCCGCTCCGCTTAAGCGGTTGCGTGTCTTTATCGATTCGCTGTACACTTTTTCTCTGACCCAGCCGAATATTATGATTCATTGGCACTATATCGGTGATGGAGAATGCTATGACTCGCTGAAACGTCAGGCAGAGCAACTTCTGGCTCCCCGGCCCAACGTCACATACACATTTCATGGCCGACTTGACGTGGATGATGTCCGCCGTTTTTTTGCCCAAGAGCGTATTGATGCTGTGGTTAGTGTCAGCTCTTCAGAGGGAGGCGTTCCTGTGTCTCTGCAAGAGGCCGCAGCCTGCGGTATTCCTTTGCTGGCGACGGACGCAGGGGGGACTCGCGATATTGTCACTCCCGAGACAGGAATCCTCCTTCCCCTCGATTACGATGAAAAAGAATTCTGTGCAGCGATGACGACGATTATGGATTGGAAGGACACCAAAGACAGACAAGGAATTGCAGAGTACTGTTCGAAGCACTTTTCATTGGAAGTGAATTATTCCGCGTTTGTTGATAAGATTCTTGAGCCGCAAATGAATATTTCCCGGCAACTGCTCGAATAGGCCACTTTTTTATTAATCTGGACGCAGAGCCTTTTCACTGGGAAAATGCTCTACCTGAAGATGTTCGTGTTGTTATTTGCGCAAGCGAGAGCACTTACCATGCCCTCCCGCTCTCCTTTTGGGTGCTCCGCTGGTACTGTCCAGAATTTTTCGCACATTTTGTAGCTGTCATCCAGTGTAAATTTTGGCATATAAGGAGCTGGTGAGGGGCTTGCGAGCAGGCCGCCAAGTGATCGACCCCTCGATGCAGGGCCCATTACAGCATAATGGGCATTTGTTATTTATTGTCTAAAATTTTACGTTTACCTTGTTCATATTCTGTTTGGGTTATGATGCCTTGTTGCTTGAGCTCATTAAGTTTTTTTATTTCATCGGCCATAGAGGAAGTCCCTACAACATTTATAGTGCCACCATCGCGTAAAGAAGGTCTTTCGTTCAGGCGAAAGGCATCCATTTCTGAATTATACTTGCCTTGGACAATGCCGGTAACCGATATGGCTCTGGCGAAGGACGCAAGTCGCTGATTGATATTGTCATACAGCCGCTTTGCACTGGCAGATCCGTTCATCATAGTGCCATCAGTCGAGACTTCGACATAATAACCGCGGACCTCTACGCCATCTGCGTTGCCTTTTGCAGGGTACACCCTAACCATAAAATCTTTATAATCCAGCCCCAATTTATATCGCACCGAATATCCCCGAATAGGCCCAACAAGGTCTATAATGGGGGCATCGCCGACTTCTCCTGTAAGTGCAGTTCTGGCGGCGGAAAAAACTCTTTCTTCATCATCTGTAATATAGAGAACTTGTTGCCCTTCCGGCATTTGGAGCGGGGAAATGTGAGCCGAACATCCGGTATATAGTAAGATGAGCAGGAAGAGGGTAATTTTTCGCAGTATCATGGACACGCCTACTTATTAAATTTTAATTGGGGACATTGATGCGCCATTATTGCGGACAAACACTAGATACGCTTCTGAATATACATGCCACCCGTCTTCATTATAATGATTCAATAGTATACTCGCACGGATGTGTATGGTCAGCACTCCTGCCAAATCCAGAAAACCTTCCCAACTATCACACGCTCATAACCTTCAATGGGGGCAGATAGTTCTCTGGCATTCGCAATTGCTGAGCGTAGTACAATATTGTCTCCTTCGCCGGAAAACACCTTCCTTCCCATCAGTCCGAATGGCCGACGGTTGACAAGGCCACTAACTTTTAACTTGCTACAAAAAACTGGGGCGGTTATAAGAAAAGTTAATATTATTTACTGATAAGTCCTTAGCGCTGTTTGCAAAACCCCTTCCAAGATCTTCATACTGGCCTCGGCGTTATATATTTCCGCTACCTTTACCGCATTCTGCTTGAACGGCATGATGTCTTCCGAAGTAACATCATTCAGTTTTCGGGCAAGGGCTTCCGCTGTAAAATCCTCTGCCACTATTCCAATATCATATTTGTCAACAATGGAGGCCATTTCAGGCGATGGGCCGATAGCGATTGCCAGACGCGCTTGAATGAATTCAAAAAATTTGTTGGGGAGCGCGTAATGGTTGTTTATGCTCGTTGGCGGAATACTGTATATCCCCATATCAAAAGCGTTCAACACACTGGGAAGCTCGGTCATTGGAACTGGTTGCTTCCAAAAAATATTATTCTTTTCTTTTGCCCTGTTACGAAGTTCTGCAATATATTTTTCCTGACCAACAAGCATGAAAGTCAACGTATACCTGCTGTCTACCAAGCCCATCATATCAATAAGCGTTTCAATATTCCTGCCTTTCGTTGCTCCTCCATGATGGATGAGTTGAATGGTGGCACTATTGTTATTGAATTGAACGGGCAAGTCCTGATAGGAAGGCACATTATGAACAACTTCCGGTTGTTTGTGAAAGTTGCTAATATATAACTCTGCTATACCGTGACATACCGTAGTCATGCCAGCACAACGGGGGATGAACTCGGTGCAGAGTCCGGTCAGGTACCGTTGGAAAAAGATGCGCCAGACGAGTGAATCCTCAAACTCTTTCGGGTAATACTCGTGCGCATCGAAAACCACCGGGGCTCCCTTTGCAAGGGAAAAGCCCAGGGGGAGTGGTTCGGCATCATTCACCAGCACCATATCCCATTGCCCGGCTCTGGCGAGTAGCTCTTTGCCAGCCTGAAAACGATTTTGCGCAGGGGCGATGTTGCCCACCAGGAGGTTTGCGGCCTGCCATGCCTTGTTTATGAACCCCTTGCCGATGCGGAGAATAGGCAAAAATTCAACATTGTCAATTTTCGGGTCGGCAAGTCCGGCGAGAGTGACAGTATATTTCTCCCGCAGAAAAAGGGCCTGCCGGTACACTCTTGGATCGCGCCCCGCATCGGTGAAAGAAAGGATGAGAAGGCGGGGAAGGCTCATGCCTTGACCTCCAAAAGCGTTGCCCAGCGCGTATAGTTGAGCCACCGCCACACACGCCAGTCAAAGGGGCGTTGGTTTTGTCGAACAGCTCGCCACTCGTCCCGCGCAGCCTCCAGATTGAGGTAGGGAATGGAGGTCGTTCCATCCAGCGTTTCTTCTATCCAGGGAGTAATCGCTACAAACCATTCTTTTTCTGGCGTTTCAAAACCTATTTTATCCCGCCGATCAAGGGTGGCATCAGGTACAATGCCTCGCATTGCCTCGCGGAAAACGCTCTTTGTTCTGCCGTTCATCTCAATAAGATATTCTTCCGGAAGAGACAGACAAAACTCGGCTAAATCTTTGGTGAGAAAAGGTACTCGACTTTCAATGGAAAAGGCCATTGCATTTCGGTCGCCATGCCGCAACAGTTGCGGCAACCCTTCCCACGTCAACTGCGCAGCAAGCGTTTGGCGCACTCTGTCTCGGCTGGGGTATATCACCTTTCTGTCATCAAGAACCGTAAACCGGGTTTTGGAGTCACGAAATGCAGTGATGTCCAACCACTCAGGCAAAGTGCTCTTTCCAACAAGACGAAGAGCAACAGGAAATAACGCTTCCGGTGTAAATTCCCTGACGGTTAGTCGGAGTATGTTTGCTCCAGAAACACCGGGCCATGCACTTTTGGCGCGGAAAAAACGCCATGCGCCGAGCACATCTCCATGCAGCAATAGGGAAGCCATGCGTTGCCCCGGATATCCCCAGTATCCTGCTAGAAGCTCATCTGCCCCCTGCCCGTCCAGAGTGACCTTTATGCCATTGTCGCGTGCCAGTTGAAATACCCGGTACTGGGCATAAATGGAGGTAGAACCAAAAGGTTCACCAAGGGCCATAAGCATATGGTCGAGATCGCGAACAAGCTCGTGCGGCTGCACGGAAACCGTATGCCGTGTAGCCCTGGTGTGGTTTGCAACAAGTTTGGCCCAGGGTTCTTCCGAAAGAGGAGAGCCTTCGGCAATAAAGCTGAAGGTGTGCAGGTCGGTATCCGGTTGAAGGTAACGCACTGCGCAGGTTGTGGCAGAAGAATCAATGCCGCCCGAAAGGGCTACGCCAAGGGGCACGTCTGAACGCAGATGGAGCTTTACGGAATCGAGAAACAATTCCCGCAGGCATTCGGCGGCGTCTGAAAAGGAAAGCGAGGAGCGCTTTTCAAGGTCAGGCCGCCAGTAGCATTCTTCCGAGGCCGTGCGGCTGGCTATATTGTAACGCAAGAGGTGGCCCGGTGGCAGTTGCCGGATGTTCTGGAAAAAGGTGTCGCCCCCTTTGTCGTATTTACCAAAGCAGAGGTAGTTGTACACCTGTTGGGCGGCAAGCTTTGGTTCAACCCCAGGAAACTGGAGCATGGCAGGAATTTCAGAGGCAAAGGACAGGGCGGTTTCATCAAGGTGATAATACAGGGGCTTGATGCCAAAAAAATCTCGTGCAAGCAACACTGTTTGCTCATGGGCATCATAAAAGGCAAAGGCAAACATGCCAGTGAATTCTGTCAGACAGCGGCTTCCCTTGTGAATGAGGCTGTAGAGCAAAACTTCGGTATCGGAATTGCTACGGAACCGCACACCCTGTGCTTCCAGAACCTTGCGTAATTCAAGGTAATTATAGATTTCGCCGTTGTAAACAAGGGTATATCGCCCGTCTTCGGAATGCATGGGCTGGTGCCCCATGCTCGAGAGGTCAATGATGGAAAGGCGCGTCTGCCCAAGAAGGACTGCGGTTTTTTCATCACCAAGGCGCGTTTGTTCCTGTTCGGTGGCGAGAAGGGTACCAGAGCTGGAAAAGGCCGCCCATCCCCTGTCGTCAGGGCCGCGATGATGGAGCAGTTTGCAGAGCTTTTCCGCAAGTGAAGCCGTATCGCAAGAAAGCCCGGAAGGGGTTAAGGAGCCAAAGATTCCGCACATGAAATATCCTGTTCGTTGAGCCTTGCTGGCAGGGTAAGAAAATTCATCGCACAAAGGCTGGTAAAGGGCCACCTTCGGCGGGAACGCCAATAGGAGTGTGGGGCCACCATCGCCTGGTTATCGTGAAAAATGCACCGGCGAGGCCCGCAAGTTACGTTTGCCTGTGGCCATGGTTCATACCGTGTCCTTAGGGCAACCCTTTATATACATCGTATACTGCTGAAATGGCAATGAGGGAGCCAGGGCCTTTTTCGCGTCCCCCGGCATTACGCTCTGCCTTTTGCGTCTGCCTGTGTCCAAAGGGTATAACTTTGGGCATAAGTCATTTTTTTGAATAAAAATTGTTCTTTATAATCACCTTGGTACGCGACTAGTTCGAATCCCTCCCCCGCCCGATGGCCGCATCAGGCCCGTCTCGCTTACACTAGCCAGAAGTTGCGGGCACCCCATTCTCGATCAATACGCTGCTCAGGCCGCCCTGAAAGGCGCCCCCGTAGCGGGAGGCTGTTAACATCGGCATCTCCTTCAAGGCGAGGGAGCTCGCATATTTTTCGTGGCCTTGTACTCTGCCACATCGAATTTGAGGCGTCGCAAAATTTTTTGTAAAGAAACCCGTTCAATGCCGGAAAGATTGGCAGCCAGCGAAATATTGCCCCCTGTTCGCCTGAGAATGGAGTGGAAGTAGTCTAGGGTAAAGGCGTCAAGAACGCGCTTTTTCTCATCCTTGTAGAGTCCTTCCGGGGCATTGCCCGCGCCTCCGAAGCTGCGTTCCGCGAACAGACTGGCTCGGGTAATGACCGTATCGGGGCAAAAAATGGTCATTCTGCGAACAAAGTTTTGCAATTCACGCAGATTACCGGGCCAATCCTTCTGGGACAGACCTGTCAGAGCCTCAAGGGTAAAGGATTTTGGCTCGATGCCGAGTTCCACACAGGTTTTCTGCAAAAAATAGGAGGCCAGAAGGGGTATGTCGCCCTGCCGCTCCCGCAGGGGGGGCACATGCAGGGTGAGCACATTGAGCCTGTAATACAGGTCTTCCCGAAAAAGGCCCCTGCTGATTTTATCTTCAAGATTCTGGTTGGTTACAGCAATGATACGTACATCGACCTGCCGAGCCGCACTTGAACCCACGGGCCGCACCGTATTGTCTTGCAGTACGCGCAAGAGCTTTGTCTGCATAAGAAGCGGAATATCCCCAATCTCATCAAGGAGCAAGGTACCGCCGCTGGCCTGAACAAAGAGACCGTCATGGGCCTTGTCTGCCCCGGTAAAGGCCCCCCTGGCATGTCCAAACAGTTCGCTTTCAAGCAGATTTTCCGGTATGGCCGGGCAGTTGACGCTCACGAGGGGGCCATTGACCCGACTGCTCGCCCTGTGGATGTATTCAGACGCGGATTCCTTGCCCGTACCTGATTCCCCACGAACAAGCACGGTATACGATGAACCTGCTATGGCGTTCATGGTGTTTTTCATGCGCTGCACAGCCGGGGAATCGCCTACAATGATCGGCCCTGTGACGTTTTGGCGAACCAGCTTCCGCAGCCGGGTATTTTCTGTTTTCAGGCGGTTGTATTCCAGAGCCTTTGTTACACTGCGAATAAGGTCTTCGCTGGCAACTGGCTTGGTCAAAAAATCAATGGCCCCCTGTTTCAGAGAAGAAACCGCTGTCTCCACAGTCCCGTGGGCCGTGAGAATGATCACTCCGGCGTCGCACTGCCGGGAACGTATCTCTTTCAGTACCTCCAGCCCCTGCATTCCAGGCATGGTCAAATCCAGTAGTACAACGCTTGTTTCGGGGCCAAGCAGGCGCAGAGCATCACCGCCGGAATACACCGTGCGGATGGCAATGTCGGGCAGAGCCCTTGCGGCAAGACGGGCAAGGCCGTTGGCGTAGTCCCTTTCGTCATCAACTATAAGCAAGTTCTGTGTTCGTTCACTCATGGCGGCCTTCTTCGCAGACCGGAAGGGTTATGAGGAAAAAGGCTCCGGGGCTTCCCTGCAACAGTGCATGGGAATCCTTTGGCAACAGTTCGCGCATTGCGGAAATGGAATTGACAAGTTCAAGGCTGCCACCCATTTCGCGCACCATGCTGAAGGCCAGGGTAAGGCCAAGGCCCGTGCCGCTGCCGGTTTTTTTCGTGGAATAGAAGGGGTCAAAAACCTTTCTGGCAGCCTCGCAAGGAATGCCCCGCCCATTGTCTGCTACAAGAAGGGCCACTGTGGCGGGCTTTTTGCCTTCCAGCAGCCGCACATACACCAACCCTTCCCGCTTGTCGTTCCGCGACTTTTCGTTCACCGCATCCAGAGCGTTCAGAAGCAAATTGACCAGCACCTGCTCAAGGCTTGCCTTGTCTACCAGTGCGCAGGGACTTTCCGGATTATGGACGTCCAGCGCAAGGGTGGTGTTTGTATGCCTGGCACGCGGCCCCAACAGGCCCAGAGCATCCCGACAAAGCTTCTCAAGGTTGCAGCATTCAGGGCGGGGCGATGCAGGCCGGGAAAAATCCAGGAGGCTGCGCAGAACCTTCTGGGCCTTGTCCACGTGGCGCAGTATCACCTCAACGTCGTTGCCTGTTTCTTCCTGGGTGGCACCTGACTGCACAAGTTCGGCGTAACAGCGTATCACCCCGAGCGGGTTGCTTATTTCATGTGCAACACCAGAGGCAAGCTGCCCTACAGCCGCCATTTTTTCATTCTGGTACATTTGCGAAAGCAGGCGTTTTTCTTCGGTTGTTTCCCGAAGATGCAGCACCGCCCTTGTCATTTCCACCCCGGAAACCTCCACAGGGCGAATACTCACCACAAAGGTGCGCCCGTCTGTCAGGGCAATTTCTTCAGCATGGTGCCTTTCAAGGGAAAAAGTGGTCATAATGGAGGCAAGGTACTGCACAAAGCCGTGTACACTGTCCTTGTCACCGCCAACGGGCCCTGCTGCCTCCGTCTGGCCTTGCTCACCCGCCTCGGGCGCAAGGGAAAGGGCAAGTTGGCGCACGGCAGAATTCGCCAGCATGGGCGTGCCGCTGCCGCAAAGAAGCAGAAGGGGTTCCCCCACTCCCTCCACAATGGAATCCAGCAGTGTATTTTGGCTGACAACCAGATTGAAGGCATCCAGGTTGTCCACCACAAGACCGAACTGGCGGGCCAGAGCCTCTGCCAGCGCTCTGGCTCCGGCCGTATCCGGTGGCAGGTTGCCCTGCCCGCCAGTGCCGGAACCCCTGCTGTCAAATGCTTCGGTTACGCCGTGCTGCTCAAAGAGTTCCGGCTTCCAGTACAGGGCCACGAGGCCGCGCACCTCGCCCGATGATTGCACGGGCAGACACCAGACATCTGCGGTAAAAATGCTTTTTGTCTGCATCAGACTGCGGCCCAGGTCTTCCTTGAGGGCCGCCACGTCGGCAGCACTGCTCAGGGGCGGGAAAAAGAGGGCCTCGGACATGCTGCCGCAAAACCAGACTGCACCGCTGGCCTTGAAATGCCCTGCCATGAGCGAAAGAGAGCGGGGCAGCACGTGTTCCTTGCCGGGGTAGGCATTGAAAAAGGCCAGGAGACTTACGAAAAGGTTTATATCCGCATCACGTCTGCGAATAACCTCTTCCAGTTCCGAGGTTCTGTGTTGAACCATTGTTTCAAGGTTTTTGGCGTAGTGGGCCAGTTCCTTGCGGGCGAGGGCCAGACGGTCTGCCAAAAGCTGGATGTCGCTGACAAAGTCTTCAATATCTTTGCCTTCAACAGCTTGCCTGGCTAGCGATTCTTCGCGTTTCGTATTGTCGGCAAGGGTTTGACGCAGGGTATGGAGCTTGTCCACCACCAACTCGCGGAAAAAGGTGCGCACAGCGAAAAAGATGATGACAACAGCCATGGCAAGGCCAAGGGCAAAGAGGCCAATGGACCGCATGAAGGACGCTTTGGCGTTGTCAAGGGAAATGGTCAGAATTTCCATTCCGCCAATAACCCCGGCTTCCCGTCCAAAACCGTTTGTTTCTCCGTATCGTTGCAATATATAGGAAGAAGCCCTTTCTGGCCTGCCATGGCAGGCAAGGCATTCTTGATGAAAAACAACCGGACTGGCGGTAAGAAGCACCTTCTCGCCGTTAATGGTACGAATTTCGCTCACCCGTTTTGGCATGGCGTGCCCCTGCAATTCCTCGAACAGAGACCTTTCCTCCCCGGAGATTTCATAGCTGGGGTTGCGGGCGTTTACCGCCACCCTGCGGTAGGAAAAGTTTTTATCCTCTACAGACAGATTGTTCAGAATTTTCCGTGTGACATACGAAGACGACATGGCTTCAATGACAAAATCATCGTGTTCTATCAAAGAGGCCACCCTGGGGCGAAGGACGTTGCGAACATACAACTGCACTGCCTCTGTCTGGGCAACCAGCAGGTCTGCTCTGGTTTCCGCCTCCATGACAAATATCTCGTTCACATGAGAATACAGGAGAAGGGAAAAGAGCGCGCAAATGCCCGCCATAAGGCCCACCATGCGGGCCAGAAACCTGGTCTGTAAGGAATAATGCCGTATCTTCAATGGAGGGTTCCTTTCCGGAAAATGCTTTGGGGGCAATGCCCGCGACGGCTTTGTGTATAACGCCCAAGGAAGAGACACAAGAGGCAGGGGTGCTAACAGAAGTTTGCAGTTGCCAGGCCAGGCCATAGCCAAGGGGAAATATCAAATACTTCAATAAATTCAAATGGCAGGAAATCATCTGTCTGTCGAGAGCTCGCAGGGGCGCAGGGGTTTTGGAATGTTTATGCCAACGAATGATTGCAGCGACACTGAGGAGACAGACATAACAGGTCAAAAACACAGAAATAATTTGTTGGCCCGTTCTTTGCTATTGGCCGGGCAGAATACGGATGCGGCTCTGTACCGCATATGGACAAGGGTACAGGGCATGACCTGTACCGCCAATCACTAACCTTGCCCCGGAACAAGACAGGAGAAACTATGGAAGAACAAAGCAGATTTGCAAAATTATTACGAATTATCCCAGGTTTTGTCATGCTGGCGGGAACCTTGTGGCTTTTGCGCACCTATGTGGAACCCTGGATGAAGGTCTATGAACTTTTCGGGGTAAAGGGCTGGTTTGCCAGCGTACTCAGCCTGAATTACATTCTGCTGGCGATTATTGCAGGCATGTTTTACCGTAACGTGCTCTTTCGCGGCACCATACCCCCCTGGGCCGAAGATGGTTTCCGTACCACTCGTCTGTTCATCAAGGCCGGGGTCATCATGCTTGGTTCGCTGTATACCGTGCAGAACCTGCTGCGCCTTGGCACCACCGCCATGCTCCTGATAGTTTCCTTTGTGTTCGGGACCGTGGCTCTGGTCATTTTTCTCGGCAAAGTTGTTAAGGCCAACCGTTCTGTGACGGCCGTGATGGCTGCGGCCTGCGGCGTATGCGGAGTTTCTGCCGCTGTTGCCTCAAGCCCCGGTGTGAAAGCCAAACCCGTTGATCTCGCCCTTTCCGTTGCCACCATCCTCGGCTTCGGCATCTTGACCATGTTCGTCAGCCCCTTCGTGGGCAAGGCCATTGGCCTTTCCGATGCCCAGTTCGGCGCATGGGTTGGCACAGGAATATTGAATTCCGGCCAGGTGCTGGCTACCTGCCTTGCCTTCAACCCCACCATCGCCGAAGGTACAGCCGTATATTATGGGGAAATCTGGAACGTCATCCGGGTTATAACCATTCCATTTGTGGTCTTTATCCTCAGTGTCTGGTACTGGCGGGGTGAAACCGAAGAAGATGGGCAGGCTCTTTCCCTCGGGAAAATTTTCTATACCAAGTTCCCTGTGTTTGTATTGGGCTTTTTTGCCATGACAGCCCTTTCGTCTTTGGGCTGGATTGGAGTGAGCGGTTCGGAAACTCTGACGTCCATCCGTGAAATCATGCAGTGGGTGTTCGGCATTGGCCTTGTGGGCCTCGGCGCCTATATTGACGTGCGCGAAATCAGGGCAGCAGGGGGCGCTCCTCTGCGAATCGGCCTTATTGCCGGGAGCACCAAGTATCTTCTGGCCCTGACAATTGTTCTGCTGCTCGTACCAAAAGACGGCTCCTTCTAATGCAATTCCACTTTGAAACGCTGCACTCGGAGTGGGCGGCGAAAATACATTTCGCCTACTCCTCGTTTGCGCGGACGAGGCTCGCGCATCGTCCGTCAGAGCAT
>JGI994J12354_10001441_pt1 | contig 24016 bp, 19 predicted proteins | sample IntmicLarv3ML3BL_FD_12354 | JGI IMG/M metagenome (IMG submission 12354)
CCCAGCCCGAAGCTGCCCCCGAGGCGCCGGACAAACCCCGGCAAACGGCGCAAGCCGCAGTGAGCTGGCTTGCCGCCCAGCTCAGCGCCGACGCCCTGTTTAATATGGAAATTTTAGAGTTTGCGCACGAAAAGCTCGACGGCACAGTTTCATTTCACTTCATCCTGCCCGAAAACGCGCCGGGCACTTCCCCCGTGTTTGTAGATATCGGCGCAGACGGGCAGCTTTATGGCATCGACCTTCGCAGCGCCTATCCCTATACGCCGCCGGAGGGGGTGCCGGAGGAATATTTCACTCGCATGACAAGCTGGAGCACCGGCGAAGAATATGACTTTTTCCTCGCCGATGCATATCTTTCCGAGCTTGCCTATCCAGACCGCACCGCCTATGCTCCGCTCGCGCAGGAGGGCGCAAAAGCTGCCATGGCGCAGCTTTTAGACGGCGGCTTCATAGATGCCGATTTAAGCGCCATTGAAGTTGTATATTTCGACATCTTCAGCGGCAGCGCGGCTTGGGTTTGGGTTCTTCTGGAAGACAGAAGCAGCTATTGCCTGTATCTTCAGCCGGATGATTTAAAGCTTCTGGGCTTTGCGCTCTACACACCAGAGCGCCTCGCCGTCGGCGATGGAAACGCGGATTTTTTATCCGCCCTTCGCCAAGGCACCATCGCACAATATAACGAAGCGCAGCAAAAGCTTTACGAAGCCGGAGTGGGCTAAAGAAAAAAGCCTGCCCCCCTGCTTGGCTTGCAAAACCCTTAAAGCCTCCTGCAAATCAAGAAGCGCCCATCTCCAAACTTCCAAGGTCGTAATCCCTCGCGCAAAATCTCCGCTTGCATTCAAGCATTCCAAAGCCTGTCCCCCCCTCCGCGCACATTTATACAAAGCGCCCTTTCGGGCGCTTTGTATTATTCCTAATTTCCAGCACAGCTTCTGCCCTCAACCTTGCCGCTCGTGTCCATGCCTTTGCCGCGCGCTCAAAGCTGATAGCGCCGGCTTGAAACCCGAAAATTATGAAGCACCTCGGCATCAGAAAGCGGTCTGTTATAGACAAGATGCTCGTAAACCTCGCCGGTTAAGGCTCTGTCGTTTGTCGCACGGTTGCCGATATACATTGTCGGAACCGGCACCGGATAAAGCGTCACATCCGTCAAATCTGCCACAAGCTGCCCGTTAAAGAAAAGGTCAATCACTCCTGTGCCGCCAAATCTCACAGCCGCCTGAACAATCGAGCCAAGCGGCGGAATTATCTGCGGACTGAAATATGTGTCCTTCCCCTGCCCGAAAAAGGCGTAGGCAAAATCATTGTTGCTATGTAGATAAAGCGTCGGATAAGGGGTCTCTCCAAAAAATCTGGGGTGAAAACCTTGAAATGCCAAAACTCTGTGGGTGCTGAAAATTGTGTATTGCCCAACGCTCTGTCCGCTGTAAACCACCTTGGAATCAGATTCTGAGAATACCACGCCAAAATCCTGCCAAAAAGCATCCTCAAGCGTTGCCGGATTTCCCGTGACAAGGTCAACCCACACAGCAGAATCGGGGTCATATCCCTCTCCGGTGTTGTTTCGTCCATCAAAGCGATGCAACAGCCCTTCATGAATATAGTCCTCAAAAATCAGCTCGTCTCCCACATAACGCGAAATCACATGCCGCGCTCCGATATACCACGCCACAACCGGCAGCTCGCCAATCGCCCTCATATTATGCCCTCAACAATGTCATAAGCTGTGGCAGGGTCTATCTCGCCAAGGCTTACCAAAAGCTCATACTGCGCAAGGGTAACAACCTCGTTCGCGCGAATTTCGGTGCTTAATATCGTCAGGGCTATGTCTGCAAGGTCTTGATAAAACTGCGCCTGCGTGCCGGTGTATCCGCCTTGCTGCGCAGCTTCAAAAGCCGATTGTCCGCTCGCTCCCGTCGGACCCATAGTGCCTGCACCGCCCTGTGGACCCGTGGGACCCACACTTCCCTGCACTCCTGTCGGACCCATAGCACCTGCACTGCCCTGCGCGCCTGTAGGACCCACACTCCCCTGAAGTCCCGGAGGTCCGACAGGCCCCTCCTCCCCAGGCACGCCCTGAAGCCCCCGGGGTCCCTGCGGTCCTGCTTCTCCCTGCGCACCGGCAGGTCCCGTTGGTCCCTGAAAGACAAGCTGACAGCGGCAGCCACCGCTTGGGCAGCAATTATTATATCCCTTCATGGCAATTCTCCTCATGAAATATTTTAATTCCTTCGCTACCCTCACAATATGAAGAAATGCTCTCAAATGTTCACAAAAACGAAGTTAAAATGCAAAATATCTCGTGCGCACAAAAAACAAGCGCACCAACCCAGAAGCCTTGTGGGCAGTGCGCGTCTACACTTTTTCATCGTACAAAAACCGCCCCCTGCCGCATTGGCGGGGGGCGGTTTCTCAGCTACGCGATAGTTTCAACCGCGCAAGCTCGCGAGCAAAATCCCTCACAAGCTTTTTGATAGCTCATATTAATATAAATTATCCTCAGCCTCTGTCAAAAGCAATGTCAAACGCCGAAACAAGCTCGCCCTCACTGTCAGAAACTGTGAGTTTAACCCGGTCGCCCAACTCGACAAGCGCCGCCGTAGGCGCATCGGAAACTGAGATTATATAGTAAAAGTCTCGCCCGGTAAGTCTTATATAAACATGCGTGTTGCCGTCTATAACAGCCGTTTTCACATCTGCCACAAATCCGGAAACCTCATTTTGCACCAAGCTCTCGCCTGTGCCAAGACCGCCGCTTGACAAAAGCGCTAAATAAGCCCTTTCACATTCCAAAACCGTCACACCCGTCGCGACAATCTGATACTGCTGAACATTAACCATCGCATACATCTTAACAAGCCCTGCGGAATCCTTTAGCGCCATAAAATACGTCGGCTCTCCAGAAATGTTCAGAAGAAGCGGAAATGTTGCGTCATAGCCCAAGTGCTGAACAATGCCCTCGGCAGAATCCTCCGCGGAATATTCCTCCGCACCGGCAATGGCGTAAAACCGGGTTGCCTTTGTGCGCTGGTTTGCGAGGATGAAGCCGATGTTGGACTCATCGCTCATAACGCTTGTGATGCCTGTGTACATATAAACATCATCGCCAATGGCAAGATATGCCGAGCCGTCTGTTGTAACGGTCACATTTCGCTGGCCGAAGATGGAGTTCCAAAATCCGCCGGAATAGGTTCCGTAATAGTCATACTGCTCGATAATAAGATCCGCTGTAAAAACCCTGTCAACCCAGGTGGGAATCTCGCCGTCGGCATAATATTTGCTCTCGCCCGTAATGGCGTTTACAAGCACAGCGCCGCAAATGTCCGTTCCGCCAAAGAGCCCGATGCGCCTGACAACTCTGGGACAAACCCAATATGGAACGCCGTCATCGTCTATTTCAAAGGTTGCCTCGTCAAACATGTATGTAGGAAAATTAAAGCGCAGATGGCGCGTAAGGTCACGGCTGAAATGCTCTGCGGTTGTATATTTTATCCCCTCGGGAAGTCTTACAACCTCAACATTTTGCGTAACCATATCGATTATGAGATATGCCGGAATGCCGCGCGAGCGGTTTGTGAGCCATTTTATCGCATCGCCATAAACAAGCGAGGTCACGCGCACAGGACGACCGTTATAATTTATTTGCGTATAATCATTTGAAACCTCAAACTGGCTGACATACTCGGCAAGCTCTCCCATTTTCCGGTCGCCCAGTTTCTTTGCCGACGCCTCGTCAAGCATGGGAATTTGCTCATAGTTCACCTCTTCCACATCTGCGAGAAAGTCTCCGGTTTCAATCTGAAGCAAATTGCTGTAGCTGCGCGCTCTAAAAAGCGGAGCGCCAACAAGCGTACCAATTAGCATAACAAGAACAAGAACAATGCAGATAAGCGCCGGAATTTTGCAGTTTGCACGGATTCCGGCAAGAAGCTCCCTGCTGTCGTTCGTTTTCAAAAGACCGAGGGTAAAAAGTGTCAGCAGCATGTATACAATGCTCATCAAAATTATAAAGCCGTAAAAATCTGGGTCTTGCAGGTTTATCGCAGGCAGCTTCAGATAGAAATAAACAAATCCAAAGACAATTGTGATTGCGATGTTAATAAGAGTGCGTTTGAGTTCTTTCTTCATAAAAGGCTCCTTCGTGTGCCATAAAATTTCCCTTGACTTTAGGGGCTATATAATTTATAATACGAAAGCTGGTAAAATGCAAGTGTTATATTATATATGCACATCATTTCACTCGCACAAATAAACATGGAGAAGTCGCGTAGCCTGGTCGAGCGCGCACGATTGGAAATCGTGTAAACCGCAAAACGGTTTCGAGGGTTCGAATCCCTCCTTCTCCGCCAAAACAACATAATCCGAACCCTTTACCGACACCAGTCGGCGAAGGGTTCGGGTTTGTTCTTTTTTTAGGTAAGATAATATTCCAAAATATTAGTAAGCAAAAAGAACTGCTCAAACTAAGTTTTTGTGTGAATCTGTTCTTTTTTCGTGTTATAATAAGCTTGTTCCACGAATTCGACACTGAAAAGCAGATTATCTAAGCATTCACCATTCTTCGATGACAGCGGAAATGAAATCGCTATAAATAAATTAACTTACTCACATTTAGAACAGCTTATTGACCGAGATAAAGGATACTATATTACCATAAAAGTACCTTTGATGAAAATGTAAAAAAGAAAATTCCAAATATAATCTCGTCCTTCGCTAATAGTAACGGCAAGTGGCTTTTTATTGGAATTGACGATAAATCCTACACAACCGGCAAACCTTTTCTCACAGCAAGCTTGCGGTTTTCGCCGCAAACGAGATAGTCGCCGTTCATTTCTTTTAGGTCAATCTTGCGGAGAGAATCATGTTTTTCCCAGCGCTCGATGATTTTACAAGTTAGCACATCCTGATAATTCGGGTCTGCGCGCAATTTCCCCTCATACTCCTGATAACGCTCGCGCGCGACCTGCCCCCGAATGGCATGCAGGTCAATTTTGTTATTCATTTCGGTTTTTGTGAACACATAGCTTTTGCCGTCGTCAAAATATGCCCATACAAGCTCAACCTTATCCTCTGCCACATGTAAAGCTAAATCAAGTTCGTGGCACACAAATATTCAACACTAATACGCCCAACAGGTTGAAAGTTCGCTTATTGCATAGCTTCCAGTATAAAAGTTTTTTCGGCCCATTCCGAAGAGCGTAATACACTAAAGCAAACATACTGATTAACCAGCTATACCACAAATAAGCCCTGTAACATCAATTGTTGTGGGGCTTTTTTTGTGTCCATCCCAAAGCGCTTTTCCCCCTTATAGATATTTGAACCCCCTGTTCATAAAACATTCCATCCGACTTGCACGTGCCTACCTCATTCAGTCAGTTACATATGTGTAGTGTTCCTGATTCTCCCGCACATTTTTATGTCGTCCTCACTCTCTAGCGCAACCGTAACATAAGAATGGCGCAAATCATACGCGCTCGTTTCCGGATAGCATATTGGTATAGCAACTCCTGCAAAACCAACAAAAAGCAGGAGGCACAGTAATGGAAAAACTCGCCTACACTATCCCCTAAATAATCGGCTATCTCAGACCGAAAGCTTCACAAGCTCACGCGCATTGACAGCTTCACCGTGGTTCGTGCTTGGCGGAAGGGTATTAATTCCATCTGCCTCGCTCCGCGACTGGTTGAAGGCAAAAGCCGCATCCGGGGAGGTTTTTGCAATGACATTCCTTCAAATAAAAATACTGCCCAAGTGATGTAACTTTGTGCAAGATTTTAAAGTAACTCGGTAGCGCCTGATGTTACATTGTGCTCCGAAATTTAAAAAGCACCACTTAGGTTTCAAAAAGAATTCTCCTTGACAAGTCTCTTGAGATACTTAGCAAGTATTTCAAAGCCCACAAAAAAGAATAGCTAAGTAAAAAGAGAACCGAGGCTGATGAAAATCATCAGCCTCAGTTTTTTTATACATTAATTTTTTGAAAAATATAGCAGCAACTAGCACCCTAAAATATCTGAAGCTCTTATCATTTGCATCAGTGTATTGACACGGGAAGACCAAACCCTTCAAGTATTGTTTTAAGACTTTCCATGTGCGCCTTGGTTGGGGTTTCACATTTGAAAACCTCGGATTCCTTCCCAATTCTGGAATATTTAGAATCGCCGAGACTATGAAATGGCAGAAGCTGAAGCATCTCTACCGCGCCGCCAAGCTCCTTGCAAAATCTGCCCAAGTTTAGGATGTTTTCTGCCGAGTCGTTAAATCCTGTAATTACCGGCACACGAATTTGCATTTTTCCACCTAGGCTCGAAATGAGCTTTGCATTATTCAGTATTTGTTCATTCGGTACGGCTACCATGTCAAAGTGGGCATCGCTTTTCATATGCTTTAGGTCGTATAAAAACAAATCAGTGTGAGGGACGGCTTCGGCAATTATCTCCGAGCTTACAAAACCTGTTGTGTCAAGCGCTGTGTGAATTTCTGCGTCCTTTAGTTTTCTTAAAAACGCTATTGTAAACCTCGGCTGGCAAAGCGGCTCACCGCCGGAAACTGTAACGCCGCCGCCAGAATCTTTGTAGAATGGAATATCTGATTTTACGCGAGCGAAGACTGAATCAACACTTAAATCCTCGCCGCATATATAAAGTGACTTGAAATGGCATTTTTTTGTGCATTCTCCGCAGTCTGTGCAGGTTTGTCTGTTTATCTGCGGATAAGAGCGCAGCTCCCCAGAGGACGAATTTTCCTGTTTTCCGACCGAAATGCTTCTGTGGGGACACGCGTCCAAACAGCGTCCGCAGCGTTCCGTGCCCTGACACCGCATTGTAATCTGGCAAAGCTCTGGCTTAAACATCTGTGATTCAGGACTGTGGCACCAGGGACAGCGAAGTGGGCAGCCTTTTAGAAAAACAGTTGTTCTGATTCCGGGTCCATCCTGTACAGAAAAAGGCTGGATATCATAAATTTTCCCTTTTATTTCAGTAGACAAAGCACATCACTCCAGACATATATGATTTTAACCGACTATCTGTTTGTCAAAAGCCACTGGTCATACCCGTTCGCAAAAAATTCCTCAATAAGCTGACACAAGTGCTTCATAGGTTCTGTAAGCGTACCATTTCGCCAAGCAAGAACAGTTTCCACAACCTCGCTGCTGCCGCTTATCGGCACAAGCTTGCACCGTTCTCTGTCATACAAGGAGGTTTTAATCGGGAGGTATGCGCCGCCGCGATTAAGGCTGACCAAAAGCTGCAAAACCTCGGCAGAATCGGCAAGGTCAACAACCTTTGGTGTAACCCCATCCACCGCTCTTATTTTGAAATATTCGTCATAAACAGCGCCGCCATATTCCTTGGATATAAGAATTGTGCGCTCGTTGTCAAGCTCTCGCATATAGACAAAGTCGCGCTCTGCAAAGTGGCTTTTTTTAGAAACAAGAAATCCCATTTTTTGTGTAAGGACAAGTCTTGTTGAAATATCTTTTGCATGACGAACCTCGTTGTTTGAGCACAGCCCGATATCAAGTGTGCCGTTTTCAAGCTGTTTTCTAATCGTAACAAAGCTCCCCTGAACAAAGCGAATGCTTATATTGGGATAAGTTTCGTGAAAGAGTGCAATTATGCTGTCAAGAAAGCCGATGTCCATTGAAGTTAGAAACCCGAGAGAAATCCTGCCGGTGCCGTTTTGACTGTCGTTAATTCTGATTGCAAGCGCAACCGCGCTTTCATAGTCTTTAATAAATTTTTCGCAGGATTCATAAAACGATTGCCCGGCATCTGTAAAGCTAATGCGCCCCTTTTCTCTGCAAAAGAGCTTGAAGCCAAGTTCGCTTTCCATTGCAATTATTTGCTGGCTTATCGCTGTTTGGGATATATAATTTTTTTCCGCAGCTTTGGTAAAACTCATAAAGGATGCAACATCCAAAAAACATTTTATCTTTTGAATAGTCATCAGCGTAACCTCCCGAAAATTCCAGGCAAAAGAACCTTAATGCTGCACTTTGTTAAGTTATCTGTCTGTTTGTCATAAAGCCCCGGGGCTTTGCCGAAAAAGCCTGTGATACATATTTATTCAAGAATATACCATGACCCGTTTTCTGTCAAATAAGAAAACGCTTATTACTTGCTTTAAAAAACTTATACACCCCTAAAAAATTGTGCATTATTAACAAAAACACGAGCGATTATATTACGTCAATTATCGTAAATGCTTGTCATAAATCGAGCGCATAAGTGTTTGCTTATGACTTAAAGCAATTCATGTGTTAGACCGCAAGCGCATCAGATGATACCATGTTTCCATGTCAAGAATCAAACTTGAGCAAATCAATTCCAGAAGGATTTTAAGGAGGGAACATATGTACACATTTAGACCCGTCACAGACAGAATTGCCAGGATGCGAGAGCGGTATCGCAATCATAACTTTACCGTTGATGCCGAGCGTGCTTTAATTGTAACAGATTTTATAAAAAACAATCTTTACATGCCGGCACCGCTCAAAAGAGCGAACACACTGCTTGAGGTGTGCTCGAAAATGACTCTTCGGATTGAAGACGATGAAATCATTGTGGGCAATCTCGGAAAGCATTATAAGGGAACCTCGCTTTGGCCCGAAACTGCCGGAATTGGCTGGCTTTATCAGGAGCTTGATGACGGTTCGTTTTACACAAGGGAAACTCAAGAAGAGCCAATAAACCTCCCCGACGAAGAAAAAGAAAAGCTGATGACAATTCGCAAATTTTGGGAAGATCATACAATGTGGCACGGCATGGGCTATTCAATGCCGGATGGCATGGTTTCCGCCGCCGATGCCGGCGTTTTAACAGTTACCGGAAGCGGTCTTTCCCGTGTGGTTGCAACAAATCATCTCATTCCAAACTATAAAAAGGTAATTGAAAAAGGCTTTGGCGCGGTTAGAGAAGAAGCACAAACAAAGCTGGACGCCTGGGACAGCGCCGCTGTTCCCATTGAAAACGGCGACCAATATTTCTTCTATAAATCTATTGTCATAGTTTGCAACGCATACATAACGCTTCTGCACCGCTATGCAGAAAAATGCAGAGAGGTTTCTCGCGAGACCCTGTGCGACGAGAGAAAGTGCGAGCTTTTGCAAATGGCAGATTCTCTCGACTGGATTGCAGAAAATCCGGCTCGAACCTTTCAGGAGGCTGTTCAGGCAACATATAGCTATCAAATTCTTCTTTATTTAGATGGCGATTATCAGTGCCCGTCCTTTGGTCGATTTGACCAGTACACATACCCCTGTCTGAAAAAACAGCTTGACAATGGCACAATCACCCTTGAAAAGGCACAGGAAATCGTAGACTGCTTCTGGATTAAATGCGGCTTTGTCTATAATGCGCGGCTTCGCCACACATCAAGAATCACCGGAGCATATGCAAGCTTTCAGCATCTCACAATCGGCGGCTGCGACAAAAGCGGCAAGGACGCCACAAACCCCGTGACATTTATGTGCCTTGAAGCCCCGGCAAGACTGCTTTTGCATGACCCCCCGCTTTCGCTTCGCGTGAATTATGACGCACCGGATGAGCTTTTTGAATGTGCGGTTGAAGCTTCAAAATGCGCCGGAGGCATCCCTTGCTTCCAAAATGAAAAGCTCATTTTAGAGTCGCTTGTGAAAGAAGGCGTTTATTCTCCGGAGGATGCGATAGACTTTGGCATTATCGGCTGTCAAGAGATTGGAACAAGCGGAAATGACTACTGCGCATCGTGCGCAACAAATTCGTGTGCATACCTAAGCCTTGGAAACATCGTGAACATCACGATGAACAACGGCATCAACCCCACAAACGGCAAGGTTTGTGCTCCGCAAAAGGGTTATATGTACAACTTTTCCTCCTTTGAAGATGTGAAGGAGCACATTCGTGCAAACACCGATTATTTCATGAACTGGCTCGCCTCGCTTAACAGTTGCACCGAATTTTATCACTTCCGTGAATATCCCGTTCCCGCGCTTTCAGTAATGCTGGACGGCTGCATGGAATCCGGTGTAGACTGTGTCCAGGGCGGTGCAAAATATAACTCCTATGGAACCGGACTTTTGGGCATTGCCACAATGATTGACAGTCTTATTGCAATAAAATATATGATTTTCGACACGAAGCAGTGCAGCGCAGAAGAGTTTTTTGACGCATGGATTAACAACTGGGAGGGTCACGACGAGCTCCATCAGAAGGTTGTCAACATGCCGCACCACTATGGAAATAACGACCCCTATGCCGACGAAATCGCAAACTGGACGATGAACATGATTGCGGATATTGTAACGAGCAAAAGCGGTCGCCGCGGCAAATTTCGCGTTGGCACCTTTTCCGCTTCGGCGCATGTATATTTCGGCATAAGCACATGGGCAACCCCAAACGGAAGACGCACAAGCGAGTCCCTTTCAGACGCCTGCTCTCCTTCGCAGGGGGCAGACACAAACGGACCTACGGCAGTTTTGCAATCCGCCTGCTGCTTTGACCACACGCGCTTTACAAACGGCTTTGCACTTAATATGCGGCTGTCGCCCGCAACGCTGTCAAGGACCGACAGTGTCGGAAAAATTCGCAGCATGATAAAAACCTATTTTGACATGGGCGGAATGGAAATTCAGTATAACGTTCTTGATTCGGACACCCTTAGAAAAGCACAACAAAATCCGGAGGAATATAAAAATCTTATAGTCCGCGTGGCCGGCTTCTCCGCATATTTTGTGGAGCTTCAAACCCAGCTACAAAACGATATTATCGCACGAACCGAAAATGTTGTCTAAAGGCATAAGTTAAATAAGAAAGAGAGGACGACTCCATGCAAACCAAAAAAGTTGGAAAGCTTTACCTCCACATAGCTATTGCGGCTGTTATTTATCTGGTTCTAAAATTTCTTATTCCGGCAACAAATGGACTTACACCTATTGGCGTAAATGTAATTTCTATTTTTATTCCTATTTTGTATCTTTGGCTTACTGTTGGCACAGACTGGACCTGTATTCTCGCACTTGCGCTTATAATATTTTCCGGTGCACTAACTTCGGGGGCTGTTTACAGCGGAAGTCTGGGCTCGGCGCTTATCTTCACTGTTATTGGAATGATGGCATTTAGTAAGGTTCTTGTCGACACAGGTGTAATTGAAACCACTGTAAGATGGGCAATAACGCGCGAAATTGTCAGAAATCGCCCCTATGTTTTCATCGCTCTGGTTTTGAGTGTTTGTGGGCTTATCAGCCTTTTTATGGATGTAAGCGCTGTTGCACTTGTTTTCATCGCAATCATCACTGTAATCTGTGATGAAATCGGATATAAAAAAGGTGACGCATTTTTCACAGCGATGATGCTCGGCGTTTTTTGGATTTCAAATGCGTTCAACGGCGGCTCGCCGCTTGGTCATGCACTTCCGCTTATTATGATGAATACTGCCGCTGCTGGTGGGTTTGAAATTTCTTATGCACAATGGATGAGCGTCGGCATTCCGGCTGCTGCACTCATCTCAGCAATTTGCATTGTTTTCATCTGTTTTATTTGGAAACCCGAAGCTTCAAAATTCTGCAACTATGACCTTGACGCCGCAAGGGAAAAGGTAAAGCCGCTGACAAAACATGGTATAATTGCTCTTGTTCTTTTGGCAATTGTTGTTCTCTATTGGATTTTGCCGACAATTTTCCCGAACATGCTTCCGGAAAATATCAAAACGCTTTATGTCACATACGGCTCAACTATGCCGCTTCTTATTGCAATGTGCCTTTTGTGCGTAATACATGTAGATGGAACGCCTGTTGCAAATTTCCGTGAGATGACCAGCTCGTCCACCATTGCAACGCTTCTGTTTATAGGCACTGTTATGGTTCTTGGTTCTGCCGTCAGCAGTGCAGACGCCGGAATTTCGATATGGCTGTCAACAATACTTGAGCCTGTCACCTCCGGAATGTCAACATTTGCTCTTGTAGCTGTTGCGACGCTGGGCTGCATAATCTTGACAAACTTTATATCAAACACCGTTTGTATGGTTGTTTTCTATAGCCTTACGGTGCCGCTTGTAGCTGCGTCGGGCACATCACCTATCGGACTTATTATCGTTCTTTGCTTGACGGCATGTTTTGCCTCGCTTGTTCCATCGGCTGCTGTAACCGCTCCGTTTTTCTTCGGAAATGACAATATCACGGTTAAAAACTCTATGAAATGGAACATCATAGTCATACTCACCGTCTGGGCAGCAACCGCGTTCATAATTTATCCTTTCAGCACACTGATATTAGGTTAGCATACATCAAATAAATTAAAAGCAAATATTATTTGCAAGGCGCACCAAAAAAACGCCTGTGGTTTTCGATGACAATCGCAAATCACAGGCGTTTAAAACTAAAACTTAGCAATGCTTGACTTAGCATCATTACCAAAATATATAATTTATGGCACGTCAAAGTGGGTCTTTCGGTCGCCCTGTCAGAGCTTGGCATTGGCAAGGACAAGCCAGAATAAATGGCGAAGATCGCGACCGACGAGGCATTTGATATTGATGGTCTGAAAAAACTATAATGGCAGGACGTGCCGGAAATATGCAAACTGATAAAGTGAAAAAAGTCCACTGCTAATATGTTGGGCATCTAAAAAATGGTGCGCGCTTCGGTCAGAGGACGACTATATTTAGGAGGTAAAATGTATGAAATATAGAAGATTAGGCAATACAGGATTGACGGTCAGCGAAATAAGCCTTGGGAGCTGGCTAACCTATGGAAATGCGGTAGAAAACGATACCGCAATAGAGATTATCGACAAAGCATATGAATTGGGCATAAACTTTTTTGACACCGCAAACGTTTATAACCGCGGCGAGGCGGAAAAGGTAGTAGGTGAAGCGCTTTCCAAGTTTGAGCGTAGCTCATATGTGCTGGCAACAAAGCTTTTTGCCCCAATGGGAGATGGTCCAAACGACCGTGGGCTTTCCAGAAAGCACGTTATGGAATCTACACATGCAAGCCTTAGAAGGCTAAACAAAGATTATGTTGATATCCTATATTGTCACCGCTATGACCACGATACGCCTGTTGAAGAAACACTGCGAGCATTTGATGACCTAATCCGCCAGGGCAAGGTTTTGTATGCTGGGATAAGTGAATGGTCTGCCGCACAAATTGAAGAAGCCATGCGTATTTCGGACAGAAATTTATCAAATCGCTTCGTGGTTAATCAGTCACAGTATAGTATGCTAAACCGGAAAATTGAAGCTGAAATTATTCCTGTCAGTGAGAAAAACGGCATCGGTCAAGTGGTGTTCTCGCCGCTTGCGCAAGGACTGCTCACCGGGAAATACAAGAGCTTGAATGATATCCCTGCCGACAGCCGTGCATCTAATGACAAGATGAATGAGTCTATCAAGAGTATGCTGACAGGCAGCACATTTGACAAAGTCAGCAAAATCGCCGCCATTGCTGAAAGGCTTTGTATTCCTATGTCGCAGCTTGCCCTTGCATGGGTGCTGCGCCAGCCAAATGTGGCAAGCGCCTTAATCGGCGCCAGCAAACCGAGTCAAGTTGAAGAAAATGTGAAATCCTCGTCTTACACAATTGCCTCAGACGTTTTTGACGAAATTGAAACGGTTCTTCAGTAATTGAAAGGAAGCACCTTTTCGTATGTCTATTTGTGTTTTCGCCAAGTGTCAATACCCATTTTCGCAGCAGTCGGCAGGTAAGCATAACATAATACACTAGACTTTGCTGGCACAAAATTGTGTGCCAAATGGCAGTTGCTCCCTCTTTGAAAACCTCAAGAGATTGCCCTTCTCTCTCACGTCGCTCCCCACACGGGGAGTGTGGATTGAAATCACTTGCTTTTGTGGGTATTATTGCGTATAATGGTTGCGCTCCCCCCACGGGAGTGTGGATTTAACATGCTACAAAATCCCATTTTACACAACCAGCGCAAGGCTTTCTGCTCTAAAATCATCCCATAATACAAAACACAAGCTTAAAATCTGTCGAGGAGTCTATCGAATGGATACCACAATCTTCTTAGCCGAAAATCAGTATATAGATTTTTCATCAGCGATTATTCAAGACAAAGCAAGAAAACTATTTCATGGCATTGATAGTGATGTTGAGAAAGCGAAAATTGCATATGAATATGTAAGAGATGAAGTTCCTCATACATTTGATATTCAATCGGATATTATTACCGCAAAGGCTTCGGATGTGCTAATTTACAACACCGGCATTTGCCACGCCAAGGCAAATCTGCTTTCTGCCTTGTTAAGAGCGCAAAGCATTCCTGCCGGCTTCTGTTTCCAACGCCTTACGCTTTCCGACGATAGTTCTTTAGGCTATTGCATCCACTGTTATAATGCGATATTTATTGACAATCACTGGATAAAGGTTGATGCTCGCGGAAACACAAATGGCAAGAATGCGCAGTTTTCTTTAGGTGAACCACAATTAGCTTTTGAAAACAGACGTGATTATGATGAATACTACCTTGAAGGCATTTATGCAAGTCCACATATGGCTACCATGCTAATGCTTGATAAAGCAAATTCACTACAGGATGTGTTTGATAACATTCCGGACTATGTGCTGGAAAAACCAGACCTTATTACATAACCTACACCTAGTGAGATATTTATTGAAAACTGCTCGCATCTTTTTCATACAGGCGACACCCCAGCCCTTGAATCCATGTGGTTTCAAGGGCTTTTCTTTTCACAAGCGGCGCATTTTCAGCCGCATAAAATGTTATTTTTTACGGCGCTTACTAAAAGCACCAGAAAAGCTCCCACAAAGCATATATCCAAGCGATAAAAAAATCTAAGCATTTATCCCTTACATCTGACAAAGCAGAGTTTTCGTCATTGCTTATTCACTACGCCTGCATTATAATAAGCTCAATCACGGAGGGAGCCACGCTATGAAATTTTTTCACATATCCGATTTGCATCTTGGCAAACGCGTCAACGAGTTTTCTATGATTTCTAATCAGTCCGATATTTTGCAGAAAATCGTTGCGCTTGCCAGCGAGTACAAGCCCGACGCGGTTCTGATTGCAGGCGATGTATATGATAAATCCATGCCCACAATTGACGCAATGCGGCTTCTTGACAGGTTTCTTGTCCAGCTAAACGAACTTGGCATCACAGTCTTCATCATCTCAGGAAACCACGACAGCGCAGAGCGCGTTGCCTTCGGCGCCGATTTGCTCCGAAGCAGCGGTGTTCACATTGCGCAGTCATACACCGGAGAGCTAAAGCCCATAACCCTCAAGGACAAATTCGGCAGCCTCAGCGTCTGGATGATGCCATATTTAAAACCCTCCCTCGTGCGCGGACATTTTCCGGACAAAATGATAACCTCATATTCATCCGCCGTTTCCGCCGCTTTAAGCAATCTCGAGCTTAACCCAAAGTCAAGAAATGTCCTCATAGCGCATCAGTTTGTAACAGGTGCCGAGCTTAGCGAGGGCTCTGAGGAAATATCTGTCGGCGGCTCCGAAAATGTCGATGGGTCGCTTTTTCACCTCTTTGACTATGTCGCGCTGGGGCATATCCACCGGGCGCAGAGCGTGGGGCGCGAAACCTTGCGCTATTGCGGCACACCGCTGAAATATTCGCTTTCTGAAGTCGGTCATGAAAAATCTGTCACCTTGCTGGACATGGGAAAAAAGGGAAATATAACAATCTCCGAGCTTCCGCTCACGCCGTGCCATGAAATGCGCGCCGTTCGCGGAACCTATCGCGAGATAATGAGCCGCAATTTTTATAGCAATATTGACACCGAAAAAGATTATGTACACATTGTTTTAACCGATGAGCATGACGAGCCTGATGCATTGGCAAAGCTGCGAAATGTCTATAAAAACATTATAAGCTTCAAATATGATAACAGGCGCACGCAAGCAGGCGCCGCCCTTGAGAACATATCAGCCTTGGAGAGAAAATCGCCGGAGGCGCTCTTCGGCGAGCTTTTCGCCGCTCAAAACGGGCAGCCAATGAGTGCGCAGCAAGAGGAATATGTCCGCGGCTTGTTTGCGTCAATACGGGAGGAGGAAGGCGAATGAGACCCCTGCATCTTACCATGTCTGCCTTTGGCTGTTATGCCGACAAATGCGACCTGCCCTTTAGCCGGCTTGGCGCAGAAGGGCTTTACCTGATAACCGGAGATACCGGCGCCGGAAAAACAACGATATTCGACGCGATCACCTTCGCCCTATACGGCGAGCCCAGCGGAGAGAGCAGAGACCCCATCATGCTCCGAAGCAAATATGCCCTTCCCGAAACCGAAACCTATGTAGAGTTCACTTTTTTGTATCATGACAAGACATATAAGGTAAGGCGCAGCCCCTCATATGCTCGCCCAAAGCAAAGAGGCGAAGGCACAACCGCAAAGGCCGCCGATGCGGATTTATACTTACCGGACGGTCGCGTTGTGTCCAGGCTTAAAGATGTGAACGCGGCAGTTGAGGATATCCTCGGTATAAACCGAGAGCAATTTGTGCAAATTGCAATGATTGCCCAGGGTGAATTTAAAAAAGTCCTCCACGCCAAAACCGAGGACAGAATAGAGATATTCCGCAAAATTTTCTATACAGACGAATACAAAACCTTCCAAGACACCCTAAAGACTAACGCAAACAAATTGTCGCAGGAGATAAAAGAGCTGCGGCAGCACTATGACCACTGTCTAAACAGCACCCTCATAAACCACAGCTCCGCCGAAGCCGCAAGGCTCGCCGAGGCAAAAGCCGGGCTGCTCTCATCTGACGAAGTCACCGCGTGGCTTGCCGAAGTTATCGCCGCCGACACGGCTTCGTTTGGTGCAAACGAAACGCTCCTTGAGGGGCTTGTTAAAAAACTCGGCAAGGTTAACCAAAAGCTCGGAAAAGCTGAGCTGCGCGAAAAAACTCACGCTGCGCTTTGCAAGACAGCCGAGCGCATGCCGCAAGAGGAATCAGCGTTTAGTGACGCCCTCGAAAAGCTAAACTGCGAAAAGGCTAGACAGCCGGAATGCGAGGCTGTTAAAGCGCAGCTTCTCGAGCTTGTCGGCGTCTTGCCAAAATATCAAAAGCTTCAAGCCTTGGCTGACACTCTCGCATCAAACACAAAAAAGCGAGACGCAGAAAAGGAAAAAGCTTCCGAATTAGAGCGCGCGCACCAAGCCGCTAAATCTGCCCTTGACGCCGCGAAGGGCGAGCTGGAAGCCTTGGGAGACACCGGCGCTGCCACCGAAGGCTTACGCAGCAAAAAATCGACTCTAGCACTGCGGCAGACGGCTCTTGAAGCGCTGCAAACTTCAATAGCAGACTATAAAAAGCTCCTGCGCTCTTTAACCGAAGCGCAGGACAATTATCAGCGCAAAATAGGCGTGTCTAAGCCGTTAAGGGATGAGTATGAGATGTTGCACAAGGCATATCTCGATGAGCAAGCCGGTGTTTTGTCAGCGCTTTTAAAGCCCGAAGAGCCCTGCCCTGTTTGCGGCTCTGCCAAGCACCCCATGCCTGCTGCGCTTTCAGAAACCGCCCCCGACAAAAACGCCTTAGAAAAAGCCGAAAAAGCTGCAAAAGCCGCCGAGAAAAAAGCCGAAGCCGCAAGCGAAGCGGCAAGCATCCTCAAGGGACAAGCCGAGGCAAGAAAAAAAGAACTCGAAGCTTCAGCAGCCGAAGCTTTGGACAAAGTGACTCTTGACGAAGCCCCAACCGCCTTATCCGCCGCACTTACCGCTGCCGCGGACGAACTTGAAGCCCTCGAGCTCCAGCTTGCCGAGCAGGAGCTAAAAGCCGCACGCAAAAAATCCCTCAAAAAAGATATTCCAATCATGGAAGAAGGTCTTGCCCGGCTAGCAAAGGATATGAGCCAAACCCGTGAGCTGGTTGCGTCTCTTTCCGCAACCATTGCCACCGACATCGAAAGCCACACAAGGCAGGCTTCCGAGCTAAAATTCCCAGACGAATCGGGCGCAAACGCCGAAATCACCGCACTGAAAGCAAGGAAAGGCACTTATGAAGCCGCGCTAGTTAATGCACAGACCATTTTTGATACGGCTAAATCCACCCTTGAAGGCAGCGCAAAAGAGCTTGAAACACTCAGGGCAGAGCTTTCCGACAATGAAACATTTGACTTAGAAGCCCTGCGAGAGGAAAAAGCAGAAGAAGAAAAGCTGCAAACCGAGCTAAATGAGCAAAACCGAAAAATCAACACACGCAGGGAAACAAACCAAAGCGTTCTGGTAAATATTGAGAAAACCGCAAAAAAGCTGTCCGATTGCGAGACGCGCTATCAGTGGCTGAAGGAGCTGTCCGACACTGCAAACGGCGACATCGCCGGCAAAGAAAAAATCAAGCTTGAAACCTATATCCAAATTGCTTATTTTGACAGAATAATCGCAAGGGCAAATCTTCGTCTCCTGCAAATGTCGGGCATGCAATTTGAGCTTAAACGTCGAAACCTTGCCGGCAGGCAAAGCCAAAGCGGCCTGGACCTGAACATCGTAGACCACCATAACGGCTCGGAGCGCGATGCAAAAAGCCTGTCCGGCGGCGAATCCTTCATTGCGTCGCTGTCCCTCGCGCTCGGCTTGTCCGACGAAATTCAAAGCAACGCCGGCGGTATCCGGCTTGACTCAATGTTTGTCGACGAGGGCTTTGACTCTTTGGACGAAACGAAACTGTCGCAATCCATACAGGCACTGATGAGCATCTCCCAGGCAAACCGCTTAATCGGCATCATCTCACACGTTGCGGGACTTGACGAGAAGATAGACCGGCAAATTATCGTAACCAAAACCCCTGCCGGCGGCAGCCGTGCGGAAATTTCTGTGTAAATCGCGAGCCTGCTTCAGAGCATATCGAGCTCTTCGCAAAAACCGCCGGAGCCCAATAGTGCTTGCTTCCATAAACAACTGCATCTGGCTGCCGTTTCCGGCAGCCAGATGCGTTTTTTATCATCCCAAAGCAAAAATTTGCGACATCTCAGTTTTCTGAAATATTATGTATTCAAGCCTCCTGCTTCATAAGTATGGCTTTTTGAATCACACTAACAATCATACCACAGGCACTCATGCCAACCGATATTATACTATCCGCAATCGAATATTATAATTAATTTAAGACCACGGCACAAAAGCGCCGTTTGGTTAATTACATCATGTTTTGCAGCCATGATATAATTTGCCCCCTGCCCGAAAGGCTGGGGGCTTGTGTGAATGTTAAGCTTTTGGCTCCATTTTTGTGGCGAGCAGTTTTTTAGCATCATTAAGCTGGGCTGGGAGCAAAACTCTGTATGTCAGCCAGCCGCCGTCTTTGCATGGATATTTATGGTCGCAGACTTCCTTTGCGTAGTCGGTGAGATTTTTGTAAACTAGGTCAATGCAAGCATCGCTTATGCGAAAATGCAATGAAAAGGCACCGTTTTCGGCGAATGCATCGCATATGTGCTTGCTTTTCAGGCTGTACTTTACGCTCCAACCATATGTGTTTCCATAAGGAAACCTGATTGAGCTTTTTACGGAGGGGTTAACCTTTAGGTGTTTGTCTAGTTCCAGCCACAGGGTGCTGGCTTCGCCGCTGTAAGCTATCAGGTCGTCAAAGGTTGGGCTTGTGGCTTTGTCTAAAAGGCGCTCGTACATATCCTTCTCCTTGCAAAATGTTGATTTTGCCGGCTAACAGCTTCTAAAAAAACTGCCATCAAGCGACACATTTAAGTGTATCATTTGATGGCAGTTTTTGGCAGCGGGTGAAGGATTTGAACCCTCACATACGGAGTCAGAGTCCGCTGTGCTACCATTACACAAACCCGCTACGGTCAACAAATGATATTATACATTTTTTTGCGGATTTGTCAATAAGTTTATACAAATTTTTGCGCCCCCCTTTGGCTACTAAGCAAGGGAGCGACCTGAGAGCAGGGCTTCCAGAGCAAGGCTGAAATTCTCGTTTTCCTTTTCGGTTCGTTTTGCGGCGCCTTTTTGACGACCGCCGGACAGCCTGAACTCTCGCGCGGCATGGCGCTCGTGCAAAAGAGCGCCAATATTGCCATCTGTGTAGAGCAGCCCGTCCTGACGGATGGGGCGCGCACCCCGGGCAAGGCACATTGCCGCAAGCCCATAATCCTGCGTTACAACAATGTCGCCGGGGGACGCCATGCCGACAAGGGCAAAGTCCACGCTGTCGGCGCCCTTTGACACTGTGATTGTTCGCGCGCCGCTGCGCTCGAACATGTGCGAGGTGTCGCAAAGCAGCACACACTCAAGATTTTGCCGTGCGGCAAGGGCTATGGTGATGTTAACAACCGGGCAGCCGTCGGCATCAACTAAAATTTTCATCTGCGCCGCCTTGAGGCAGATGACTTGCCACTTTGCTTTGCTGGCGGGTTTGCGCTGCGCTCGGCGCGCGGCGGTCTTGGCTTTGTTTGCGGCTTTATGGATTCAAAAATCTGCATGGGATAGGGATGGTCCTCCACAACGGGAATTTCCTTGCCGATCAGCTTTTGAATGTCCTTCAAATATGCCTTTTCATCAAAATCGCAGAAGGAGATTGCAACGCCGCCAAAGCCGGCGCGCCCCGTTCTTCCAATGCGATGGACATATGTTTCCGGCTCGTTTGATAAATCGTAATTTATAACATGCGACAGTTGCTCGATGTCGATGCCCCTTGCGGCGATGTCGGTTGCCACAAGGGTTCGCACCCGACCTTCTGTGAAGTCTGCGAGAGCGCGAAGGCGCGCGCCTTGAGATTTGTCCCCGTGTATCGCGGCGGAGGAAATTCCGGCTTTGACGAGGATTTTACTAAGCTTATCCGCGCCATATTTGGTTCTGGAGAACACAAGGGCGGAGCTGATGGAGCTGTCTTTTAGCAAATCGATGAGCAGGCGTCCCTTGTTCGCCTTGTCCACGAAGTAAACAGACTGCTCAATTACATCAACCGTTGAAGACACGGGCGTTACGGCAACAGTTGCCGGGTTTTTGAGAATGCTTTCGGCGAGTGCGGCAATTTCTTTTGGCATGGTTGCGGAGAAAAGCAGGGTTTGCCTTTTTTCCGGCAGCATGGCAATCACTCGCCTTACATCATGCACAAAGCCCATGTCCAGCATTCGGTCGGCCTCGTCCAGCACGAACATGGAAACTTGGCTCAAATCGCAAAGCTTTTGCCCTATCAAATCGCACAGTCTGCCGGGGGTTGCGACCAAAATGTCAACGCCGCCGCGAAGCGCGGAAACCTGCGGAGCCTGACCAACGCCGCCGAAAATGACGGCAGTTTTTATTCCGGTGTAGCGACCATAAGCCTTAAAGCTTTGCCCGACCTGCGCGGCAAGCTCGCGCGTGGGCGTTAGTATAAGCGCCTTGACGTTTCGTTTTGCAGAAGCGTCTGCGCGGCTTTTGTAGAGCGTTTGCAAAATTGGAATGGCGAAGGCGGCTGTTTTTCCGGTTCCGGTTTGGGCGCAGCCCAGCAAATCGCGACCTTCCAGCAGAAGGGGGATAGAGCGTGCCTGAATCGGAGAAGGGGCTTCATATCCTTCGTGGGCTATTGCCTTTAGTATGGGGCTGATTAGGTTAAGTTCTTTAAAAGTCATTAAGTCTCCCTGGTAATTTCAAATTGATATTTAATTATGGTAAGTCCATAATAAAGTATCATACCACACAAACGAAGCTATGTCGAGCGACTCTGGAGAAAGGTTCTGCGACCTTGAGCGCGAGTGATATGAAAATATGCCTTTATCAAAACACCCACTGGGTTTAAGCAAAACCGTGGGTAGCGGATTTCTTTTGGATTTAATCTTGACTTTGCAAGACTTCCTTCCAATTTAGGAAAAGGTAGAGCTGGAATTTTTCGATTTAGCCTCCGCTTAATTATCATCAGTAAGTTCTTTGATAATTTTAATAATTGCCGCTGCATTGCCCCGGGTATATCCAGGGTCTCCGCTTCCGCCGCGAGTGTCTAAAAGGCGGTACGCATTATTAGCGTGAATGCGCACTTCGATTGTGCTATCTGTAAATATAAACACAATTTTATAATCGCTATCAAATTGTAGGCTGTTTTCATGCCCTGGGTGTCTATTGGCGAGTGTCCTTACATTTTTTACAGCATCAAACAGGCTCTCCATATCGGTTCTATCTGTTATGGCTGTTTCGAGATTTAGTCCGGCATAGTTTGGGTCTTTAATTATGATAACCTGCTGCATGTCGGATTTATTGCCGGTTATCAGCTTTGGCTGTGACCACCAGAAAGCCAAGAAGCATACTAGACATAAAATAAATACAGACAAAATAATGGTTGTTCTTTTGTTCACCGCAAGCTCACCTCGTCAAATTCCAATTTACCAGTCAATTTTTTATGTTTTAGTTCACTTATATATATCATAGCACCTCTATGTACAAAAGAAAAGTTGTTTCACAAATAAGCATTTCCAAGCATAAAGACCCTCCTGTTAGGAAAAAAGCTACAATTTATCGAATTGCTTTCTTCATCCATTCATCTAAATAAGCAATCTGCGTATCTGTATGAAACCAATGTTCGCCATCCTCCATTACGGTAAGATTTGCATGGTGGCTTGCGACGAAAGCATCCACTGTTAAACGAGATGTCAGGTTGTCTTTCCCTGCATAAAGTATTTCTGTGGGTATATTCCACTTAATAGGATTTCGCCTGACAAACTCCAAGTATTTCCACGACAAGGTTTCACCAAATTCAGTTGCGATTTCGCCTTGCTCATATAGGTCGTTCTCCGTCACATTCGCCCATTGCATCATGTCGAGAATAAGCCTTTCCATATTCAGTATAGGCGAAATGAACAATGCTTTTTCAANCGANNAGTTTTGTAGCGTATGCATTGCAAAATAAGCACCTATACTATTTGCAATTAGAAAAATATGCTTGTGTTCTCGACTAATCTGATTATATACGGCTTCAATCTGTCCTTGAACAACCCAAGGAAAATAATCATTATAATCAACACCAACAATATCAAAGCCGACGCAGTTCTTTTTATACTGTTCAGCCTCTAAAAAATCGCCATTTTTTCCGTGTACATATATTATTGCTTTTCCCAATAGAATCACCTCGCTAAATTCCAAGTTATCAAAGTATTAAACTTGTTAGTGGTGCCTTATAGTATAACATGCTTATACATAAAATAAAAGTTGTCTGCTATATTTCAGCTAAGATAGAATTTCGGCGCTGCGAGAGGCGAGAATGAATTTTTCTTGAAATTAGCGTGGGTGATTTTTCACCCACGCTTAAAGTTGTTATGAACATATTTTTTCAAAGCTCCAAATTATGGTCGGATTTTAACGCTGCCCATGTTCAGTTTTGCGGAGCTGTGGGAAATTACAGGAGAGGTCTAAAACTTTTGCCCGGAAGCTGCCTTGATAAGACCCAAAAACAAGGGGTGAGGCTTGTCGGGACGGCTCTTAAACTCGGGGTGAAACTGAACGCCGATGAAGAAATTGTTTTGCGGCAGCTCAACAGCTTCAACCAGCTTCCCGTTTGGAGAGGTGCCACAGACAAAAAGTCCGTTTTGCGTCAGGACATCTCGATATGCGTTATTAACCTCGTAGCGGTGGCGATGGCGCTCGCTTATCTCGCTTTGGGCATAGAGCCTTTGCAGGAGCGTGTTTTCTGAAATTTTGCAGGGATATGCGCCGAGGCGCATGGTGCCGCCCTTGTTTGCTATTTCGATTTGCTCGGGCATGATGTCAATTACAGGATGCGGACTTTTTTCATCAAATTCTACCGAATGCGCAAGCGCAAGAGCGCAAACATTTCGCGCATATTCAATAACCGCAATTTGCATTCCAAGGCAGATTCCTAAAAACGGAAGATTTTGCTCTCTGGCAAAGCGGCAGGCTTCGATTTTGCCCTCGATGCCGCGCTCGCCGAAGCCGCCGGGGATAATCAATGCCCCGGAAAAGCTCCGGCGCTGTTTGGCGCGACACGGTTTCGCTGTCTATCCAGCGGACGCTGACCCTCGCGCCGGCTTCAAAGCCGGCGTGGTGAAGGCTTTCGATGACGGAGAGATAAGCGTCGGGAAGCCTTACATA
>JGI994J12354_10001442_pt1 | contig 24015 bp, 20 predicted proteins | sample IntmicLarv3ML3BL_FD_12354 | JGI IMG/M metagenome (IMG submission 12354)
TCTCTTTCACAAATATGGCTGCCATAGTTATTGCCTCAATGGTTTTGGGTACACTGCTTGAGCTTATAACAGGCTTTGTTCTTGAAAAAGTTTTTCACCAAAAATGGTGGGATTATTCAAATCAGCCGCACAACTTCAGGGGGTATGTCTGCCTGAGATTTTCAATTGTGTGGGGCTTGGCAGGCGCCGCAATTGCGAAAATAATAGTACCTGTTTCCGAGGATATAATTAATATCATTCCAAAAACTTTCAGCTCTGTTTTGGTGTATGTTTTATTGGGATTGATGGCAGTGGATTTTATCGTAACGGCATTGTCTATTGTCGGTTTAAACAGAAAGCTGAAAAATCTAGAATATGTTATTTTAAAGCTCAAAGAAGAGTCTGCTTTGCTCGGTGAGAGCATTATAAGCCAGGCAAAGGAAATTGCAGGTAAAACAGTTGTTTCTGAGGCTGCGAGATTGAAAGTTAAATACGAGGAAATGCTGAAAACCAACAGATTCCATTCTCGTATCATTAAAGCGTTTCCGGATTTGCATTCAATTAAATATAATAAATCTCTTGAGGAAGTCCGTCAAAATTTAGACAGCATTAAGCGCAAATCTTCACAGGCACTAAAAAAGCATAATGAAATGGCAATTGCAGTTTATGAGGAGAAGAGAGAAAAAAGCTCCAATGCTCCGTTCGCAAGCGGATTGTCATTTTCAAAGCTGTTTTGGGTGTTCATGATTGGTAACTTTGTCGGTTTCCTCCTCGAAACCATGTATTGCCTGCTTTCACCTCCGCACCAGTTTGAGCTCAGAGTGAGTGTGGTTTACGGACCGTTTATCTTGGTTTATGGTTTCGGCGCAGTTATTATGACACTGCTTTTATACAAATTGTATAATCAAAAAGATGTAATGATTTTTCTCGCCAGTATGTTTATCGGAGCTACCTTTGAATATACGTGCAGCCTTTTTCAACAGATGGCCTTTGGTACGGTTTCGTGGGAATACAGCGGCTCGGCTCTTAGTGTTGGAGGCCGCACAAACTTAATGTACGCATTTTTCTGGGGAATTTTAGGTCTTGTTTGGATTAAAGACATATACCCGAGAATGTCGAGGTTAATTGAGAAATTCCCTAAGAAAATCGGTAGAGTTTTAACCGTGGCAGTTGCAATCTTTATGGTGTTTGATATGGCAATTTCATCTGCTGCTGTATATAGGCAGACAGAGCGCCATAAGGGAATAAAGGCGACAAATGAAATTCAGGTATTCCTTGACAAGCACTATGATGATGAATTTTTAAATATCATATATCCGAATATGCAGTATGTTGGGGATGTGGATATTCTTTCAAAAGTGGGTGCAAAGGATAAATAAACCTAACAGAATAGTTGGCGTATGAGAAAATTTCATGGTGGAGTCACTGTTGGTGAGCATAGAAAAAGGCAAACCAATACTCTTTTTCATTACTTGGTTTTGTTTGTCAAAAAATGGATAAAACCTTTTATTGATTGTATTAATGAGCTTTTGTCAGAGATTTAGCTTGCTTGTTGTTTGAAACCGAAAATGGTTGAAAATAACCACCGATAGCGTTGGCGATTCACCCGTTGAGCGGGTGATAGGCACTGTAAAATAAGGTGTTGACAGTGCCTGAGGGTGTATTGAAAAGACTATTTTTATGGCAATTCCATGCTTCACCACCATTGAAACGGCTGTTGAAAAGGTAAATTTATTTCATTCAAATTTACAGATATTCACCAGCCATTTTGTTATTACAGCGGACAAGGTTCTTACAGTTAAAATAAAAATAATTTCCACCGCTTGTACAGCATGTAACCTTTTTTTATGCTAAAGCTGACAATAAAAACACGACACTTAAATTTTAAGTGTCGTGTTTTTCTATAAGGTTAGAGTTATCTTATGCTGGTAAGTGAGGAGAGTGAAAGAACTTCAATATGGAACTTGCAGAAAAAATACCAATTGTAAATAAACAAAAAAATATTTTTGTTTATCAATGAAATGTTGTGAATCACTGAGGCTCATTAATGGCTTTAACTTGCAATTTAGCTTTAAATAAACCGCCGACTATGCCATAGGATCGAGTGAGATTTTTAGCTTCAAGCAAAAAAGGCTCTGAAGAGAATCAATGGTTCAATGAGCAACAAAAGCAAGCAATTTGAAATTTGTCAAATAATAAATTTAAGCGATATTTTCTTTTTAAGGACATCAGTTCATCTCATACAATTTCAGTGCTGCTTCATATAGGTTCGGCGGTTTTGTCTTTAACCGTTTACTTTCAGATTATATCAATTGATATAAAAAATAAAAAAATGAAACAAAAATTGGAATTCAGGTGTTTAATATACAAGAGAGGAGGTAATAAGTGTGAACTCTTTTTCGGTACCGATAGCCAGTGAAGAAATTGATATTACGGAAATTTTGAAAGAACATGGCGACAGCATACTCAGATTATGTTTTCTTTATCTGAAAGACATGCACCTCGCCGAAGATGCAACTCAAGACACTTTTATTAAGGTTTATAAAAATTGGAGTAAATTCAATGGCAGTTGCAGTGAAAAAACTTGGATTACCAGAATTGCCATTAACACCTGTAAAAATTATCTGCGAAGTCCTTGGAAAAAACAGATAGACAGTGAAAGTTTGCTTGCGAATATTATCTGCGAAGATGAATCGAAAGCAGACGATACACTGATTATGGAAATTATGAAGCTGTCTCCAAAATACCGAGAGGTTATTCTGCTTTTTTATTATCAGGAATTTAAAATTAAAGAAATAGCAGAAATATTAAAACTGCCGCAGTCAACTGTTTCAGTGAGGCTAAAGCGCGCCAGAGAAAGGCTTAAACCTGTGTTGAAAGGATGGTATTGTGATGAAGAATAGTATAAAAAAGATAATAGATAATAGATTTGAAAGTGTAAAAATTAGCAGTGTGCTTGAAGAAAATATTTTGGGTGCTAAAATTGGCGAAGTAAAAATAAAGAGAAAAGTTCGCCGTTCTGCCGTAGCTTTTACAGCGGTTTGTATGTTTATGGTACTCTCGGTTTCGGTGTTTGCAATGACGCCGGGTTTTCAAATCTTGATAGGCCGAATAAACAAGGAGATAAGTCCAATTCTGACACCGATTGGTGCAGTGAGCGAATCTAACGGGATAAGAATGGAGGTTGTCGGCGGCGCACACGACGGCAAAACAGCATTAATCTATCTTACATTACAAGATTTAACAGGGGACAGAGTTAGCTCAAGTTCTCTAAATTTAAGAGACCACGAGTTTTCGTTTTTGGGGACGGCGCTGGGAACATTTCACGATATAAAGGTTGTGGATTACGACAAAAAAACTAAGACGGCAACGCTTCAAATGATGACAGTGGATATTGAGAATGTAGAAAAAATTAGTAATAAAAAAATGAAACTTGAGATTGAAGGCTTTTTCGAAGAACAGCAAGCTCTTGACCGTGTAATACCTGCATTGCTTTATCAGGATATAACCAAAACTCCAAAGACAATTAAATATGATGAAGGGGAAAAGGGTGAGGGGTATACAGTGAGCGCATACCAATTTGACGAAATAACAGTTTCAACTGAGATAGTTAAATCACTGGAAATTTTGGGGGCAAAATTTGAATTTGCTGAGCATAGAATATATGATATTTTACTGCCTGAGCAAAATATAATTGAAAATGACAGTCTTGAATTTGCATATATTTCAGCAGTTGGTTTTATAAACGGAAATCTTCATATTCAAACTTATTTCCCAAGAAAAAATGAGAACGAGGCAAACTATGACGATAGAGGTTCATATTATATGACGAATGTCCCTTATCCGTATATTTCTATAACTCCTCATGAAATATCGCCATTTTCAGCATGGATTGAGTACAACGGCAAAACTTATTTGGAAACTGTATTCTTTACTAAAGATATGAACGAAGAAGAACTCTCGAAAATGAAAATTGTGGGAGAGTATTTCAATTCCGGTAAAAACTATGTTGAGGGAAGTTGGGAACTGGAATTTAAACTTGAGCCGCTCAGTGTGGTAAAAAAGAGCAAAGAGATTATTGAAATTGACGGCAGTAAGATTTTGGAAGTATCGGCTTCTGCAATTGGTGTTAAAATTAAGTATGATACAGCAAATTTAAATAATGATATACCTTTTCTGTATAATTGGGTTAATTTCAGAGTAACCACCAATGAGGGCATAGGGTTGTATAGTGCAGTGATAAATCGGTCCATAGGCTCAGATGCGGCCGCCAATAAAATTACGGCACAGGAAGTGCCGACAGGTAAAGGCTCCATATATGAAGTGACATATTATTATTCCTCATACGAGGGATTACGATTATTCAATATTGAAAGCATGGATTTTATCAAAATTAATGGGGTAGAAATACCAATTGAATAGAAAATTCTCATATAAAATAAACTCGGATACAAGTTTTGTGTCCGAGTTTATTTTATCTTTTCAATATTTCAAATTTATCGGATGTATTGGCGTAAACAAGAAAAGCCTTTAGCGGCATATTTCATATAGGAAAACACCCTCTGAATATATCCCNTATNCTCACCGAAAATAAAATATATGTTTATAAAACGCTGAAAATATGTTAAAGTTAGGGCATANAATTTATTGAGGAATTAGGTGATAAGTGTGAAAAAAGCAAAAGTAATCGCAATAGCTGCTTTTTTGGTTATCTTTTTGGGTATAGGCAGTTTTTTAGCCATGGTGTTGCTTGAAGACGATATGAAACCTCCAAAACTTCCGATAAACAGCGAGAAAAATAATTTGATTTTAACCTCAAATGGGTGCTGCTTTTTTGTTCAGAATGTAAGAGTTTCTTTAGATGGAGAAAACGGAGAAAGCTTGGTTTTATCTGAGGAAAAAGGTGTGTATGAGTATGACATACTGAAACATGAGATACCGAATTTTTCAGCTTCGCCATTAAAGCTGTCAGTCAGCTTTGAAGCTTTATATGGTGAAACAGCAGAGTTTTCATTGTCTGTTATGGAGTTTGAAAATATAGAGGAATTAAAGAAAAGCGGAGTTTTGCTATATTTTCAGGAGCATGATGATATGTATCTGAATGTTGTTATCGGAGATTACCGGGCAAGCTATAAAATGGGTAATGAGCATAACCGCTGGACTGTTAAAAATCCGCCGAATAAACTTTACAGCGGCAAGTGAGAGCATTGAAATTAATTTTTATTTCCAAGGAGGAATTTATGAATATATCAGTTATCGGGTGCGGCAGATGGGGAAGTTTTATAGCGTGGTATCTTAACAAAATTGGTCATTCGGTTTCGCTGTACGGCAGAGAAAATTCCGATAGAATGCAGGAATGGATTAAAACACGCTCAAATGGCTCGTTGGAGCTTCCTGGTGAAATTGAGCTTACTGTAAATTTAGAAAAGGCTCTCGAAAACGAAATGATTATAATCTCTGTAAATTCACAGGGATTCAGAAATTTAATGAATGAAATTGAGGAATATTCACCTATCGGCAAAACCTTTGTACTTTGCATGAAAGGTCTTGAAATTGGTACAGGCAAGCGGTTGTCAGAGATTGTATCAGAAACGCTGAAAGGAAATAACAATACGGCTGTGTGGCTTGGTCCCGGGCATGTGCAGGAGTTTTGTGCAGGTGTGCCGAACTGTATGGTTATAGACAGTGAAAATGAAGAGGTTAAAACTAAGATGATTTCTGCATTTTCTGGAGAGTTGATAAGGTTTTATATCGGTACAGATTTAATTGGAAATGAGATTGGTGCGGCTGCCAAAAATGTTGTGGGAATTGCCGCGGGTATGCTCGACGGATTAGGTCTGTCCTCTCTCAAGGGTGCACTTATGTCCAGGGGAACCCGTGAGATTGCGAGATTGATTAAAGCAATGGGTGGCAGCGAGCTTTCGGCTTATGGACTGTGTCATTTGGGGGACTATGAAGCCACTGTTTTCTCAAAATACAGCCATAACAGAAGATATGGTGAGGCACTTGTCAGAGGTGAGGAGTATACCGAGCTGGCAGAGGGATATTACACAGTGAAAGCACTTGTTATGCTCGCCGAAAAATACTATATAACTCTGCCGATTTGTGAGGCTGTTTATACAGTACTGTATAAGGGCGGCGAAGTGAAGGAAACTCTTAATAACTTGTTTGCAAGAAGTCTTAAAAATGAGTTTTAGGCTCAATTTTAGTTTTACAGTGATGATGAGTTCAATAGATAATATATGAAAAACAATAAAAATTAAGCAAAGGATGAGAGCATTATGGATTTTTTCGGCGAGGATATACTTTTTACAATAATAATTTTGATAGCATTGTTTTTGATAGTTACAGTAATAGTAGGTTCTTATTATCATGTTCATAAAGCTAAATTCAAACCCAAGTTCAGAAAATTGAGCGACGGAAGCTTGCAGATGGAGTTCTCAGGGTTTGCTGGCTTACAGACAAGCAGAACAAAACGGTTTTATGAGCAGTATAAGGTTGGAATGAAGATTGAATATGAGGGAAAGTTTTATGAGATAGAAGAAATCAAGGCGCAGGCAGAATTAGGGGTTGCGAGAACAGATCAAATTATGGTGTGTTATTTGAGGAAGGCGGAGTAAAATGGAAAATCAAGCACCGATTTCAGTTCATGTTTTGAAATCTGATTACAGTATGAGCGGAAAGCTGAAAAGCGTGATAATAGGCTGGTGTATTTTTCTGGTTATATTTGCAGTTACACGAGTGCCGAGCGTGCAGATGATATTGCTGAACATTCAAAGTGATTTGGGGCGTTCTGTTGAATGGGTTGGCAGTGCTGTTAATTTTATCTTAAATGGTTTAGTGTATATTTTTATACCTATGGTCATAGGAACTGTGATAACTTTAATGAAAAAACACCCGTTTCAATCTATTAATATATATGAGAACGGAATTGGCTTTATAAATGGTGAAGCTGAGAGATTTCAGACATATGACAAGCTCAATTTAAGTTGGGGGAAAATGGGGCAAAGTTTTTATATTGATTGTAAAGAATTGGGCATTAAAGGAAACGATTATGGATTTGGAGAATTCAGCCAGTCTGATGTGCTGATGAATAATTTGAAACGGTATAGTAATATAGCGTGATTTTTATGAAATTTTAGTATGGAAGCAGTAAAACAGAGTTTTTGAGGATAAGACTGAAAAATAGATATTTATTAATTGATACAGTTACGACTACCCGCTGAGTAGGTGGTGTGTATTATACCTAAGAAGTGCATTGAAAAGACCATTTTTCTTGCATTTCACTCCCCACAACCGTTTTAACGGCCGTTGAAACGGAAAATTTATTTCATCAAACTATCTCCTTATTACAACGGTAAAGGGTCTTACAGCTAAAGTATAGGGTTTTCCCACCTCTTGCATAGCAGGTGGTTTTTTGATACTAAAGCGGACAATAAAATAAAGTCTGAGAGTTTTCTTAACAGGATTAAACCTCGCACAAAAGGACATCTGAAAAAGATGTCCTTTTGTATTTTCAGTTAATTTTAAAATCAAAAAACGAAATCCCTAACGAACATATATGAATAGCTTGACCTGAGAACGAATGTTTGTTAAAATAATGTAAGAAAATTGACGAGATTACGGAGATTTTGCATATGGGAAATAATAAACGAGCGAAATTTGAAACCGCTGTTGTGAGCAGCAGTGCTTGCAGTGGGTTCGACACAATGACGAGCGAGCAGGCAATACAGGAAATACTCTCATATGTTGTGAATTCCGCGGAGGTTCAGAAAACTTCGGCGGCTTTAATAAAGAAATTCGGCTCGCTCTCCGCGGTTTTAGATGCACCCGAAAAGGTTCTTGCGGCAATGCCTGAGGTTGGCATGAAAACGGCAAAATATCTTAGCATGTTTATGAGTGTAAACAGATTTTATAATGAGGATAAAAAGCGCGCAATTATGCGAATTTTTGATACAGCCTCGGCTTGTGATGTTATGCGTCCGAAATTTCTCAGCAGGAAAAATGAGGTCGTTGCTCTGCTTATTTTAGATGGACGAGGCTATGTTCTCTATAATGGAATTGTAAATGAGGGTTCAATTGGCGCCGTGCCAATTTATATTCGCAGAATTGTGGATTTGTGCATTCAGTATAACGGTGTTGATGTGATGATTGCGCATAATCACCCCAGCGGAAATCCTGCACCGTCGAAAAATGATATAGTTTCAACAGAGGCGATTAAGCTTGCGCTCGACAGTATCGACGTTGAAGTTAAAGACCACATTATTTTTACAGATTTAGACTTTTACTCAATGAAAACCAGCGGACTTCTTGATGAAATAAGCAGTGATGTAAGAGCTTTTCGTAAAAAGCAAATGCAGACCGCCAGAGCAAACGAGGAAGTATTCTTGGATATAAACTCGCAGGAGTGAGAATAGATTGAATGAAGAGTGAGGAGGGTGGGAAAGAATGGATAAAATGCACAAAGAAAAAATATTGGCAAAAGTAGATAAGCTTTGTGCTATGCATAGAAATGGACTGCTCGGCGGTGAAGTAATGCCCGAAGACAGTAATCCAAACCTTGAAAAAAATTCAAAAGAGAATTATTTATATTTCACTCTGCCAATGGCTTTAAACTATCAAAGAAATTCATATACTCTTTGGGAATGCGCAAAGAAAACTTATGAAGATGAAGAAACCAAATTTGTTTTCAATCCTAATATTGTTGTAAATAAAGCTTTTGAAGAGGTTCAAAAAGCTTTAACCAAGTATAAAGTAGCTTTGCAAAAAGATAAGCAAACTAAAATATGGATTGACTTATGTAAGACCTTTATGAAGTTTTACGGCGGAGACATAAGAGAACTATTTATTGAATTTAATAATGATGTTAATGCAATAAGAAATTTTATGCAGGTTAGTAATAAAAAGGATTTTCCCTATCTCAGCGGAACCAAAATATGTAACTATTGGCTGTTTGTTATCTATCAATATACTGATATGAGATATAAAAATATTGAGTGTTTAACGGTTGCCCCTGATACGCATGTGATTAAATCCACTCATAGGTTAGGCCTGATTAGTGATGAAGAATTAATCAACTCAAATGTACAAAAAACAGTGATTTTAAGATGGAATGAATTATTTGAGGAAACAAAATATAAACCAATAGATATTCACACAATTTTATGGTTGTGGAGTAGAAATGGTTTTACGGAGATATGTTCATAATAATATATAATTCTTTTGTGTTTTATCAAGATAATAAAAGAAAAAATAAAAATATATTCCAAATCGTATTGCGATAAAAAATTCCCTAAAATGATAAATTTGCCAAGTTTCTTTAAGGACTTGGCAAATTTCGTTTTTTGTATTATAATATAGCATAATGTAAGAAAAATGAAAGAATTAGGGATACGGTATGGTGGAGTTGGAACAGATAAAGGTATCGGTAATTATACCGGTTTATAATGCGGAAACATTTTTGAGAGAAGCTCTTGATACCGTTATCAACCAAACATTACGAGAAATAGAAATTATCTGTGTTGATGACGGGTCTGAGGATAAATCTTTAAATATTTTGATGGAATATGAAAAATCAGATAAAAGAATTCGGGTATTGAAACAAGAAAACCGGTATGCAGGAGCTGCCAGAAATTACGGCTTGAAAAACGCTCATGGAAAATATGTTGTGTTTTGGGATTCAGATGATTTATTTGAACTATTCGCTTTAGAAAAGCTGTATAAAAAGAGTGAGCAGGACAAGGCGGATATTTGCATATGCTCAGCAAGACAACTGGATAATGAAACCGGTGGGTTAATAGACAGAGATGTTTATTTGGTAAATAGATGGCGTCCCCAAAATACTCCGTTTTCGAAAAAAGACGCGGCGGAGCGTATATTTAATTTTGCGGCAAATGTTCCGTGGAATAAAATGTTTCTCAGAGAATTTGTGCAAAAAAACCAATTGGAATTTCAAGAAATTAAACAAGCAAATGATACATATTTTATTTTAATGTCTCTTTTCTTGGCGGATAGGATTACGTATGTAAACGAGAGGTTGATTACATATCGTATCAACAATAATATGAGTCTTACAGGCAAGGCATCGGAAACTGTGTTCTGTGCCTATGAATCTTATTTGGCAACTCTCGAAACTCTTTTACAATATGAAGAGTTTCAAAATGATGAAGTGGTTAAGCGAAGCTTTATGAACCGCAGTATGGGCGGATTTTTTCACTCCCTATATTCTCAAAAGGATTTTGAAGCGTTTAAAAAGTTATATGAAATGTTGGTTTCTGAGGGATTTGCGAAATTTGGAATAATAGATGTAAACAGCAGCGATGGATTTTACACTAAGTGGCATTATGACGATTTGCAGAAGATGCTCACTTTGTCGCCGGAGCAGTTTCTGTTATGGAAGGTTGATGAAAGTCGTTGGGAGCTTATTGTGAAAAATGTCGCAATTGGTAAACTGAAGAGAGAACAGGCAAAATTTAAATCGCAGTGCGATGAATTAAAGGCTAAAAATAGTGAATCAGAGATAAAATATAACACGATAAAAACAGAAAACAGTAAAATAAAAACTGAACAAAGTAAAACAAAAAGCGATTACAGTGAATTGAAAGCGAAAAATGACGAGCTAGTGAAACGGCTTGAAAAGCTGCGGAATGAAAAGAACAGATTGCGGAACAGTTTGTCTGTGAGAATGGCACTGAAATTAAGAAAAATTATTACGCTCAACGGGAAAATTAAGTTTAACAAAAGAAAATAAATTTAATCATTTAGTTTTAAACAAATAACTTATTAAAATTGCTTGCTGCCAAAGATACAAAAATATGTTTTTTATGTGTGCAAAAAAGCAAACCTTTTTGCGCGCTATTTTTCACCTTAGAAAGAGCCAAAACACAAGCTTTTTAATATAATTTTTTAATACAAAAGACTGCTCAAAAAGGTTTACCTTTTTGCACATTCTTTTAAATAAGATTTATAATAGGGGGAAGTGGGAATGAAGATTGCTGTTGCGGGTATGGGATATGTAGGTTTGTCTAATTCAATCTTATTGGCGCAAAATCATGCAGTGCGTGCGGTGGATATTGTACCGGAGAGAGTGGAAATGATAAATCGTAGGAAGTCCCCAATTGCAGATGTTGAAATAGAAAAGTATTTGGCTGAAAAGAAATTAAATTTAAAGGCTACGATAAATCCGGAAGAAGCATATAAAGGCGCAGATTTCGTGATTATTTCTACCCCTACAAATTATGATACCGCTCAAAATTATTTTGATACGTCATCAGTAGAAGCTGTAATTGAGAGTGTAATAAAGATTAATCCGCAAGCTATAATGGTTATAAAGTCAACTGTACCTGTGGGATATACAGAAGCGGTCAGAAAAAAATATCAATGCGAGAATATTATGTTTTCACCGGAGTTTTTGAGAGAGGGGCAAGCTCTTTATGATAACTTGTATCCATCAAGAATTATTGTGGGTGCACCGCTTGATGATGAGAGATTGCAGGAAGCGGCGCATACTTTTGCAGGTTTGTTGGCAGAGGGCGCGCTGAAAGAGAATATTCCTGTATTATTCACTAATCCGACAGAAGCGGAAGCGGTGAAATTATTCGCCAACACATATCTTGCATTGCGAGTATCTTTCTTTAATGAGTTGGATACATACTCAGAGGTTAGAGGACTGGATACAAAGCAGATTATCGAAGGGGTTGGACTGGACCCAAGAATAGGAAGTCACTATAATAACCCCTCCTTTGGATACGGAGGTTACTGTCTTCCAAAGGACACAAAGCAGCTGCTTGCCAATTATAATGATGTACCTCAGAATATTATTGCGGCGATTGTAGACGCAAATACAACCAGAAAAGATTTTGTGGCAGAACGCATTATTAAAGAAAATCCGAAAGTTGTTGGAATTTATCGTTTAACAATGAAAACAGATTCAGATAATTTCAGACAGTCTTCCATTCAAGGTGTTATGAAACGTATTAAATCAAATGGCATAGAAGTTGTTATTTATGAACCGGCACTGAAGGAAGAAAGCTTTTTTAACAGCAAAATTATTCGGGATTTGAAAGAATTTAAAGAAATGTGCGATGTCATTGTTGCAAATCGATATAGCGAAGAAATAGAAGATGTGCTTGATAAGGTTTATTCAAGAGATTTATATTTTAGGGATTGAGGGGGAGTTAGAGAAAATGGTTAAGGTGTCAGTTATTATTCCTGTTTATAATGTTGAGAAATACATAAGAGAGACATTGGACAGTATGGTTAATCAAACGCTAAAGGATATTGAAATTATATGTGTTGACGATTGTTCAACAGATGATTCATTAAAAATTATAGAAGAATATGCGAAATTTGATAGTAGGGTAAAGGTTATTGAGTATAAGGAAAATAAGAGCTCATCTCAAGCCAGAAAAGATGGGGTTATGAAATCCAACTCAGAATATATTATGTTTTTAGATGGTGATGATTATTTAGAGTTAAATGCTTGTGAAGAGTTGTATGAAATAATCAGTAATGAAGAAGTTGATATGGTTCAGTTTGGAACACATATATGGAACGAGGGAGATGCTGATTCAGGCAGAATATCGCGCTTGGAAACCTTCATGAAACCTTATACTAGTAAGTTATATGACAGGGAAGTGTTTAAAGCCTGTTTTTTTGATAATAAATATAGGTTTTCAATTTGGAATAAAATATATTCAGCAGATTTATGCAAAAATGCTTTCAAGGATATAAAGGATGGAAATTTTCCGAAGGCACAGGATTTGTACGCGTTTTATGTTATTAGTGCTCACGCAATGTCGTATTATGGGGTGACTGATAAATATTATAATTATAGATTTGGTGCTGGTGTCACAGGCAGAGGGGAAATAGATTTACCTCATTTTGAAACATTTTGTAAATCTGTGTGGGTAGCTGAAGCTGTTGCGGAGTTTGCTAATGCACGAGGCGATGAGGACTTTCTAAAAGCTGCTGAACATATTAGAGTTAGTTTACTGAATGACTGCATGGGGAATTGGTATAACTATCTTCAAGAAGATTATGCCAAAGATGGATTTGATTTGTTGAATAAATATTGGGGCAATGATGAAGTGGTAGCTAGACTTTGTTCACAATATTTTTTGCAAAAGAAAGAGATTGTCAAAAAAGTATTTGGGGCAAAGAGTCTAGAGCCAGATAGGAGCAAGAATATTAGGACAATTGGTATATTTTACCATAGGTATGCTTTGGGAGGTGTACAGAGAGTAATATCATTATTGATACCTATGTATATTTCCATGGGATATAAGATTGTGCTTTTCACAGATGAATACGATGAACAAAACGAATATTCATTGCCAGAAGAAGTTACTAGAGTGATACTGCCAAATTCGCTGAAAATCAAAAGAACTGAATATAAAGAACGTGCACAGGAGTTTAAGACCAGTCTAGTGGAAAACAAAGTAGATATTATGTTATATCATGCAGCATCATCGCAGATGTTGCTGTTTGATATGCTCTTGATTAAAACACAACAAATTCCGTTTGTTTTGACCGTTCATGAAGTCGCATTCGCATCAATGTTGCATATGAATCGTAAGATTGTAGATAACGCATTGGTTTATAGAATAGCGGATAAGGTAACAGTGTTAACAAAAATGGAGGAAAAAATATGGCGTTCATTCAATATCAATGCGACATATGTTCCAAACCCTATGGACGTGAGTATAGTAGACAGAAAACAAGAGTATGTTGAAAAAGATACTATCTTGTGGATTGGAAGACTTGAAACTTGGCAAAAGCGTTTTATGGATACAGTTGATATTATGCGAGAGATTGTAAGAAAAAGACCAGATGCTAAGATGTTTATTGTTGGAAACGATGTTAGTAAAGATGCTACTAAGAACTTGCTTAAGCGAATAGAGGAATTTGGATTAGAAGAAAACATGATTTTATGCGGTTACAGTAGTGATGTTGATGAATATTATCGTAAAGCGAGCGTTCATATATCAACAGCTACATGGGAGTCATTTGGTATGACTATAGTAGAAAGTAAATCCTATGGTATTCCACTTGTCACATATGAGCTTCCATTTTTAGAGATACTTGAAACAAGCAAGGGCTTTATTGCAGTGGATCAGGGGGATACGAAAGCTATGGGTAAAGCAGTTGCGACATTGCTAGAAGATAAAGAACTTTACGAGAAAATGAGTAAAGAAGCAAAAGAAAGTGTTATGCCCTTAATGTCCATAGATTTATGCGAAATATGGAGAGGGATTATAGATGGGATTTCAATAAAACCAGATAGAAAAATAATAATACCTGATAATGAAGATTTTAGCATTGTGATGAAAATGCTGTTGGCATTGTATGAGAATGGGCATGAAAAATTGACAGAACTTCAAAATAAAACGAAAAAAGCTGAAACAAATACAAAAAATAGATTGAAACGAGTTGAGGCAGAAGCAAAAAAGATTGAAGTAAATATGAAAAACAAACTTAAGAAATCTGAAGAGAAACTGAAAAAAACTAGAAAATCATATACTTTCAGAATAGGAAAGTTTATTATGTTTATACCACGGAAAATTTTCGGTATTTTTAAGAAAGGCAAAAAGTGATTTCTAAAAATACTGAAATGACATTCACACTATTTTCAGGAATAGCGAAATGGGATCCGCCTGAATACAATAAAATTTTAGGAGACCTCATCAATTTAGAAACCTTAAAGAATAATAAACCCATAAAAATTTAAAAACAACCATGAATTCAACTATATTTGAGTTCATGGTTGTTCACTTTTTTTCGATCTTTTCATTTTTAAAAACAAAAATAAAACAAACGTTCTAATTTCTCTGTACTTTTTCAAAACTCTATGATATAATTTCTATTGAAAACATTTTTGTAATTACAACACAGGAATTTAGCATTCTTGACACAAAAGGAGAACAAAGTGGATTTTAAGCTTGTTTCAAAATTTAAGCCGACAGGCGACCAGCCAAAGGCGATTTCAAAGCTTGTCAGCGCAATAGAATCCGGCACCAAGGAGCAAACTCTTTTGGGCGTTACAGGTTCGGGTAAAACCTTTACAATGGCGAATGTCATTGCCAAGGTGAACCGTCCGACCCTGATTTTGGCGCACAATAAAACGCTCGCCGCACAGCTTTGCAGTGAGTTCAGAGAGTTTTTTCCCGATAATGCAGTGGAGTATTTCGTGTCCTATTACGACTATTATCAGCCCGAAGCTTATATAGCCCACACCGATACATATATTGAAAAAGACTCCGCCATAAATGAGGAGATAGACAAGCTTCGCCACAGTGCAACCTCGGCTCTTTCCGAGCGCAGAGATGTGATTATAGTAGCAAGTGTGTCCTGCATTTATGGACTCGGAGACCCGATTGATTACCGCACAATGGTAATTTCTCTGCGACCCGGTATAACCAAAAACAGGGACGAAATGCTTGCAAAATTGGTCGAAATTCAGTTTGAGAGAAATGACATCAATTTTGTTCGAGGTAAGTTTCGCGTTCGTGGTGACGTTGTCGAAATTTTCCCGTCTGAATCCAGTGACAGGGCAATTCGTGTGGAATTTTTTGGCGATGAAATTGACAGAATCAGCGAGATAAATCCGCTTACAGGAGACGTTTTGGCTGATTTGAAACATATTGCAATTTATCCCGCCTCGCACTATGTTGTACCAAAGGAAAAAATGGAAAGTGCCATTAGCTATATCTATGATGAGATGCAGACACAGATGGCAATGTTCAAGGAGGCAGGCAAACTTATTGAAGCGCAGAGGATTGAGGAGCGAACTCGCTATGATATAGAAATGCTCGCCGAAATAGGCTTTTGCAAAGGTATTGAAAACTATTCACGGATTATGTCGGGCAGGGAGGCAGGCAGTGCTCCTTTTACCCTAATCGACTATTTTCCCGATGATTTTCTTATCTTCGTTGATGAATCTCACGTTTCACTTCCGCAGGTTAGGGGAATGTACGCAGGGGATAGGGCGAGAAAAGAACAGCTTATCAATTACGGCTTTCGCCTGCCCTCCGCTTTCGATAACAGGCCGCTGAATTTCAATGAATTTTACGACCACATAAATCAAGCTGTGTTTGTCAGCGCAACTCCGGGAGATTTTGAAATTGAAAAATCCTCGCAGATTGTTGAGCAGGTAATCCGCCCAACAGGACTTCTCGACCCGAGGATTATTGTTAAACCAACAGAGGGGCAAATTGACGATTTAATTTCCGAAATCAACATAAGAATAGAGAAAAAAGAGCGTGTGCTTGTCACCACTCTCACTAAGAAAATGGCGGAGGATTTAACCTCGTATCTTGAGGGATACGGAATAAAGGTGCGGTATATGCACCACGATATTGACACGGTTGAGCGCATGGAAATTATCAGAGACTTGAGACTTGGCGAGTTTGATGTGCTGGTTGGAATCAATCTTCTGAGAGAGGGTTTGGATTTGCCTGAGGTGTCGCTCATAACAATACTTGATGCCGACAAAGAGGGGTTTCTCAGAAGCGGCCGAAGTCTTATTCAGATTATTGGCAGAGCGGCGAGAAACTCTGAGGGCTTGGTTATAATGTATGCAGATCATGTAACCCCCTCAATGGAATATGCAATCACCGAAACGGAGCGCCGCCGTGCAATTCAGGAGAAATATAACGAGGATAACGGTATTGTTCCGCAGACAATTATCAAGAGAGTTTCAGAAATTTTAGAAATTTCGAGCCATAAAGAAGATGGAAAGAAAAAGAAGAAATATACGGCTGCCGAGAAGAGGGTAATGCTGGAAAAACTGAAAAAAGAGATGAAAGCGGCGGCAAAGCTGCTTGAATTTGAGCATGCGGCATTTCTGCGTGATAAGATAAAAGAGCTTGAGGGATAAAATTTCTTTGTAAAATCGGTGATTTAATATAAGATATAAAGAGGTGACCAATATAATTTGTGCAGTGGCAGTATTACTAAATTTAACCGGGCTATTACTTTTGTATACAAAATATAGAATAGTTATTGGGGGCGCTGCTTGTGAAGCAACTGTAAAGCAGTGCAAGCATGGTGCAACTGTCAAGGGTTTTACCGCTTATAATTACATTTTTTCTTTCACTTATAATGGCAAATGTTTGGAAAAACCTTCAATAAATTCTACCTTTTCACCTCAAAAAAAGATAGGGAAAATACGCTTTATCTATTATAACAGCAGGCGTCCAAAATATGTGGTGAATAAAAGTGTAGAAACTGAGATAATCAGTCTGTTTTGTATCGTTTTGGGATTACTTTATTTTTTTGTATAGCAGAGTAAGAAAAAATGTGGACTTGGTAGTTTGAATTCTTTTAATGACAGTGAGAGATACCGATGACAAAATAATCAATAAAATTAGAGCTTATATGGGGGTGTTGGAATGAAGAATACATTTTTGCTCGTTCATGGAGCATGGCTCGGCGGCTGGTGTTGGGATAAGCTTTGAAGCCGAAGGACACATTGTAATAGCCCCGGATATGCCCGGACATGGCGCAGACGACATGCCCATATCAGAACAGGATCTTGAAAAATATGCACGTGCTGTCGAAGCCTTAATTACACCTCTCGAAGAGCCTGTAATCCTTGTCGGCCATAGTTTTGGCGGTATGATAATAAGTCAGGCGGCTTGCTATGTCCCAAGTAAAATTAAAAAACTTGTCTATATATCAGCATTTTTACCGCAAAACGGTCAAAGCTGTGTCGGAATTACCAAAGAAATACACCCAACATTTCATGAGAAAATTATAGCATCGGGTCATGATTTTATAATTTCTGCGGATGGGAAAACATCAAGAGTTGAACCAACCCTCTACGCTGAATTCGTTTACAACGATATTCCGAAAGATGAGGCGCTTATAATAGCAGGGCGCTTTGGGAGGGAATCTAACGCCGCTCAAAATCAGGCGGTTGCCCTTAACGATAAGTTCAATGATATTCCGAAAGTATATGTAAGGTGTACCATGGATAAGGTTGTAGAGCAAAGATTGCAGGATAAAATGATTTCTGAAACAGGACATTGCCCGTTTGAATCTGCTCCTAACAGCTTGGCTGATATTCTCCTTCGCCTGTGAGATACATAGGTTTTCTGACAAAGTTTACTTTTAAAGGCAGATAGTTTGAATTTACAGAGATGCTTATGAAATGCAGATTTTGTTTTTTTATGTCGTGAATTAGATGAATTGGTCGGTGCTGAATTTGACCGCTCGCAGTACATTCCCTTTAATCAATTGTATGATATACATGATGTAATTGTTGTATATAATCAAAACGAACAGATTGGATGTGCAAGTTATAAAAAATACGACGCTGAAACTGTTGAGCTGAAGCGTGTATTTATTCGCTCGAATTTCGGAGGACAGGGTGTTTCAAAAGTGATGCTGAAAAGCTGGAAGAAAGGGAAAAGTGACAGGGATATAATAAAATGATATTGGAATCCGGCGAACTATTGAAAGCCGCAATGAATTTATACAGAGCTGTTGGATATGAGGTAATTCAAAATTACGGACAATATGCTGAAATGTAAGATTCAATCTAAATGAGTAAGTGTTTATAGAACTTGCTGTTTTGGGAAAAACTATAAAAGTTATCAAAACTTAATAAGATATAAGCCTTAATACAACATTCTTTCTTATGTTAAAAGCAATGAATAAAATATGGCGAAAATATTTTTTGTGTATTAACAATCGACAGCAAGGATAGGAACAGAGATATGATAAAACAAAAATGAAGTTTTAAAAAATCTATAAGGAGTTTGAATATATGAATCTTAGAATTGAGAAGGTTACCAAAAAGAATTCAAATTTGAAAAAAATAAAAGAACTCTTTATCAGTTCTTTTCCGAAAAAACAGCGGGGGCCTTTTTGGCTGGTGTTGCTTGCGTCAAAAATGAAGGAAATAAATTTTTTGTCTTTTTATGACAAGGATATTTTATGTGGTTTTATTTACACCACTATAATTGACAATATAACCTTTGTTGTATGGTTAGCGGTATCTTCAAATGTGAGGTCTAAAGGTTACGGAAGTGCCATACTGAATGAAATTCAATCGATGTATAAGGATAATAAAATAATTCTTTACATTGATAAATGTGACGAAGAAGCTTCAGATTACGAAAAGCGAATAAAGCGAAAAAGCTTTTATATAAAAAACGGATATGAGGAAACAGGGTATTTGGTAGAAACCCGAAAAATGGTTGAAGAAGTTCTGATAAAAAACGGAAGCTTTGATAAAGAGGAATTTGAGCAATTTTTTAAAAAACAAAGCAATGGTATGGTGAAAGTAAAATTATTTAAAATATAAAAAATAATAAACCAAGAACTAAAAATATAAATCACAGAGGTAAAAAATGAGCATACAGAAAATATTCGTAAAAGGTGCAAGAGAGCACAATCTAAAAAATGTAGATGTTGAAATTCCGCGCGATAAGCTCGTGGTTTTAACAGGACTTTCAGGCTCTGGCAAGTCTTCTCTTGCCTTTGACACGCTGTATGCGGAGGGGCAAAGACGCTATGTCGAATCCCTTTCCTCGTATGCCCGCCAGTTTTTGGGGCAGATGGAGAAACCCGATGTTGACTATATAGACGGGCTTTCCCCCGCCATTGCGATAGACCAGAAAACCACCTCGAAAAATCCCCGCTCAACTGTTGGAACAGTCACCGAAATTTACGATTATCTGCGCCTTATGTATGCAAGAATAGGCATTCCTCACTGTCCGATTTGCGGCAGAGAGATTAAACAGCAGACTGTTGACCAAATTGTAGACCAGGTTGTTGCACTTGAGGACAGCACAAGAATTCAGATTATGGCGCCGATTGTGAGAGGGCGCAAGGGTGAGCATATAAAGGAGTTTGAGGCTGCCAGACGTTCAGGCTTCGTGAGAGCAAGAGTAGACGGGCTTATCTACGATTTGAGCGATATGGTGAAGCTCGAAAAAAACAAAAAGCATACAATTGAAATTATTGTTGACAGGCTTGTCATAAAAGATGATATTCGCTCCCGTCTTGCAGATTCCATTGAGGTTGCGGCCGGTCTTACAGGCGGTGTGGTGGTGATAAATGTAATTGACGGCGAGGACATCACATTCTCGCAGAATTATGCTTGCCCCGAGCACGGTGTGAGTATTGAGGAATTAACACCGAGAATGTTCTCTTTTAATAACCCGTTTGGTGCGTGCAAAAAGTGTACAGGCTTGGGAATTTTTATGAAAATTGACCCCGATTTAGTGCTTCCCGACAAAAAGCTGTCCATAAATAAAGGTGCGATTAAAGCAAACGGCTGGAATATGGGCGGAGGCGGCGCAGACAGCAGTACAATCGCCTCAATGTACATGAGAGGACTAGCCGATAAATACAAATTTTCGCTCGATACCCCTGTGGGTAAGCTTTCAGATGAAGTGATAAATGCAGTTTTATATGGTACAAACGGTGAAAAAATAACGCTGACCCGTGTAAGCGAGTATGGCAGCGGTACGTATTCGGCGCCCTTTGAGGGAGTTGTTAACAATATGGAGCGCCGTTTCAGAGAGACACAGAGCAACTGGGCAAAAGAGGAAATTGAAGCTTATATGCGTGCTGTTCCGTGTGATGCCTGTGGCGGAAAAAGGCTCTCGCCAGAAAGTCTTGCGGTGACGGTGGGGGATTTGAATATAACAGATTTTTGTGATAAATCCGTCAGCGAAGCGCTTGGATTTGTTGATGAACTGAATTTTTCAAACAGAGACAAAATAATAGCCGCACCAATTATAAAAGAGGTTAAATCTCGTTTGGGATTTTTAAACAGTGTGGGGCTTGAATATCTCACCCTATCACGCTCATCAGGGACTCTCTCGGGTGGAGAGAGTCAGCGAATTCGTCTTGCAACGCAAATTGGTTCATCATTAATGGGTGTGCTGTACATTCTCGACGAGCCGAGTATTGGTCTTCATCAGCGTGATAATCATAAACTTTTGGGAACGCTCAAACACTTGCGTGATATTGGTAATACCGTTATTGTGGTTGAGCACGACGAGGACACAATGAGCGAGGCAGACTATATTGTTGATATTGGCCCCGGAGCGGGAATACATGGCGGAAATATTATATATTCAGGTGATGTTGAGGGAATAAAAAAGTGTAAGGAATCGATAACAGGTAAATATTTGAGCCGAAAATTAGTGGTTGAAATTCCAGAAAAACGCAGAAAAGGCAACGGAAAAGCACTCAAAATTATGGGCGCAATTCAGAATAATTTACAAAATATAAATGTAAAAATTCCTCTCGGTGAGCTTGTTTGTATAACAGGCGTGTCCGGCTCGGGAAAATCTTCTCTTATAAATGAGATTATGTATAAAAAGCTGGCGGCAGAATTGAATGGCGCCAAAACTCACGCGGGGGCGCACAAAGAGATTAAGGGGCTTGAATTTCTTGATAAGGTAATTCAGATTAATCAAGCGCCAATTGGCAGAACTCCGCGTTCAAATCCTGCAACCTACACAGGACTTTTCACCGAAATCCGTGACCTTTTTGCCAACACACAGGATGCTAAAATTCGTGGATTTAATTCGGGGCGTTTCTCCTTTAACGTTAAGGGCGGCAGATGTGAGGCCTGCGAGGGAGACGGTATAATTAAAATTGAGATGCACTTTTTGCCTGATGTATACGTTCCCTGTGATGTCTGTAAAGGAAAGAGATATAACAGAGAAACGCTTGAAATTAAGTATAAGGGTAAAAATATTTATGATGTTTTGGAGATGACGGTTGAGGAGGGCTTGGAGTTTTTCCGAGATCTGCCGCGAATTGCCAGAAAGCTTCAGACAATTAACGATGTTGGACTTGGCTATGTAAAAATTGGTCAGCCTGCAACAACACTGTCGGGCGGCGAGGCACAGAGGGTTAAGCTTGCAACAGAGCTCAGCAAACGCTCAACAGGAAAAACTATCTATATTCTGGATGAACCCACAACAGGCCTGCATATTGCAGATGTTCATAAGCTTATTGAAGTTCTTCAAAAGCTTGTCGATAACGGGAACTCGGTTATTGTAATTGAGCATAATCTTGACCTTGTAAAAACCGCAGACCATGTGATAGACCTTGGTCCTGAGGGCGGAAACAGGGGAGGCTTAATCGTGGCAGAGGGAACACCCGAGCAGGTGGCAAAGGTGAAAGGCTCATATACAGGCGAGTATCTTAAGGAATTATTAAGATAAAGTTATAGCATTTTGTCAGGTTTTAGCTATAATGTTTACATTATGTTCAACATCTTTTCGGCAGTTAATAGTAAAATGCTTGTAGGCGGTATATATTTTCTGCCGTTTTAAATTTTGAGAAAAGTGGATAAATATGTTTGGATATGTTCGTCCCTATAAAGATGAAATGGTGGTTCGTGAATATGAGCAGTATAAAGCTATTTACTGCGAGCTGTGCCGTCAAATAGGGAAAAATTTCGGAGTATCAATGAGGTTTACCCTCAGTTACGACTGTACGTTTTATGCGGCGCTGGCTCTCTCTGTTTCGGGGGCGCAGGTAAAAGCGCACAAGGGCAGATGTATGGTAAACCCTATGAAAAAGTGCTCCTTTATTGCAACAGAGGGTGATGCGTACAAAAAAGCGTCGGTTTTGTCGGTGCTGATGACTTATCATAAGCTTTGTGATAATATAGAGGACGAGGGATTTTTTAAACGCTTCGCCGCAAAATTTTCACTGTTGTTCATGAAAAGAAAAGCAAGAAAAGCGGCTGTGATGTATCCGTTTATGGCAGAATCTGCCGAAAAGGCGATGAAAGCACAGACAGAAGCTGAAAATGATGAAAATTCCTCAATAGACAGGTGCAGTGAGCCTTTCGCAGTTATGCTCGGTGAAATTTTAAGGGAGCTTGGCGGCTGTGATGAAATGCAGAGCATGGCACTCGAACAGCTTGGATATTTTCTCGGCAGATGGATTTATATTATGGACGCCGCCGACGATTTAACAGAGGATTTGCGTGAGGAAAGCTTCAATCCATTTATAAAAAAGCTGTCGTTAACGGGCAAAAAAGAGTTGAGTGAAGATGAAAGAAAGCAGGCAGATATTGAATGCAACGAGGTGTTAAATTCAACAATGGCAAGACTGCTACTGCCGCTCAATCTTATAAACTTAGAAAATTTTGCTCCAATAATCGAAAATATTTTGAAAAAAGGTCTACCTGAAATGCAGAGGGAAATTCTCTTTCTACATATAAAAGATAAAACAGCGAAGAATAAAACGTGAAAACTTATTTACATTTTAAAATTATTCAGTGCTGATGAAAGGAATGTTAACTATTAATAACGATCCATACAAGGTGCTTGGAGTCACTCCTGCTTCTTCAGACGAGGAAGTTAAAGATGCCTACCGAACACTGGCAAAAAAATATCATCCCGATCAATACGGTGACAGTCCGCTCAAGGACTTAGCTGATGAGAAGATGAAAGAAATAAACGAGGCATATGATGCGATTACTGCACAGCGCAAGGGCGGCGGACGAAATCCGTCTTCCAGAGGATACTCCGCCGGAGGATACTCCGCTGGCTACAATAATGTAAATTCATCAAGTTCATCCGGCTTCAGTGACGTAAGAAATCTGATTGTAAGCGGCAGAATTGCCGATGCAGAGCAGATTTTGAACGGAGTTCCTCAGGAGAGAAGAAATGCCGAGTGGTATTTTCTTAAAGGCTCGGTGCTTTACAGAAGAGGCTGGCTTGAGGAGGCAAAGGAGCATTTCACCCGTGCCTGCCAAATCGACCCCGGCAATGCCGAATACAGCGCGGCCTTGAACCAAGCAATGAACCAGAGAAGCGGTGCATACGGCGGATATAATTATGGCGGTGCAGGCGGAAATATGGCCGGCTGTAACAGCTGTGATATTTGTTCAACACTTATATGTGCAGACTGCTGCTGTGAGTGTATGGGCGGAGACTGCATCTCCTGCTGTTAGTTTGAGTGTGTGAATATGAAAAATTCAATTAAAACCGCTTTTTGCGGCATGATGGTGGCGCTCAGCGTGGCACTGATGTTTTTTACAGGACTTGTGCC
>JGI994J12354_10001443_pt1 | contig 24004 bp, 20 predicted proteins | sample IntmicLarv3ML3BL_FD_12354 | JGI IMG/M metagenome (IMG submission 12354)
GGAGCGCAAGCGGCACTTTATTATCATTATGGCATTGAGAAAGTGCCTTTAGAAGAGAAGTGCTTTGGTGTGTTTGAGCATAAGGTGTTAAATCGTAAGATTCCCTTGGTACGCGGCTTTGATGATGTATTTCTTGCGCCTCATTCAAGGCATACGGATGTGCCAAGAGAAGAGATAGCAAGGGAAGAACGTTTGAGTATCCTGGCGGAGTCAAAAGAAGCAGGGGTATTTTTGGCGATGGAAAATGAAGGGCGTCAAATCTTTGTGACAGGGCATCCGGAGTATGACCGTATGACATTAGGGAATGAATACCAGCGAGATAAGGAAAAAGGTTTAGAGATTCGTGTGCCAGAGAATTATTATATCAATGACGATGATGCTATCAAGCCACAATTGACGTGGCGCTCGCATGGAAATAATCTGTATACGAATTGGCTGAATTATTATGTGTACCAGACGACAAACTATGATTTGCGTGGGGTGACATATAATGCGAAGACGGGAAGTTTTGAAGAATAGTTGTATGCTATGTGAAGAAACGTGAGAGTGCAAAGGGATTGATAAGACAAGAAAGAGTGCAAGGATATGAGTTATAAAGGAATTATTTTCGATTTAGACGGAACACTTTTAAACACTATTGCTGACCTGGGTAATAGTGTTAATTACGTATTGCAACAATACGGATACCCACTACATACGGAAGCAGAATATAAAACCTATGTGGGAAATGGTATGAGAAAGTTGCTAGAACGAAGTCTGCCGCAGGGAGTATCTGTAGATTTTGAGGAAATGTTTGTTGCATTTTTACAAGCATATGATGCGCAGTATCTCGGTGAAACAAAGCCTTATGAGGGAATAGCGTACTTGCTTGCGTGCTTGGTAGAGCAAGGTATCAAACTTGCGGTTAATTCTAATAAGAAAGATAAGTATACAAAGAAACTGATACAAACGTTTTTTGGTAAGATTCCATTTGTGGAGATTATAGGGGAGCGAGAGGGGCGAGATAAGAAACCAAGTCCAGAAGCTGCGCTAGAGATTGCAGAAGCTATGGCATTGCCTGTGAAGGAAATACTCTATATTGGTGATTCGGAAACGGATATTTATACAGGGAAAAATGCAGGAATGCGAGTAGGCGCTGTGAATTGGGGATTTCGAGGGCAAAGTGAACTAGAAGAAGCAGGAGCAGACTATATTTTTCATGAAATAAATGATATTTTGAGCATAATTTCCATTGACTAGCAGCGAGCAAAGTGATAGTATGGGAATACACATTATATAGTACGGAAAAGAAGTGTTGCATACTAAATGTAGTTGTTTGGAGAGGTGGAGGAAGAAACGTGGTACAGGTAGTAAAAAAGGATGGAACAAAAGAAGAATTTAATGTACAAAAAGTTGTAGTTGCAGTAAATAAATCGGCATATCGAGCACTTATTAAATTTACGAAGGAAGAGCTTTCTTTTATATGCGGATTTGTTGAAGAGAAGGCAAGAGAAATTGAACTGGATTGCATTCCAATTGCAGAGATGCATAATATTGTGGAAGGCGCCTTAGAAGAAATCAATCCATTGGTGGCAAAAAGTTATCGCGACTATCGTAATTATAAACAGGATTTTGTGAAGATGCTAGATGATGTTTATAAGAAGAGTCAGTCGATTATGTATATTGGTGACAAGGAAAATAGTAATACAGATAGTGCGCTTGTATCTACGAAGCGTAGTCTTATTTTTAATGAACTGAACAAAGAATTATATAAAAAGTTCTTTTTGACAGTAGAAGAGATTCAGGCGATTCGAGATGGGTATATCTATATTCACGATATGTCAGCAAGGCGAGATACGATGAATTGTTGTCTGTTTGATGTACGCAATGTGCTAAGCGGTGGATTCGAGATGGGGAATCTTTGGTATAATGAGCCAAAGACTTTAGATACTGCGTTTGATGTAATCGGCGATATTGTGCTAAGTGCGGCGAGTCAGCAATATGGTGGCTTTACAGTGCCACATGTAGATGATATTTTAGAGCCATTTGCAGAGAAATCTCACCAAAAATTGATTCAAAAATATCGTAGTCTAGGATTGAGTGAAGAAGTGGTGCAAGAAGTTGCATGGGCGGATTTATCAAAGGAAATGGAACAAGGATTTCAAGGTTGGGAGTATAAATTTAACTCGGTATCTTCAAGTCGAGGTGATTATCCATTTATTACGGTTACCGTGGGTATTAATAAGAGCAAATATGGAAAGCTAGCAACAATTAAGATGCTAGAAGTACGAAGTGATGGCCAAGGAAAGAAAGGGCATAAGAAACCTGTGCTGTTCCCGAAGATTGTATTTTTATATGATGAAGAATTACACGGAGTAGGCAAAGAGCTTGAAGAAGTCTTTGAAGCAGGGATTGAATGTTCACAAAAGACGATGTACCCAGATTGGCTCAGCCTTAGTGGCAAAGGCTATGTGGCGAGTATGTATAAACAATACGGCAAAGCGATTAGCCCAATGGGATGTAGAGCGTTTCTATCACCTTGGTATGAAAAGGGTGGAATCTCTCCGGCAGATGAAAATGATACACCAGTTTTTGTAGGGCGGTTCAATATTGGTGCAGTGAGTTTGCATTTGCCAATGATTTTAGCGAGGGCAAGACAAGAAAGCAAAGATTTTTTTGAAGTGCTTGATTATTATTTAGAATTGATTCGTAGGTTGCATGTTCGTACTTATGAATATTTAGGAGAGATGAAGGCGTCAACAAACCCACTTGCGTATTGTGAAGGTGGTTTTTATGGTGGGAAACTTGGGATTTATGACAAGATTAAGCCCTTGCTTAAGTCTGCGACGGCGTCGTTTGGGATTACGGCGTTAAACGAATTGCAACAGTTGTATAATAAGAAATCATTAGTAGAAGATGGACAATTTGCAATAGAGACGTTAGAATATATCAACAATAAGGTACAAGAATTTAAGGCAGAAGACGGGAATTTGTATGCGATATATGGGACGCCAGCGGAGAATTTATGCGGCGTTCAAGTGCAGCAGTTTCGAAAGAAATATGGAATCATTGAGAATGTTTCTGACCATGAGTATGTGAGCAATAGCTTTCATTGTCATGTGACAGAGAATATTACACCAATTGAAAAGCAAGATCTGGAAGGACGTTTCTGGGAGCTTAGTAATGGTGGAAAGATTCAATATGTAAAATATCCAATTGATTACAACAAAGAAGCGATTAAGGTTTTGGTAAGACGTGCAATGGACTTAGGATATTATGAGGGAGTCAATTTGTCGCTTTCTTATTGTGATGATTGTGGGTATGAGGAGCTTTCTATGGAAGTTTGCACGAAGTGTGGAAGTGAAAATTTGACCAAAATAGATCGTATGAACGGGTATTTATCTTACTCCCGAGTGAAAGGGGATACGCGTTTAAACGAAGCGAAGATGGCAGAAATTGCAGAAAGGAAAAGTATGTAATGCGGTACCATAATATTACGAAAGATGATATGTTAAATGGAGATGGACTACGTGCTGTGTTGTGGGTGGCAGGTTGTACGCATTGCTGTAAGGAGTGTCATAATCCAGTTACATGGGATCCCAATGGAGGTGTTCTATTTGATGAAGTTGCCAAGAAAGAGTTAGAAGAAGAACTTGCAAAAAGCTACATCAGTGGAATTACATTTAGTGGCGGAGATCCATTGCATCAAAATAATGCGTATGAGATTCAATTATTAGCAAAAGAGTTTAAAGAAAAATATCCGCAAAAGACCATTTGGCTATATACCGGTGAAGTATGGGAAAACCTATACAATGTACCTTTAATGAAATATGTGGATGTTTTGGTAGATGGAGAATTTGAAATAAATAGAAAAGATGAAACACTTCAATGGAAAGGAAGTGCAAATCAACGAGTAATCGATGTAAAACGAAGTTTAGAACAGCGAGAGGTGGTACTACATGAAGCGAATAGCTAAGTTTGAGAAAGTAAGTAAAGAGCAATTTATAGATGCAATCGTAGCGGATTGTGCATTGAAAGAAGACGAGGCCTTACAGGTGTACGAAGAGATTAAGTTACCGAAACGAGCAACAGCAGGTTCGGCAGGCTATGATTTTTATGCGCCAGTAGCAATCGAGATTTTACCAGGCGAAACAAAGAAATTTCCAACAGGTATTCGTGTGAGAATGGAACAAGACTGGGTGCTAAAGTGTTATCCAAGAAGTGGGCTTGGTTTCAAGTTTCGCTTGCAACTTAATAATACCGTAGGGATTATTGATAGTGACTACTATTACTCAGATAATGAGGGGCATATATTTGTAAAGTTAACAAATGATACGAATGAGGGGAAGACAGTGAGTTTGGAGCAAGGAGCTGGGTTCATGCAAGGTATCTTTGTAGAATATGGCATTACGGAAGATGATGATGTAGTGGCGGTAAGGAATGGTGGGTTTGGGAGTACGAGTAAATAAGGATATAAAAGAATTGCGAAGGCAGTCCCATTAGGGCAATGTCATTTAGTTAAGTTTTCAAAGAGTATGAACATGTAGAAATACGTGTCATGCTCTTTTTTATATACTAGAAATGTACCTTGCTCTATTGATAAGATACTTACTTACGATAAGAGGAATTGTGCAATTATCACAAAAAGATAACGAAAAATAAAAAAAAGTTGAAATAATTATGAGTAAATGATACTATAACGATAATGAATGATAACAAACAATAGTAAATGAGAATTTTGGAAGTATATATATTATGGTTTGTTATTTTAAGAAACTTAGAAACTAAGAAATGGAAAATGGAGGTATTTGATATGAAAATAGGTATTGATAGTTATTGTTACCACAGATTTTTTGGTGAAGTGTATGACATGCAAGAAACACCAGAAAAAATAAAAACAGTTGATGATTTCTTAGACCTAGCTAAAAATCTTGATGTAGATGGTGTTTCATTAGAAACTTGCTTTTTACCATCACTAGATGAAGGCTATTTAAAGGAATTAGGGCAAAAAATCAAAGCGTTTGGATTTGATTCCGTATTTGCATGGGGACATCCGAATGGATTAGAACGTGGATTAAACCCTGCGGCATTTGAAGAAATGAAAGAGTTGATTCCAAAGACAAGAGCATTGGGAACTGATGTTATGCGTGTTACGGGTTCAGCATTTGATTGGCGTCATGAAAATCACAAAGAGCATATTGAACGTTTGGTTCCAATGTATAAAGAAGCAACGAAAATTGCGGAGGCGAATGGAGTAAAATTAGCGGCTGAGAATCATATTGATTTTACAGCAGATGAGATGCTAGAAATGATTCAGGCGGTAGATTCACCTAATTTTGGAATTAATTTTGATACTGGTAATTTCTTAAGATTATTAGATGACCCAATTGCAGGAATGGAAAAATTAGCACCATATGTATTTTCGACACATATTAAAGATTTGATAATGCACCCAACAGCAAAACCGAATGATTGGTATTTCTTCTGTGGTGTTCCAGTAGGGTTTGGCTTAGTGAATAATGAGAAGTTAGCTGAAATCTTGAGTAAACATAATTATCAAGGCTTCTTGGCGGTTGAAATTGACTGTCCAGCACCACAGTGGCAAGGATTAGAAGAAGAAGCTATCGCGGTAAGTGTAGCAAATTTAAAGAAAATTGGTGCAAAATATTAAGGAGGAGAGAGCGTGGGGAAGAAGACATTGAATGTTGCCATTATTGGCGGCGGGTTTATGGGTAAAGCACATAGTAGTGCATGGTTGCAAGTAGGTAAATTCTTTGATGTAGATTATAATATTAATTTAAAGGTATGTGTGGGAAATAATTCTCCATTAGAAGATTTTGCAAAAAACTGGGGCTATGACGAAGTTAGCTATGATTGGAAGGCGACCATTGAACGTGAAGACATTGATATTGTTGATATTGTTACACCGACTAGTATGCATAAGGAAATGGTAATTGCAGCAGCTAGAGCGGGCAAACATATTGTTTGTGAGAAACCATTCACCATATCGTATGAGGATGCAGTAGAAATGTATGAAGAAGCGAAGAAGGCGGGCATTGTACATTATCTTAATCATAATTATCGTAAAGTACCAGCAGTAGCATTTGCAAAGCAATTAGTTGACGAAGGGAAACTAGGAGATATTTATCATTGGCGAGGAGCATATTTACAAGATTGGATTATAGATCCATCATTTCCAGTATCGTGGCATCTGAAAGAAGAATGTGCTGGTGGTGGACCATTATATGATTTGACAACACATGCTATGGATTTGGCGCGCTTTATCATTGGGGAACCTAAGGCGGTATCAGCGATTAATAAAACATTTATTGCTGAGCGACCTAAAGCAGGAGCGGGAGCAGCAACATTTAGCGCAGGAGTAAATAACAACCCATCTGAAATGGAAAAAGTAGATGTAGATGATGCATCTTTTGCGATTGTAGAATTTGAGAATGGTGCCATTGGCTCGGTTGAGTCATCTCGTTTTGCAAATGGGCGCAAGAATTATAATGATTTTGAAATCTATGGTAGTAAAGGTTCTTTGCATTTTAACTTAGAAAGAATGAATGAACTGGAATTTTTCGATGCAACATTGCCAGTGGCAGAACAAGGATATACAAGAATCATGACAACAGAAGATGTGCACCCATACGAAGCAGCTTGGTGGCCACCGGGACATATTATCGGATATGGCAATACATTTACGAATGGTTTTGCAGATTTCTTGAATGCCCTTAAGGAAGGAAAAGATGCATCACCTAACTTTGAGGATGGTGTCAGAATCATTCAAGCAGTTAGAGCAATCAAGATGGCTGGTGATGAAGGACGAAGGGTTACGTTAGATGAAGTGAAGTAAGAAGCTAAGTACAGGGCAACATTATGGCATAGTAGAGTTTTTCTATATATAACAAGAAACAAATGTTGCTCTGGTATACAAAGACGTGGAGGAGAAAAAATGAAGACTTTAGGAATATGTTTAATTGGTAGCGGAAGAGCAGGGATGATTCATGCTCGTAATTTTAAGAATAAGGTAGCAAATGCAAAAATGGTGGCGGTCGTTGATGCAGTTGAAGAGGTGGCTAAAGAAGCAGCTCAAGAACTAGGAATTACAAAATATTACACAGATTATAAAGAAATTCTTACGGATGATGCAATTGATGCAGTTGTTGTGGTAGCACCAACGAATCTACATAGAGAAATAGTAATTAATTGTGCAAAAGCAAAAAAACATATTTTTTGTGAAAAGCCAATGGCAATGAATAGAGAAGAATGTGACGAAATGATTGCTGCTTGTGATGAAAATGATGTTAAATTACAAATTGGCTTTATGCGTCGTTTTGATTCTAGTTTTCAAGAAGCAAAAGCGTTGCTAGATTCTGGTGCAATTGGGGATTTAGTACAGATACATTCTTGTACTCGAGGACCAAGTAAACCACGTCCATGGATGTATGATTTGAAGAAATCAAATGGTATCTTAGCAGAAGTAAATAGTCATGATATTGATTCGGTTCGCTGGATGGCAGGCAGTGATATAGATACACTTTATGCAGTTGGTGATAATTTTAGAAATGAAGAGGCACGTGCACAATATCCAGATTATTATGACAGTGTTTTGATGAATGGAACAATGAAGAATGGTGTTCATTTTTGTATTGACGGAGCAGCATATGTTCAATATGGATATGATTCAAAAATGGAATTGATTGGAACAAAAGGGAAGATTCAGGTAGGACGTTCAGAGAAGGAGTTTGTTCAGTGCACAACAGTTGAAAACGGAAGTTCAACACCATTTATTAGTAGTTGGATGACATTATTTACAGAGGCTTATTTAGCTGAGGATACTTCTTTTATCGAAGCAATTTTAAATGATACCAAAACAAAAGTAACTGGTGTAGATGGTAGAATGGCAGTGGCAACAGTAGAAGCTGGTAATGATTCGATTCTAAGTAACAGTATTCAAACAGTGAAATAGGAGGAGAGACTATGTTAGCATTAAGATTATATGGGCCAGGTGATATTCGTTTGGTGGAAGTGGAAATTCCCACAATAACGGAAGAGGAAATTCTCTTAAAAACAGATGCGGCAGCAGTGTGTGGAACTGATATTCGTATGATGCAAAATGGTCGTGCAGGTGTAGATGCGCAGCACCCATTAACTTTGGGGCATGAATTTGCTGGAACAATTGTAAAAGTAGGAAGTAAGGTTTCTTTTTATAAAGAAGGGATGCAAGTGGCAATGCAACCGAATATTGGTTGTGGGATTTGTGACCGCTGTGTTAGTGGAAATGGACATTTATGTGATGATTACCGGGCTTTTGGGATTAATATGGATGGTGCTTTTGCAGAATACATTAAGATTCCAGCAGCAGCCGTTACGAGAGGGAATTTGATGGTCTTACCAGAGGGGACAACGCCAACTGAAGCAGCTTGTACAGAACCTCTATCTTGTGCTTACAATGGGTTTACGAAATGCTTTGTGCAACCAGGAGAATATGCTATGGTGGTAGGGGCAGGACCGATTGGATATAGCCATGCATTATTATTGCATATGGCAGGAGCATCTGTTTTAATGAATGATATTTCAGAGGAAAGATTAAGAACTATAAAAGCAAAACTTCCATTTATTGAAACGTATTCTGGNGATAATTTNGCAGGATTTGTTGATCAATGGACGAAGGGAAGGGGCTTAGATATTGCGATTACAGCTTGTCCAGTACCAGCGGTACAACAAGCGATGCTGCCACTTATGAATTATGGTGGTCGTGTTAATTTCTTCGGGGGAATACCAGCAGATAAACAACCAGTAGCAATAGATACCAACATCGTACATTATAAAGAACTTTATTTGACGGGGTCAACGCGTTCATCAATTATGCAATTTCGTAAAACATTAGAATTTGTTTCACAGGGATTGTTAGATGTTAAGAGTATGGTCACAGATACGTATGCACTTAAAGATATTGAAAAGGCATTTGTAAATGCGTCAGCAGCAAAAGGAATGAAACACGTTATTGAATTTTAGAAAGGAGGCGAGGTATAGATTATGAAAGCAAAATTGTTACCGTTATATTTTGATGAAGCGAATGAAAGAGAGCAACAAGAATATACAGAGCAGATGATTCGGCTAGAAGAATTCTATGGTGATGTTGCGGAGTTTTTGCCGAAATTAAAAGTAGGAGAAGAAATTCCAGAAGATGCAGATGCTATTATTTTTCCGCAGATGATTTTTGCAGCTTTTAGACATGATAATGCAATGAAAAAATATGATTTACCAATTGTTGTTTTGACATCTAAATTTGGTACAATTGAAATGTGGGATTGGGAGATTGTTACGTATTTACGCGATTTAGGTTGCAAAGTGTTCTCGCCTTATAATATTGAAATGGCAAAGGTTGTTATTCGTGCAATTGCTGTGAAACAAAAGATGAACGCAGGAGCGAAATTCTTAATGTTTCAAGATTCACCAGGGGAAGGAATGCAAGCTAATATTTTTAAAAAGTTCTATTGGTGGGAAGAGCAAAGTACAGAGATTATGGAGGAGGCTTTTGGCATCAATCTGATTTATCGTAGCTATAAGGAATTAGGTGATAGAGCGAAAGAAATAAGCGACGATGAAGCTAGAGAGTGTTCTAAGGATTGGAATATTAACCAAGAGGGATTGACGGAAGAGGCGTACTTTAAGTCTGTGAAATTATATCTAGCAATTAAAGAGGTGATTGCTGAAATAGGTGATATTGAAGGTGTTGGTGCTAACTGTTTAAATGAATCCTTTCATTGTGATACAACGCCTTGTTTGGCATGGAATATGCTATTTGAAAGGGATAACATTGTCTTTGCATGCGAAGGTGATACATTGACATTATTGTCAACATATATTATTTATCGTTCGCTTGAAAAGCCAATTATGATGACGAATCTTTATCCGTTTTTAATGGGAATGGCAGCATTAGCACATGAAAAAATTGATAAATTTCCAGAAATTAATGATCCAGACAATCATGCGCTAGGAGTACATTGTGGATATTTTGGGTTTGTGCCGAGGTCATTTTGCAGTGAATGGACATTGCGGCCAAAAGTTTTGGAAATTGTAGACGATGAGGCGATTGTCTGTGATTGTCGGATGCCAGAAGGTCCAGTAACATTGGCGAAAATATATCCAGGATTTAAACGACTTAGTATTATTGAAGCAGAGATTGAGGACTATGTGCAATATGAAGGATCAGATTGTCGTAACGGAGCGCTAATCAGATACAAAGATGGGCATGCTGTAATGGAAAAATTATGTTCTCATCATTCTCTCATTATAACTGGTAATGTGAAACCACAGTTAGAGCAATTGGCGAAAATATTCGGCTTTGAAATCATGGTGATCTAAAAATAGCAGATAGAAGTAGGAGTGTAGCAAATGAATCAGAAAAAATATTTAATCAGTATTGACATTGGAACGCAAGGGACGAAAGCAGCACTGTTTGATTTAGATATGCAAATGTTGTATACTGCTTTTGAAAAATCCAATTTGATTTCGCCAGAAACAGGAATTATTTGGCAAGAAGCTGATGACCTATATATGTCCTGTGCGAGAACAGTCAAAGAATTGATGGAAAAGAGCAAGGTTGCACCAGAAAGTGTTGTTGCAATTGGCATTGATGGTCAGATGGCGGGCATTATGGGAATTGATAGTGAAGGTGAAGCGAGTACCTACTATGATTCATGGCTTGATATGCGCAGTGGTAAATATCTTGATGTGCTAATGAAGGCAGGAAATGATAAGGTTGTGAGCAGAAGCGGAGGACAAATTTGTTGCAATCATGCATCTAAAATTATCTGGTGGAAAAATGAACATCCAGATATATACGAAAAAACTGCTAAATTTGTTTTGCCACATGGATATGTGGTAGGGAAGATAACAGGAACAAAAGCGGAACAAGCCTATTACGATTATACTTGTTTGCATTTTAATAATTTTAGTGATAATAAAAATAAGGGATGGTCAAAAGAGATACTAGATGCTTGTGGCATTGATGAAGATAAAATGCCAAGAGTGGTATCACCCTTTGAGGTAATTGGTAAGACAACGCAAGCTTTTGCTGATATTTCAGGATTGGTTTCAGGAATCCCTGTGACGGCGGGCGCAGGCGATACAGCTGCAAGTACGTTTGGATCGGGAATGTTTGAAGAAGAATTGGTACAAGATATTGCTGGAACGGCATCGATTATGAGCTGTGTGGTTAATGGTTATGTGCCAGATGTGGAGTATAAAACGTTATCATTGATGCGAAGCCCGATAGATGGATTATGGTTGCCACTTGCATATATTAATGGTGGTGGATTATGTATTAGATGGTTTAGAGATAATTTTACAGGAGATCCAAGCGCGACATATGAACAGTTGAATAAAGAGGCTGAAGGAATCGCAGAAGGCAGTGAAGGAGTCATATTTTGTCCACATTTTTCAGGGCGAGTGCTCCCAACGGACGATACTCTCAAAGGCGGATTTTTAAATCTTGATTTTAAACATACGAGAGGGCATCTTTATCGCTCCATTATGGAAGGTATTGCATATGAATATCAATACTATTTATCGATTATTAGAAAGAGCTACCCAAAGTGTCATTTTAATGATATGATTGTGATTGGTGGGGGAGCGAATTCTCCAATATTTAATAAGATAAAAGCGGATGTCTTAGGTGTAAAGGTCAAAACTTTTGAATGTGGTGATACTGCTTTAATTGGTAGTGCGGTGATTGCAGCCATTGGAGCAGGAGTTTTTACAGATTATAAAGAACCCATTCGAAAGGCAATGAAGCAAAAGGCAGAATTTATGCCAAACAAAGAAGTAACCGTAAGATATGAAGAAATGGGCGAAAGGTATCGTCAAATGATAGAGAGCACATCAAAACTTTATAAAAATTATAAGTAGCGAGGGTATGATGTTAAAGCAAGCAAACACCATTTTTGCAGAATCAAGGAAGCAAGAAATAGTTACCGATGTAAATGATAAAGGGGAAGTAATCGTTCAAGATTTATGTGATAAGTTTGGCGTATCGCCAGCAACAATAAGAAATGATTTGAATGAACTTGAACGTTTAGGAATGTTATTACGAACACATGGCGGCGCAGTTAGTAATGCAAAGGCAGTGGGCTTTGAATTAACATCGGTAGATAAAGAAAACCATAATTTAGCACAAAAACGAGCAATTGCAAGGGCGGCACTTCGTTATATTAAGCCTGGGGCAGTGATTGCAATGGATACAGGAACGACAATGTTAGAGTTGGCGAAGGCGTTGAAAAATGTTATAGGAAAAGTAACGGTGATTACAAATGACTTTTTGATTGCAACGGCCTTAGAACAAAATGATGATATTACTGTAAATCTAATTGGCGGAACGGTGCGAAAAGGATTCCATTGTACTATGGGAAGTGCAGTGATTGATGCGATGAGTAAACTACATATCGATCTTGCGTTCATTGCGACGAATGGAATGAATGTAGAACGAGGGCTTAGTACTCCCAATATGGATACGGCAAATGTGAAACATAAGATGATTGAAATAGCGCAGAAAAGGGTTCTAGTAGCAGATAGTTCTAAAATAGGTACGAATGCACTGGCGGGTTTCGCTAAATTATCAGATATGGATGTTATAATAACAGATGATGGAGCGGATGAGGCATTTGTCAAAGAAGTAGAACGAAATGGAGGAACGCTACTCCGAGTGGGTGTGGAATAATATGNNGTAATAATAAAGAACAAAGTGTCGAAGGTACTTTGTTCTTTTTATATAATCATATAATAGTACGATACTTAAATAGAATCTTGCGTGGAAATGGTAATGGGAATCTCAAAATGTCTTGAAAGAGGTTTTTGTTTCTTGACAAGAGAATCGAATAGTATTTTGATGATTTGGTATCCTTGAATCTCAGGGGATTGTCCCAANGCGAAATCAACAACACCACTTTTTAAAAGAGCTAAAGTTTCAGGGACAAGATCATGACAGATAATATGGGGAGGATGAGTAGGGCTAGCTATATCTAAAGCATTCCCAATTCCAGCAACACCACCGCCTGTAATGTAAATCCCCTTTAGATTAGGCGATTTGTTGTAAAAATCTAGGGTTTGTTTAAATGCATCCGTTTTGCAATCTTGGTTTTCAGTTACTTCTAAGATAGTAATACGAGATTTCGTAGCATTTATTTTATCTAAGAAGCCTTTTAGGCGGTCTTTGTGGCAAGATAAATTGTATGAGCTGATGATAATGCCAACACAGCCACCGTTTGGGAGGAGTTTGCTCATTAAGCCAGCAGCAGTAGCGCCTCCTTTTCTGTGGTTTTGACCGACAAAGCAGAAATCTTTCAGCCCATCTAACTGTGAATTAAAGGTAATTATATGAATCCCGTCATCTATGAGTTGGTTAATTTTAGAACGTACTTGAGTGTCATCAATAGGAAAAACAGCAATGCCAGAGACGCCACTTTCGGATAAGTCGTTTAAGATACTAATTTGTTCACTGGGTTCTAATGATATTGGTATTTTGATTAATATTTTAATACCAAAGGCACGATATTCCTCTTCGGCATTTTTGATCCCTTTTAGCATCTCCTGAATAAAAGGGTTATGTCCAGGAGTTAAGATGACAGCAATTTTAAGAGGCGCTTTACTTTGGACGAGAGCCTTGCCCAAAAAATTGGGTTGATAATTTAATTCTTTGGCTATTTTTAAAATTTTTTCACGAGTCTCTTTTTTTATTCCAGGGCGTTTGTTTAAAACTTTGTCAACAGTTCCTCTGGAAACATTTGCCATTTCGGCAATTTGTTTTATGGTTATTGGCATAATGGTAATCTCCTTGTGTCATAAAAAAATTATTACAATTTAGTTTATCATATTTGCACAAAAAGTGAAGAAAAATATGTAACAAGTAGACATTGAAATAGAAAAGTGCAAATGATATGATTAAGAAAATGAGCTCGAGCACAAAAAGTAAAAAGACATTTATTAGGAAAGAAGAAAGAGCTGAAAAAAGACAATGAAAAGGAGGAAAAAACATGAAATTTGGAACAGGATATGCGTATTGGGGGACAGAATGGAAATGTGATTACATTGCAACAACAAAAAGGGTTGCAGACATTGGATTTGATGTGTTAGAAATTGGGGCGGATCATTTGTATCATATGAGTGATAAGGAAATTATGGAACTTAGAAATGTGGGTGAAGAAAATGGCATTGTATTTTCAACAAATAGTGGACCTGCGAAAGAAAATGATTTTGCATCAGCAGATGAAGCGGTTAGAAAGCATGGTGTAGAATATTTTGTTAAAGTGTTACAAAATATGAAAAAATTAGGTTCAAAAATATTGGTTGGAGCAATTTATTCTTTTTGGCCAACAGATTTTCAAAATGTTGACAAAGAGGTAGCGTGGGAAAGAAGTATTGCTTGCATGAAAGAATTGAGTAAAACTTTAGAAGCATTGGATATTGAGTGTGCGCTTGAGGTGCTTAACAGGAACGAAACATATATTTTGACAGATTGTAAGGAAGCACTTGAATATGTAAAACTCGTGGGCAGTAATAAGGTGACAATACTGCTAGATACATATCACATGAATATTGAAGAAGATAATATGTATGATGCAATTCGATTGGCAGGTCATAAAATGGGGCATCTTCATGTAGGTGAATGTAATCGTAAATTACCCGGTATGAACGATAGCATTGATTGGAATGAAATTGGCAAGGCGTTAAGGGATATTAAGTTTGATAAATATGTCGTTATGGAACCTTTCTTGTTAAAGGGAGGGCAGGTAGGACACGACATCAGGGTATGGCGTGATTTGAGTGATGGAGCAGATGAGGCGATGATGGATAAATATATTAAGGATTCTTTGAAATATTTGAAAGAATGTTGTTTAGGATAGGAGGATAGAGAGTGGACATTTTAATTATGGGAGAAATATTAGTCGAGATTATGCGTCCAGTTGAGAATGTTTCATTTCAAGAAGAAGGGATGTTTAGAGGACCATTTCCAAGTGGCGCACCAGCAATATGTATTGATGCAGCAGCGCGAGTTGGTAGTGAGACTATGATGATTGGTGGTGTTGGAAAAGATGATTTTGGAAAATGCATTACAAAACGACTGGAAAGTCATGGTGTTGATTGTAGTCGAGTGATTGTGAGTGAAGAAAAAGCAACGGGTGTTGCATTTATTACGTATTTTTCGGATGATTCAAGACAGTACATCTTCCATATGGGAAATACTCCGGCAGTAGAGGCAAAAGCACCCCGAGAAGATGAAATAGTGGATGTAAAATATATGCATATAATGGGGTGCTCCTTGATGGCAAATAAAGAATTTGCCCAAGAAATATTGAAAACAATGAGAATGTTAGTGGCTCGTGGAACAAAGATTTCTTTTGATCCGAATATCCGTACAGAATTATTTACGGATGAATCGATTCATGAAGTGCTTCGCGAAGTGATAGAAAATACAAGTGTGCTTCTGCCAGGTGTTGAAGAGCTGTTAGCAACAACGGGCAAAACAAGTGTTGAAGAAGCGGTTGCAGCATGTTTTGAAAATCCTAAATTAGAAATAATAGCACTGAAACAGGGATCTAAGGGAAGTACGATTTATACACGCGACAGGATAGTAAAAGTTGCTGCTTATCAGGTAGAACAAGTAGATGCAACAGGTGCGGGGGATTGTTTTGATGGCGTTTTTATTTCTGGGTTAATTCAAGGAAAAGATATAGAAATAGCGGCGAAGATGGCCGGTATTGCAGGAGCTCTGAATGCGGCGGCATTTGGACCAATGGAAGGTGAATTTGATAAAAAGACCATTATGGATTTGATTGAATGAAATTAGTGATAGGAAGAGGAATCAGACTTATAACAAAGCGAACGAGAAAGGAGTGTATGATGTATAAGAACATCATATAAGAATAGTATGCCATTTGTAACATCGAAAGAAATGCTTTTAAAAGCGCAAAGAGAAGGTTATGCGGTGGGAGCCTTTAATGCTGAAAATATGGAAATGGTGCAGGCAATTATTGAGGCTGCCGAAGAAGAAAAAGCACCGGTCATCATTCAAACAACGCCATCGACAATTGCTTATGCAAATGTAAGATTGTATCGCGCTATGGTGCAAGTAGAGGCTGATAAGGCATCAGTGCCGGTAGCAATACACTTGGACCATGGTGATAGCTATGAACTTTGTAAAGAAGCGATTGCCGCCAAGTATACATCTGTAATGATAGATGGATCGAAATTATCGTTTGAAGAAAATATAGCGGTAACAAAAAAGGTTGTTGAAGCAACCAGGAAGACCAACATCGGTGTTGAAGCAGAATTAGGGACTATTGGGGGAAAAGAAGATTCGCATGAAGTGTTAGAAAAAGATGCACTATATACAAACCCACAACAAGCAGAAGAGCTTGTCTGCCGAACAGGAGTGCAATCATTGGCTGTTGCAATTGGGACAGCACATGGGTTTTACAAGGGAGAACCAAAATTAGATTTTGAGTGCTTAGCAAAGATAGCGGAGGTGGTGAAAATACCGTTGGTATTGCATGGGGCATCTGGAGTTCCGGACGAAGCAGTTAAGCAGTCGATTAGGTTGGGGATTTGTAAAGTGAATTTTGCGACAGAACTTAGGGTTGCGTACACACAAGGGGTGCGCAGTATTTTATCGACAGATGATAAAGTATATGATCCAAAGAAATATGGTACTGCTGGAAGGGCAACAGTGAAAGTGCTCGTTCAAGAAAAGATAAGGGTTTGCGGTAGTAGTGGTAAAGCGTAGAGAAGTTTTTCTAATATAAGGAAGGGGCAGAGCGAGTTAATTTGTTTCTTTCGTTGTTAAAGAAGTGCGAAATAAGTCATTGATTTGTAAATTTAAAGAAGCTAACTCACTAGAAAGCTCAGCACCACTTTGAATGTTGCGGAAAATTTCTTTATCAGCCAGATCCATCAATTTATAATAATTCGTAAAATTAATCGGAATCGTGTAAGAAGAATTCAATATTTCATTGTAGTTATTATTAGAAATACATGTTTTCATATTCTCGCGAACATGACTGGAATTCTGAACAGCGCTAAGAATAGGGAAAAAATAAGAGTTGTCAAATAGATTTTGTTGCTGCTCTTCATCCAAAGAAATAAAGGCAATAAAATCATTTGCTAAAGATTTTGCTGAGCTTTGGCTATTGATACCAAAGGCGGTGTTATAAGGCTCTGCGCTATAAGGTCCATCGGGTCCTTTTGGAATAGGTAATACGTATAAATCGATTTCAGGGTGATTATCTAAGAAATAGCGAGCTTCAGCAAGATTGGAAACTCTAATTAAAGCTTTTTCTTCATCAAAAGAACGAGGAAAATCATCTATTGAACGGCGATTAATATTAAGAGCCAGTTTAATAGCATGCTCTACATTGTTATTGTCAAAATAAGTTGATTTTGTTTCGGGATCAAAAAGAGTTTGTCCATTGGCATATACAGCAGTTCTCCAACTCATATTTGTAACACCAATTTGATCCATAATGCCATCTTTGTCAAAGTCTTGCGTATAGGCTAGGCAGTAATATGCTAAGTCTATCCAATTGAAGGATAGCTCGTCAAAATCGGTAACATATTCGGAAAGCAAGTTACGATTAACGAGTAGGCACGGTGGTGCAGTTGAATATGGAACGGCATATAAAAGATTGCCTTCCGTCCATGTTTGCAGATGAGAGGGCGATATTGCCTCTTGGTATGGTACAGGGTCAATTGTTTCGAGAATATCTAATTGGCGAAACATTGCAAAATCGTTAGGGAAAACTGTAAACAAGTCAGGAGTAGTTCCTTTTATTATAGATTGGTATAGCCAATCAGAGTATGACTCAAGTGGTACGGAATCAAGAATCACTTCGATATGGGGATTTTCTATTTCAAAGTTATCAATGGTTTCTTTAATGAAACTGTATTCATAGGAATTGATACCATACATATCGTTATTGTCATAAGCAATGGCGATGTGTAGTTTGTGCTTATTGGAGGATAGATAGTGTGTTGTTATATAATAAAGGAAAGAACAAATAAAAAATGATAATAGGAAAACACTAATAATTTTGGTCGATTTTTTCATAATCTATTTCTCCTCTTGAGCCTTATTAACATAATAAAGAACGAGTTGAGTACGATCTCGAAGTTGCAATTTATTTAAAATGTTACTGATGCTATTACGAACAGTCCCTTCACTTAAGAAAAGACTTTTCGCGATTTCTTTGTTAGATAGACCATTTACGATTTGTTTGACAATCTCGTTTTCGCGTTTACTGATAAGCTCTATTTCGATGTTGTGAGATGTAGAAGTTGTAGTGAGTTCTTCATCAAATGGTGTGACCATATCAGCAAAAAAAGTGATTAGTTTGGAAGCAACGATTGGATTTAGCAAAGTTCCATCGTTATAAACAGTTTTGATAGCAGAGACGAGCTCGTCGACGCTCACTCCTTTAAGCAAATATCCATTGGCACCATATTTGATAGAATTGACAACATATTCATCATCGTCAAATGTGGTTAAGATAATTACTTTTGTACTAGGGTGCTCTCGCTTGATTATTTTGCAAGCGGTGACTCCGTCCATGTTTGGCATGCGAACATCAAGGAGCACAACATCGGGAAGGGTCTTAGATGTTAGTGCGACACCTTCTAAGCCATCTTTGGCTAAACCGACAATTTCAATTTCTGGTCGAGCAGATAGTACGATATTAAAACTTTCGCGAATCACGTCTTGATCTTCAACAATTAAAACTTTAATCATTTATAGTATCCTCCGTATTTTGAATCATTGCAGTAATAGTAAAACCATTCGTATTTTCAAAAGAAACATGTCCGCCAAGATCAGAGATTCTCTCGGTAATATTCGTCAATCCAGAACCGGCTAAAATATTAGAACAACCAGAACCATTATCCTTGATTACGAGATGAAAACCATTTCCATTAAAATGAAGCGTAATCGTAATCATGCTAGCATGGCCATGTTTGACGGAATTTGTAATAGATTCTTGTATAACATGGAATACGGTGTCTTCTTGTGGAGCAGATAATTTTGAGTTACCAGAATACTTAAATTCAACAGCAGTATGTATCAAATCAGAAATATTAGCTGACATTTTACTGATAGCTCCAATTAATGAAAGTTTGTTAATGGAATCGGGTCGAAGCTGATTTACAGAGCGTCTTACATCTAGCAAAGTATCTTGAGAAATATTTAATAAGATATTAAGTTGCTTTTTGAGCAATGATTTATTTGAATTGGCAAGCTCCACACAAGAAAGTAAACCAGCTTGAATGGCGGTAAGAGAGTGCCCTAAAGTATCATGAATTTCTCGTGCCAAGCGATTGCGTTCTGTAACTAGCGCATTGGTTTCGGCTTGATTCATATAATGTTCTAGTTGAATGTTAACGAGCATTAATTCTTCATTTGCGCGATATTGCTGTTCATATAATTTGTTGATGGTAGAGGTTTCATCCTTTTGCATCTGTATCCAAATAAATAGAAATAGTACGAATAAAATGTCATTTATCGAAAATAAAATATGGTGCATGGTCTCGATGAAAGAGCTAGTACGAGAGGGAAGAAAGTCTAAATAAGTTGAAAATGAAGCTAAGTCAAAGAAGGAAGATAGGACTTGATAATCACAGATGACATATAAAACAATAAGTATGATAGCAAAGGTGTTTCGCAAACGTTTGCTTTCGATTACGTAGAGCATACAGCTAGTCGATAAAAGCAGTGTTCCGCGATAAACCGCATTTGTAGAGATAATTAAGCAAAAGCATAGGATTAAATCAAGGATACAGGATAGAAAAAATAAATTGTGTATTTTTGTGTAAATCCAGTTACGTAAAGTAATGTTAAGTGCATAAATTGAAAAAATGAGTATACAGATGGTTATCGTATAAGTTGGTGGAGGCGGAACGCGAGGAAGGCGTGATAAAAAGATTTCAGCATGGCCATTATCAGAGATATAGGTAATGCAATGAATATATGTCCAACAGATACTTGTAAAAATGATAATGTTAAGTAAAATCATTATATTTTGCAGCTTGCGTAAACTAAAAAGTTTCATCATGAAAACCTGTGCCTTTCATCGTGCTTTTACTTCTATTTGGAAAGTAGCAAGCAGAACTGTATAAGAAAAATAATAAAATTTCTACAATATAATATTATCATTTGAGTAAAGTAATTTCAAGAAATGAAAACAGTGTGACTGAAAACATGACAAATGTAATGGTTTTGGGAAAATAAAGCAGTATAGCTATCCGTAATACAATGAAAAGTGTGACATTTATTACTTTCAAACTTTCAAACAAGTTGATATAGTAATTATATACAAAACAACGAGGAAAAATGTCGCATAAAAGCAATATGTGAACAAATGAAAAGAACGAAGGGAGAAGAAAGATGAAAAAAGTGACAAGTATTTTATTGGTTTTAACAATGTTATTGGTATTAGTTGCCTGTGGAGCGTCAGATACAGCCACAGAAACAAACGAGGCTTCCACGGACTCCGCAGGAGCAGGGGAACAAGCAACAGATGAAGTGATTAAGATTCGTGTAGGTTGGTCGCCACCAGATATTACAGGTGTATTTAAAACAGCCACAGATTACATGGAAAAGGCAATTGCAGATGCAGCAGAACATGGAATTGAAATTGAGTTAGTGACAAGATCTTCAGCAACACATACAGATGCAGCGGATCAAATTAAAACACTGGAAAATTTTATTCAGAACAAAGTTGATGTAATTGTTGTTTCACCTACAGAAGTAGAGGCAGTAAAACCTGCATTGAAGAAAATCAATGAAGCAGAAATTCCACTGATTCTAGTTAATATGTTAGATGAGATGGAAGGGATTCATGTAGATAATTTTGTTGGATTTGATAATGCACAGGCAGCGGCAGTAAGTGCATACTCTATGCTAGATGCACTAGGTGGACCAGGTGTGTTAGGAGAAGGTGAGAAATGGGATGTGCCAATTGAAACGAGTATGGATTTAGAATGGTGGGAAGAACAATATAAAGATGTGCCTACAGATTCTATTACTGGGAATATTGCGATTATCGAAGGAATTGCTGGTGATTTTTTCTCAAGTGAACGTAATAGAGGGTTCAGTGAAGTTATTGAAAAGTTCCCAGGTGTAACAATTAAAACAATCTTACCTGCAAACTGGAACAGACAAGATGCCGTAGAAGCAGCTGAGAATATTATTCAAAATAATCCAGATTTAGATGGAATTTTTGCTTCTTGTGCAGAGATGGCGTTAGGTGCGTATATTGCAGCAAACAATGCAGGCGTAGCAGAAGATTTGATTATCATAAGTAATGATGGAACACCAGAAAGTGTGCAAGCGATTAGAGATGGTCAATTAGATGCTGAGACATGGCATGGATTCCCAGAATGGGGTTGGTATGCGATGAAGTTTTCGACAATGTTAGCATTAGATCAGGAAGTGCCTCAAAAGTTTGATATTCGTCCTAGAACAGAATACCTTGAGAATGCGGATAACTTCTATCCAGAGCCAAAATTAGAAGCAATTGATTGGGAAGCAATTAAAAGTGCAGTAAAATAATGAAAGCTAAATAACTATCAAATACTAATAAAAAGAGGGACACAGCTGATTTTCCAAAAGGGAAATCGCTGTGTTATCTAATAGAAGGACATTTTCGATTAGATAATATGACAACAAAGAGGTGGTTGAATATGGAAGAATATATATTAGAAATGCAAGGTATTTGTAAAGGTTTTTATGGAATCAATGTTTTAAAAGAAGTGGAGTTTGGCGTAAAACCAGGAGAAGTCCACATATTGTTGGGTGAAAATGGGGCTGGAAAATCTACACTGATGAAAATTCTTTCAGGTGTATACCATGCTGAAAAGGGGAGCATAAAATGGCAAGGAAGTGAAGTGGAAATAAAAGGTCCTTCACATTCATTGTCAATGGGGATTGGAATGGTTTACCAAGAGCTTTCGGTTGTACCAGAGATGACAGTAGTAGAAAACATATGGCTTGGTAATCTTCCCAAAACATCAAGTGGATTTATAAAATGGAAAGAAGCAAAAGAGAAAACACAACAATTATTTGATGACTTACAAATTCCAATTGATATTAATGCGCGAGCAGCTGATTATGATTTAGGAATCCGTCAGCTTATTGAGATATTTCGAGTAGTCTCAAAGAATGTTAAATTGATTATTTTAGATGAGCCGACCTCTTCATTAACAGATGTGGAAGTTAAGAAGCTTTTTGAAACAATTAAAAAATTAAAAAAGCAAGGAGTTTCATTTATTTATATAACTCATAAATTAGAAGAAGTCTTTGAAATAGGGGATAGGGTGACCGTTTTAAGGGATGGAAGTAGTATTGGGAATACATTAGAAGAGATGGACAATGTTAAGGAAGAGCAACTAGTATCACTCATGGTAGGAAGAGATATTAATGAACAACATCCAAAAGAATACAATATGCAATCAGAAGTAATTATGGATATTAAAGATTTGTCTGATGATAAGAATTTCTTCGATGTATCAATCCAATTACATAGAGGGGAAGTGCTAGGAGTTGCTGGACTTGTTGGTTCAGGGAGAAGTGAATTGGCGAAGGCGCTATTTGGTGCTGGCAAGATAACAAAAGGAAGTGTTAAGTTATATGGAGAAGAATATAAACCGACAGCGGCAAAAGTAGCTATTAGAAAAAAAATAGGTTTTATAACAAAGGATAGAAAAGATGGTTTACTTTTACATATGCCAGTTAGTATTAATGTTACGATTTCTAAGAAAACTAATGTTGTTAAACAAGGATTTCGAATAATAAAGAAGGAACTTGAAGAAACAAAGCATTATATTGAACAATTGAAAATCGATACAAGTTCACCACTGAAAAAGGTACGAGATTTAAGCGGTGGAAATCAGCAAAAGGTCGCAGTTGCCAGATGGATGTGTTGTGGAACGGAAATCTATATTATGGATGAACCGACACGAGGTGTAGATGTTGGTGCTCGTATTGAGATATATAATTTAATGAATGAAATAACGAAAAATGGAGGCGCTATTTTAATGATTTCATCAGACATGCCAGAATTATTGGGAATGTCGGATAATATTGTTGTAATGAAACGAGGTAAAACTTCAGCATTCCTTGATGTAAAAGAATGTACGCAAGAATTAATATTTGAGAAAGCTGCAGGAGGCGAAACAGTATGAAAAAGACAGAATTAGAGAAGAAAAATATAGGAGCAATATTCCAAAAATTCAGTTCCATTATTATTTTAGTAGTGATTGCGTTTATCATGAGCGTGGGAAGTGAAAATTTTCTGCAGGTGAATAATTTTTTAAACATTCTTAATCAAACATCAATATTAGGGATTATTGCAGTAGGGATGACTTTCGTAATTATCACAGGTGGAATTGATTTGTCTGTAGGGCCAACAATGGCTATTAGTGGGTGTATCATGGCGGTAGGAGTAACACAATGGGGACTATCACCAGTTGTGGCGATTATCTTTGGTATTATAGTAGGAACAATTGTTGGGGTTATCAATGGATTGATTATTACAATTGGAAAGATACAGCCATTTATTGCTACGTTAGGAACATTGACCGCAGTAGAAGGTGTTGCACTTTTGCTAACAGGTGGTTTGCCAATCACTGGAATGCCAGAAGCAATGTTAGCGCTTGGTTCAAGTCAGGTTGGTAAAATCCCACCAAGTTTATGTGTATTTGCAATTGTTGCAATCATTGGTTGGATTATTCTGAACAAGACAGTATTGGGACGCAATACCGTTGCGGTAGGAGGCAATGAAGAAGCGGCTAAAACTGCTGGAATTGGAGCAGAAAAAACGAAAATAATTATATATGCATTAAGTGGTTTGTGTTGTGGAATAGCTGGTTGGGTAATGATGGGAAGGTTGAATTCTGCAAATGCCTTAATGGGTGGTGGATATGAATTACAAACGATTACAGCAGTAGCACTTGGTGGAACGAGTATGGCAGGTGG
>JGI994J12354_10001444_pt1 | contig 24003 bp, 12 predicted proteins | sample IntmicLarv3ML3BL_FD_12354 | JGI IMG/M metagenome (IMG submission 12354)
ATTTTATCTGAAAAGCTAATCACAAAGATATAAAATATTTATATTGTATCCGTATTTTACCCAAAAATCATTTTAAACAATGTTTAAAAGTCAGAAACAGAAGATAGGCGGCGTCTCGGCAATTAAAATGAGCAAGCTCATTTTGTATTGCTCTCAACTTGCACTATCTTTGCACCCATTATGTATGAATCATTATTACAATTAGACCCGATAAAAATTAACTTTTCGGCGTCGGGAAGTTTTATATTAAATATCGTTCTTGCGCTTATCATGTTCGGTATTGCATTAGGGATGCGGATAGAGCAGTTCAAGATGCTTCTTCAGTCGCCTAAACCGGTTGTCATAGGAATGGTTCTTCAATTTATTATCCTGCCTTCAATAACGTTTGTTCTGGTAATTCTTCTTAACAGTGTGATAACACCGACCGTAGCGATGGGGATGATTCTCGTTGCCGCCTGCCCAGGCGGTAATATATCGAATTTTATGACATCGCTATCGAAAGGAAACACCGAGCTGTCCGTAACGTTAAGCGCGATATCCACAATGTTAGCGATATTTATGACGCCTTTTAACTTCAGCTTTTGGGGGGGATTATATGTGAATTTTATCAACAACAGAGCCGGCGGAATGCTTCAACCGCTTGAAATAGAATATTCGGAAATGTTCCAAACGGTAATAATTATTCTTGGGATACCTATCGTAGCGGGAATACTTTTCGCAAAATACTTTCCTGCGTTATCCCTGAAAATGAAAAAAGTGTTTCAATATATATCGATCATATTTTTTGTTGCATTAGTAGTCATTATGTTTTCCAATAACTGGGAGTTATTCGTAAACTATATAAAATATATATTCCTTATCGTACTGATACATAACTCAATCCTGTTAGCGTCGGGATACGGTGTATCGGCGTTATTGCGGCAGCCCGACAAAAATCGACGTACATTAACAATAGAAACAGGAATTCAAAATTCCGGATTAGGACTTGTATTACTGCTAAACCCTCAAATATTCCCTCCGGAACTGGCAATCGGAGGTATGCTCTTCGTTACGGCATGGTGGGGAATATGGCACATAATATCAGGGCTAAGCGTATCATTTTACTGGTCGCGCACACCATAAACGGCATTTTTTTTGGATCCTCGTCTACGAGGATTTCATCTCTCTGATCATCCTTACGCAAATAAAAATAAGGAATGCTCCTATCACGATAATTATGCTCCACAGAAATACAGGTTTTTCTATTAAAGAAAGCTCGCGCTGCGCTTCTTCGGGTATTATATAATCATGAAGGTTCATGAGGCTCAAAACAGGCAGATCGGCAGATATTTTATCGCGGAAATGTTCGATATCATAATTTGATAAAACAGGATCGCGACTATCCGCAATCAACTTGTACTTTTTACCTGCTTCAAGATACAAACATACATAGCGGCGTAATCCGTAAATTTTTATCTCATCAACAGCCAATGGAGGATTATTTTTGTTTTCTATTGCTATAAGCGTTGCGGAGGAAAAGCTTAAATCATTAATAAAAAAAGTGTTATCGCTCCTTGAGGATAAAGACACAGACACTCCGTTGTATGCCGCCGAGTCCTTGATCAAAGCCCGGCGCAGGTAATCCGGCTTATTTTTGATGGTCAATTCTATTTTATTTATGCTGTATACGTTCCGCACGCCGGGAAAACGTATGTAAGTACAGTTATCTTCACTATTATTTTCCGCGATAAAAGTACCGTGGTCTATCTCTATAAAGTTTCCGTACAAGCTTGAATTTTTTATCTTCCCGATTTTTTGAATATCTAACGGACTGCCATTATTACTCCAAAGAGTTATTTCATAATAAAGGTAATTGCCTTGCGGAAAATCAATAATCAGCATATCCGTGTTACTGTCCGGGCTATTCAGGCCTGTTTTAAAAATTCCTGAAGTCTGCTTAACGATGTACCACTGTTCCATATCATTACTGCCTCTGACAGTTACAAACTTTTCCGTTTCTGCCTTTTGTAAAACAACGTAAAAACGACTCAGGTTTTCCAAATTTTTATTGTCTACAATGATAATATTCAGGCTGTCGCGTATAGTTTTTTTAAACTCGTAATCTTCAAAGCTGTTTATCTCCTGAATAGGATTTGCAGAGCGGACGAAATAAGGTGTTTCACTGTCTTGCTCATCAAAAATTTTAATATATTTCAACCCTGCACCAACCAACTCCTGATTAAGCTCGACATTGTAGTAATCGCTTTTCTCCACAACCGGAATATTTGCCTCCCAAACGGTCTGAGCAAACCCATATCGAGTCAGTAAAAGAATAAAAATCACAAAATACTTTTTCATATATATTACGTTTTATTGAAATCATTCTATTGTCAAGTTAACTGTAAAATGACGTTTTCATCAACTCTAACTATCGATGTGTAACCACATTATAACTCTTAACTTTTAATTCTTAATTCTTAATTTTTAATTTTTATCGTCTTTTACCAATGTACGTATTTTCTGTTGTAAAAATGAAACAAAAAGTAGTATCACTCCAAGCATCACAAACGAAACAATTCGACCTGCCTGCGACATCTTCCATACATCATATGCGTAGAATTTGGCGATGATCAGACCAAAGAACACAAGCGATATCTTTCGCAGAAGAGCTTCTTTTTTATTAAGTCCCCAGATCATAAGTACCATTGCAATTATTCCCCATAAAATCGGATAACCGAACGTATGAATATCATAAAGTACATTATAATAATTATCCTGATTTCCGATCATCCACACAATAATATTGTCTGTTTCAACGCTTAATATTACAACAACCAAAATTGTCAGAAGCCAACTGATCCATGTACTATGTTTGGAATTGGATTTAATGTTTTTTATCAGAAGAAAAATAATATACGCTACTGCCGGCAGAGCTGCCAAATGAATTGAAAAATAACCTGCCGGATACACACCTTCGGCAACCCCAAAAATATCGAAGCAAAGATTTGTTACAAGAATACTGTATAACGCTGCGTAAACGAATGTCGCAAAGAACAACATTGCATAAATAAAACCTTTTGACGATACTTTTTTATTATAAATGAAACCTAATACGGCAATATATATCATTGTATAAACAGCCAAAGCGACATACCTGAAATTCGAACTGATCGAATTATCCGTATGATACTCTAATTGAATATTTATCTCAATAAACAGTACACTATATGATAATATAATTATTATTATTTTGAATATGTTTATCAGCTGATTGTTGCTCTTAAATTCTGCCTTTTCACGTTTTAGCAACAGCATATTAACGACGAATGATGCCAGAACCACAATACCCGTTACAAACAACTCGGAAGACATTATCGGTATCATATTACCGTATGAATATAAGTTTCCTATATCCATAATATATGAGAATACAGTAAGAAGAGTTATCACGAAAAAGCCTGCATAAAAGACCTTGATTCGCGATTTTTGCCACAACCAAAGTAACATAACGCTTTCAGCAGCCCAAAACATTGTGATAACATGCCCTTTCAATTGAATAGGGATGGCTAAACTTACAAAGCTTAATACTATCGCGATAATAAGATATACCAAGTTACGATCTATACGGCTATTCCTGAACAACAATACCATCACGATAGCATTTACTACAGCTAATGATATTGTTATAATTCCCTTCATATCAGAAGTATACTCATTAATAACATACAAATAAGCGGCAAAAGCCAAAATATTATTCGTCAGAATCAAAAATACCTGATAAGCCGATATTTTATTTTCGGTTTTAAAATGGTCAAACAAAGCCAAGATATAGAATTGTACAAAGAACAGTGAAATAAACACCGAAACATTTAAAACCTGATCATCAAAAGATTGCACTATCCAAGCCCAGAAGAATATTAATGTGAGAACATAGCTGATAATACCTATTATTCGCCACATTTTCCTGAAGGACAGGATAAGCATTCCCGTATTCAATATAAGGATATAGGAAAACAGTACAATATAATTGCCGGTACCGGTACTAACCATCAACGGCGAAGCAAAGCCGCCGAGGAGTGAGAAAAGAGCCAGTTCTTTGCGATCATAAAGCAGCGACAACAGTACGGAAAATATGGTGACGGCAATCAATATTATAAAAGCGATCGTTTGGCTGAACAGCATATATTCTCTGAAAGCTAAAGTTATGGTAATATAAAAAACGGAGATACCTCCTCCTACTAATATTGATGAGAAAACATGATATTTTGCTTTCAGCTTATGAGCTATTCCTATTATCAATCCTCCGGTAAACAGCCCGATGCCTACACGTCCTATCTCGTTAATCCAATCTTGGTCGATTGCATACTTCACAAAAAATCCTATGCCCAAAACAAGTGTAACTATACCTATTTTACTGAATAAGTTTGCACCTGCTATCTTTTCGAAAAGACTGCGTTCGTCCCGGTTTACGGAAACTATTGGCGGCGGCGCTTGTGTTTCTGCATCTGCCGCAGTATACTGTATATTACCTGTATCCGAAACGTTTACTTCATTTTCCGCACCGGATTGTATCTCATAATAATGTGTTTGTTCATAATTATTATCAACTTGCTCCGGNACTAAATCAGGTGCCTGTTCCTCAACCGTTTCANTACTATCCGCCACTAAATCAATTACTTTCTCTTCAATCTGTTCCTCCGGTGTCATTTCGGAATCAGGCTCTTGCTCGTATTCATATGGCATTTCGTAATTTTGTACTTCCAAAGATATGTATCCATCGGAAGGATTATGTTGCGACGGCATATAAGGCATGTTTTCGTTTACAACAGGCGGAGAAGGCATTTCTGCTTTTTTTACCTCAGATTCATTAAAATTCGGTGCAGCCGGTTTATTTACGAGCATAAATAAATCAGCAATTTTTTTGTTCAGATTTCCGATATCACTCCTCAAAGAACTTATTTGTACAAGAATAATTATCGGAAGTACAAACAAGACAATTATAACCAGGAAAAAAATAAATACTAACTCATCCATATAGGTATACTTTATTATTTGATTGTGTAAAAGTATATAATATTTATGATATTTTTCATAAAGACACAAAAAACATTTTTCATATAAAAAAACCCGTCCGGAAAAACTTCGGACGGGTTTCTTCATTATATGCTATTAGTATTAATCTGTATCTGCTGCAGGATACATTACAACTTCTATCTCGTTACCCTGCCCTAAAAATTTCTTTGCGAATGATTTTATATCTTCCGTTGTTATACTTTCCGTGATCTTATTATAATTTGTATGGGCATCAAAACCACGATAATAATATGCATCGATAATATCTACCCAGTAATCATTCTTTTGCATCATTTCCACACGTCCTTTAAGTAAATTAGAACGGCTTTTTTCAAAGTCTGTTTGGCTTGGACCTTCTTTAGCAATACGCTCAAGTTCAGATTTGACTATTTCAATAATATTATTCTGTTTTTGAGGGTCTGTATCAAACATTATCTGTATTGAAGTACGTCCTTCCGGGAAGGGGTTCAATGATACATAGGTTTGAATACTATAAGATGCACTTTGTTGTTCACGCACTTTTTCGGTATATACTAAATCCAGAATTTGATTTAACAATTGTGTTATTATCACATTTTTAATGTTGTATGGCATATTTCCCGAATATGTAAGTCCGACAGTTGATTTAGGTATTTCCATCTTTAGCGGGAAATGTTTTTTGATTTTCCCTTTTTGGAAAGGTACTACTTGCTTTTCATTTGGTTTTTCCTTCCGGTTAATAGACGGAAGCGTAGCCAAGTACTGTTCCATCAACGGACGTATCGAATCTTTATCTACATTGCCAACGAAAGTGAAGACGAAATCCGAAGCATCACTATATCTTTCTTTATACATTTCAATCATACGATGATAATCAACATTTTCAAAATCAGACACGTTTATTCTGCTGTTACGTGGATTATTATTAAATATAACCCCTGTTAATGTATCACTGAAAACAATTTGAGGGCTAACTTGTAAACCTTCAAGATATGACTTGTAACGTTCCTCAAACGATGAATAAGCATCTTCATCCATACGTATTCCCGTGAATTGCAGGTATATAAGTTCAAACAAAGTTTTGAGGTCGGAAGGTGAAGCCGAGCCGTTGAAGTTTTCATTAGAAAGTCCAAGTCCTGTGTTACATGAAACATTTTTACCTGCCAACGCTTTTCTTAAATTATTTTCGCTGAATTCCCCAAGTCCTCCCAACATTGCGGCGGTATTAACTATTTTAATATTCCAAATATCTTTGTCATCCTTGAACATTGATGTTCCCCCGGGACTTGTTGCCGTCATTATTATCTGGTCTTCCTTATAGTCAGTCTTTTTAACAACTACACGGACGCCATTACTTAATGTATATACTGTGTTGCCTCCGAATAGAGGGTCTTCTTTTTCGCTGACTATTTTTCCGGGCTTAGGAAGTTCAGGAATAAGTATTTTACTTATAACCTCGTCTTCATTCTGCTCAATTTCATCCTCTGTTGCTGAAAGGTACATAGCAAGCAATTCATTTTCAGAAGGATATGTGACGCCTTCTTTTTCCGGTCCGGTGAGACTTATTACTAAGTTATGCCATTTATTTTCTTCAAATATTTGTTTTACGTATTGGTTAATTCCCTCTACCGGAAAGTTTGGGGCAATCTGGTTAATAAGTTCATACTCAATTTCGATACCGGGAATAGCTTCGTTGTCAGTAAAATTACTGATATAATCTTCGGCAAAAGTGCTGTTTTCCAGTTTATCCCGGTCTTTATACATAGACTCATACATTTTAAGAATTTCATCTTTTGCACGTTCGTACTCTGCTTCGGTAAAACCAAATCTTTTCACGCGTTCTGTTTCTGCAGCTAATGTGCTAATAGCACGGTCAAGTTCGCCCGGTTTAACAATTGCCATTGACGTCCAAGCATCCTTAGTTTTTGAAACGAAATAATTCTCGTCAAATGCATTAGCTGCAACAAACGGAGGATTAGGCTGTCGAACTATATCCGAAAAACGTTCAAGCATTATCAGAGATATAATATTTTGAGTATAACCTGTTATAATATCTGCAATCGTACCTTTTAATATTTCAGGCAATTTATCATGTTTATTAAAAATAGTTATTTGAGTATTAGTCATTTCCTTGTCAGTAGCTATTGAAGCAAGAGGATTCGCATTATCGGGAACAAGAACCGGTACCCTTGGAGCAGGATCAACCGGTGCCGGAATATCCGAAAACATTTTTTTTATTTTCTCTTCAACTTTGTCTACATCAATATCTCCCACAATAACTAAAGCCTGCAAATCCGGACGATACCATTTTTTGTAATACGCCACAAGTTCATCTCTTTTGAAGTTATTTATAACATCTATACTCCCTATCGGCAGGCGTGTTCCATACTTACTGTCAGGAAACATTTTAGGCAGTTGCTGCTCCCACAAACGCATCTGCGCCGTACTTGTCGTACGCCACTCTTCTCGTATCACCCCACGTTCTTTTTCAATAGCATCTTCTTCCAATAAAAGAAAAGATGACCAGTCATGAAGTATAAGTAAGCATGAATCTACAATTCCCTCACGTATGACAGGCACATTCATAAGCATATATTGCGTTTCGTCGAAACCCGTATATGCATTGAGGTTTTCTCCCATCCTCATACCGATACTCTCGGTATACTCCTGTATCCCTTTCTTGGACGGGAAATTTTTTGAACCGTTAAAAGCCATGTGTTCGAGAAAATGAGCTAATCCGCGCTGGTTATCCTCTTCCTGTAAAGAACCTACTTTATGAACAATATAAAATTCCGCACGCTCCTTAGGCATTTCATTATGACGAATGTAATACGTTAATCCGTTTTCCAATTTGCCGTAACGAATCAGAGAATCCATCTTCAATTTTTCGATTCTCATACCCTGTCCCTGCGAAAAAACAGTACCTGCAATACATAACAGACATACTATAAAGCTCATCTTTTTCATAAACAAAAATCTTTTCATGTTTACATCTATTTATAATTAAACATTTTAAAAAATTGAATTAACACTTCAATAAACGACAAATGTACGCTATTATTTTTCAAAAAATGCCAATCACAAATTTTTTTAGCGATTCAAGGGCTAATTTTACACATCGATAAAAAAAAGATCCATCCTAATAAGGCGCAATTCAACCACTTTCGCTCAAACTGATTGTTCATCAAACGTGCTTTATGTATGTCATGTATAACCTAAAGTCTTTATTTATTATTGCTTTCTGTCAATAAAGTAACTGGTCCAATCAGTCCGGATTCCAGTAATGGAGAGTCTTTTCTGAAATGCCTGTAAGTTGTGAATGTATATCGTCCGCTTGTGCGACTTTCTCCTTTTGTTAACCATTCGGGCCATTGTCGTCTTTCAATGCCGTCGAAAGGCAGTTGTTCGTCTCCTATCAGCCTGTTTGGCCACAGGTTGACCACTTCTATTTCAAGCTCATTGTTTTTCCGCTTCACAAAATTTGTTATGTCGAGCTGCCACGGGGAGGTCCATACTGTGCCGGCTTCTTTGCCGTTAATACGTATTCGCGCCATATTTTTTACGACTCCAAGGTCTAAAAATAGTTTTCCTTTATGATTATCCGGCAAGTCAAAATTTTGTTTGTATATTGCCGTTCCTGAGTAATATTTGATTCCCGTATCAGAGTGTAGTGTCCAATCCGAAAGTTTGTCAAATGTTATTTTCTCCGGGCCTCCCCATTTGGGGTCAAACGATACTTCCCACGGAGAGTCTATGGAGGCAATTTTAGTTTTTGGTGTAAAATTCTTTCCGTCAGCTTTGGCATCATTATTTCCGAATACTATGAAATAACTTTCAAAAGGCTCTAATTCGAGAGAAATGGTTGTGCGACTTCCGGCAACTGAATATTCGGGCAGGACTCTTGTTTTTCCGCTAATGGGATCCCATAATTCCGGCGTTTTATCAGTAATACGAAATTTACATTCGCCTTTTACATTTCTTTCCGTGCGATTGGCTACGAAATAAATATCAATACCCTGCATCGTACGGTGGGTATAACGAACCGGCATATTTGCTTCAAAGTCATTTTGAATATTCATGTTATTCAAAATGCCTGCCGTAATATTATAATGTGGATACAGTTCAGTCAGTATACCTGCCGTAACCTCTCTCTTCGGATATAAACTGTCAGATTTTACTTTTAGTTCTGCACCCCAAATAATTTTACCGTTTCCGAAAGAACGTGTTGTTAGTCCGGTCGGAACATCTGTACCGCCCCACAGTTCTCTGGATAGAGACAGAACTTCATCGTCACAACCGGGGTAACCTGTCAGTCCCGGAGATTTTTTCGGAGGAAGGCCGACAACTATAGCTCCTTCGTTGACTAATTCTTTAATTTTTTTCAATAATCCCGAAGTCATAGTTTCGTAGTCGGGTAACACTAATATACTGTATGTGGCGCCACCCGGAAAAACTATCCGGTTATCAATGACTGACGCTTTATAGATCATCCCCGGAGGACATCCGTCGAAATTATATCCTTTTCTGTCGGGAAGGAAAGGTTCCTCAAATTCTAATGCCGATTCAGGAGCGCGAAATACATGAGGCGCTCCTTCCGGTGTTAGGTAAAGCACGTCAGCTACCGTTCTTCCCTGCTGAAGCATGAACTGGCAACGCGAAACATAGCGGTGGTACGCGTCTGCCATAGGCCACCATGTTTGGTTGCGATCCCAATGCACTCCATAAGGGCCCATTGTCATTCCGGGCCGCAGATTGTCGTCGAGGTACTGATGCTGGAATGTGTGATAAACCAGACGGTTTATACCTGAAGCGAAAGCCCAGTCACTCTGGTTTTTCATAGAACCGGGATGTTGCCTCCATCCATCCTGACTTGCGGTAAACGCTTCGGCCGGAACGACCGGCTGACCTAAAAGATGTGCTGCAGATGTGCCTTCCATCGCACTGAATGAAGTGTTATATCCATACCCTACGCTCCAGAATTCGCACATCGGCATATCTGCCATTACAGCGAGCTCAAGGTCTGCGGTGGGGTTCATATCGTATGGTTCTATTGATAGTCCGTAACCATATCGTCGACCATACTCCTTAATGTGGCCTGCATGTTTTTCGAGCACCAGTTCCTGCGAAGTAAGCCTTAGATCCCACAAGAAACGTTCGCTTATCTCTCTGCTTCCTACAATCATTCCCGCGTAAACAGGGAAGAATGGTTGCGGATCATATTTGCGGCGATTGATAAATTCATCTCTGAAATTGTCACTCCAGTTTTGAGCTCCCATTTCCCAACTGTCCATGTGAAGCATTTTTAGTCCACCAGGTAATTGGTTATTTCGTGGTCCGATCGTTTTTAACAGTTCGCCCGTAAATTTATCTAAGTGGGCGTTCATTGCTGTCGTATCGAACTTGTCGGCTTCAAGTCCGACTCCCGGTAATGGCGCGGGACGTGTCACGGCACCGTTGTTACGGCTGACAAAACGCATTATCGTCCATTTTCCTGCCGGTACATCCCACTCAAGTGAACCATCTTCTTTCATGAGTTTAGTAAGGTCGACTATTTTGTCCTGTTGTATCGACTCTGATGATGAAGTAATCTCGTAATCCGCGAAAGTGGGAATGAACTGTGTTACTCCACGTTGCGAACTATAGGGGGCGCGATAATATAAAGCTTTCCCTTCAGAGTCGGAAATAATTTCTTGTTTTGGAGGAGTAGGAAAAGCCAATACTGCCACATCTTCGTAATAATCTTCCCACTGTTTCTTTACCTGAGGTGTGAAATTGCCTTCTCCGAAGAATGGCCGTTTAGGCGGAGGAACAGGTAAGACGATAGTTTTTTTACCGGCGCCCGCAACCTCCGTCGAAGAAGAAACAAGGTGTCGCATAGACGCATCAGCTTCAACCCAAGGCCCTCCACTGCCGGTCCAACCGGGGCCTACTCCGAGCGTGATAGCAATTCCTACTCTTTCACATTCTTCAACAGCATGTTTGAATAATTCCTTCCACTCATCGCTGAAGAAGTCGACAGAGCCTCGCGGTACTCCTACATTCACTTCAAGGAAAACTACATAGCCGATCCCGGCTTTTTTCATAGATTCCAGATCTTTCGTCATTGCTTCTTTAGAAAGATTACCATCCATAAAATACCAATAAACGCCGGGGCGCGCCGAATCAGGAGGATTGATAAATCCTTTTTCCAAGTTGGAAAAGTTACTGTCGTGCGATGAACAGCATAATAATAATGAAAGCGACAGTAAATAGATGCCGGCCATCAGTAATGTGTTTATTCTTAATGATTTCATATTGAAAAATTTATGTTTTATCTTGTATGATGATATCAGATATCTGCAATCACAAAGACAGACTTGTTTTTGTCAAGGCTCAGCATGAATGATGTTTTACCGTTTTTATAGTCAGTCTTTACTACGCTGCCCGTTTTGCCGGTATGCGGATCCCATAATTCGAGTTTATGTTCTCCTACCATCTCTACTTCAATGGTTTTAGATTTTGAATCAGGGTTTGCAAAAAACAGGATATCTTTTCCGTCTATTATTTTATGAATATTACGTAAGCGTTCTTTGCCGGTAAAACGAATGGAGTTGACAGCAGTATGTTTATCTACTACATTACTAAGAGCCTTTATTGAAGGATCTTCAATAAATACGGCTTTTTTGCTGTTTATCAGACTGTTTATTATGGCTTTCACCTTGTCGTTATCTGCTTTTACAGTAGCTTTTTCAGGCAATGACGTAGTGAAGACCACGTTCCCTCCGGCGTCTGCAAACTCTTTTATTTTATTCAGGTTGCTAATCGAGATAGTACGACAACCCGGTACTATTATCGTCGAAAAAGAATTATATTGTGTTTTATTATTAAGGAATAATTTATTTTCTTTTATTGCGCATTGATCATCAAGCGTTTCAGGGTGTAAAAACATAAAGTCATGTCCGAGACTGTCAAACAGATTTACACCTATCGTAACGTAGTCCAGACCCGGAATTTCAACACCTCCCCTGTAATGTCCGAGCGGGCCATCCATGTAATGACCACTTTGCATCGTCTGTATGGGGTATAGAACAGCGATATCGCCTACCCAGCGGGCTTCGTTTTGCATTAATGTGTTCATTCTCGTGAGAAAAGTATTGAATATATTGAGACTATCTGCATAAATAGGGTTACGGAGCGACAATTCAGGGAGGAAAACCACTTTTTCGGTATTATACCATACCGCATGAGGTATAAGGATGTTTATGCCTTTTGCATACTGATCCATTGCGATGTTAAATATTTGAGTCCACGAGATATTCCCCATAGCTCCGTAAGTCTCCGACATCACAAGCGAATGATCCCAGTTATGAGCTGCTGAGCTGACGATTTTATAAAATCTTTCGGCCGGACGGTTCCTCCCTCCTATTTTATCAATACCGGGAACAATAAGATATTTAAAACATTTCATCAGGTCGCCGGCTGTTCCGACACAATTAACTATTTCTTCATTATCCTGATGACCGGTAGCCAAGACTCCATGATTTTTGCTCCAGTCATCAACAAGTTTTGTATATCCTTCGGCATAAAGGTCAGAGCGAAAGCCGAATAAATAATTCCTCGCTTCTTCAGTTTCTTCTCCAATATCATACCATAAAGCAGGATAGTATAAAGCAGGATTAATCCCGTATTTTTTTTCGAATTTATTATTGAACTCGGGTGTCCACGACCTGCCTTCGGCATAATAAAGTGTCGGTTCGTCAAAGAACGTACCTACTATCGTCGATCCGAAATAATCTTTAAAATGTTCGTAATACTTATCGTGAGTCATTTTAATGAATAGGCTTACCGCTTCAGGGCACATATAGTCAACAATCGTGTTTCCTGCGTTAATGCACGTAAATATCATAATTTTCCAACTGCCTTCGGGAACATCCCATTTTAATTGATTTCCGGAAATAAACGGTTGTAAGTCTACTCTCTTAAGAGACACCGTATCCATAGCGACAGCTGCCATTAATTTATCGTTCGTAAGAGATTGAATAAAAGTTTTTTTCTGTTCGGGTATAAATTCTGTTTTATCTAAACGTTTATTAGTATGTTCGGGATGTTTCTGCTTAAAACGCCCGATGCCGTCGCCATTAATATCGCCGGCAGTACCGCTCGGAAATCCGTATTCGTCATATATCCATAACGTCAATCCAAGTTTCTTAGCCTCTTCGATGCAAATACGATAAACGTCAAAATAATCTTCTGAAAGGTAGTCAGGTTTGAAATTTTTTCCGAAAGGAAGTATGCTTAGTCCTCCATAACCTGCATCTTTGTATGATTTCATTTGTTTTACCAACTCGTTTTTCTCTACTTTAGTATCATTCCAAAACCAAAGCGGGTTAGGGCGAAACTCTATTGGCGCTTTTTCGAAATTTTGCCTTATCTGCTGTATTTGACCGTTTGCCGTAGAGACGCCATAAAGCAGTAATACTGAAATTATTAAATAGTTTTTCATGTGTGTATTTTTAATATTTAAAGCTAAGGGTACGATATAATTTAGCCGCTAACCGGTTAACCATTGTTTCATTGAACATTGGTTCGCTAAGATACGCTTTTTTTTCGGTAACTAAATATAATTTTACATCAGACCTGTAATTATTTTCTACAGGCCTGATGCATAAAATGTTTATGATCCGGTTAATTAAAAAAATTAATAGCCGGGTGTTTGCTTCACTAAAGGATTTAATCTGATTTCGCGTGAAGGAATAGGCAGCAGTAACTCATATTCTACAAACTCATAGTCACCGGCTACAAATGGCATACTTGCTCTCTCAGGAGTTGTCGGCTTATTCATTTCCTTCCTTCCGTGTTCGTTCAAGAAAGCCACTAATTCGGAATTGCTCATTGTACGTTTCAGGTCAAACCATCTGTGATTTTCAAAAGCAAGCTCAATCCTTCTTTCGTGCAGAACCTTTTTTCTGAAGTCGTCTTTCGATAATCCCGAAACAGGTTGTAGCCCTGCTCTTGTTCTTATTTGATTAAGTAAATCAAAAGTTTCGCCTGTAGGTCCTTCAACTTCGTTTATAGCTTCTGCCAACGACAGCAATACTTCTGCATATCGGATCAATGGCCAGTTGTCGTTAGGACGTCCTTCGATTGAGTGCGGGTGATTATACTTATTAATAAAAGGAACAGGTACCCAGACGTCGGAATTATTAGTGTATCCTTCCTTCAGAGAAACATCCTTACGCAAATCGCCATCTTCATAGTCACCAATGATATCAAGTGTGGGGATATTCCAGCCTTCGCCGCTTCTACCCGTGAAAGGAATGACAGCGCCATAAGATTCTCTCGGATAAAATCTATAAATAAAACCGCTATATTCACCTAAGTCGTTATTTCCCTGAAACTGAACTTCCATCACAGACTCTTTATGGTTTTTATTTGTAGGGTCAAAAACCTGAGCATAATCCGGTAGAATAGAATACCCTAATTGCGTGACTTGTCTGAATGCGTTTACAGCATCCGAATATTGTTTTCTAACAAGGAAAATTCTGCCTTGTAACGCGAGTGCAGCACCTTTTGTAGGGCGTCCAATATTGGTATTGGATACTGTGGCAGGCAACATGTCTACTGCAAATTTTATGTCACTGTCAATTAGTTGATATACCTCGGCTGCCGGTGATCTGGAATAATCCCATGCATCATCGGGATTAGTAATTTGTTCTGTTACAATTATAACATCTCCGAATAGCTGTACTAACTGGAAGTAATAATAGGCTCGCATAAACTTCATTTGCGCTTCCACATTATTCTTGAAAGATTCACTTAGGTCGGCAGCAGGAAGTTTAGACAATATAATATTAATATTGGCTAAATATCCAAATATGCCTGCATAGATGTTATATGGCCCTATTTGTTCCAACGTTGTTGTATTGATTTGCCAATATTCAAGAGCCTCCAAACCCGGGGCCTGGCCTCTGTCACCGGTATTAAAATGAAGTGTTGTATTGTCGGATATAAATTCGCAATATTGCCATGCATTGGAAGTATAATCCTGAAGTTGTGAATAGACCCCGCTCATTGCCTGTAAAAAATGTGTTTCAGTCTGATAAAAACTACCTGAATTTAAGCGTGTCGGGTCGTTTTTATCTAAAAAGCTATTACCACATGATAATAAAACCGGAGTAGACAATATAATAATTGCTTTAATAATATTTTTCATCATCATATAATTTAGAATGTTATACTTGTGCCGATAGAAAAAATTCTTGGAACCGGATATGCTTCATCATCTCTACCAAGTCTTGTACCTTCGACCGAAGAATTGATATCGGGATTGCTGCCGGGATATTTAGTAATTAAAAACACGTTTTCAGCAGTTACATAGAAACGCGCGCCTTTCAATATAGAGCTTGATCGAGGAATTGTATAACCGACAGAAATGCTTTTAACCCATGCATGACTTGCATCGTAGATATAACGCGAACTTATTTCACGTTCCCACTTCCATGTTTTTGTTGTCGGATAAATCCCTTTTCCGGGATCTTCGGCCGAACGCCATCTGTCTTTTACTGCGGCTGCAACATTAAATATTCCGTCAAGATTACCGATAGTACTTTCAATATTCCTTATTATTTGATAACCTTGCGCTCCTGTGAACAATACGTTGAAGTCAAAATTTTTGTAATCACCCGCTAATGTAAAAGCCCAAACGAATTTTGGATGAGGGCTTCCAATTTCGACCATGTCCTGTGTGTCGTAAGTTACTTCGCCATCACCGTTAGCATCCAAATATTTATAAACTCCCGGAACAGCGCCTTCCTGAAGCGGCGAATTTGCAATTTCTTCATCGGTATTGAAAATACCAAGCATTTTATAACCATAATACATACCTATAGGTTGTCCGACAACCGAGCGATAATAAAAATTGTACATATTTAATTCTTCCATATAGTCATTCTCTCCGATGAGTTCAAGCACTTTGTTGCGATTGAAAGATACATTTAAATTACTTCGAAGGTTAAAATCCCTGCTTATATTTGTTTTATAGTCTAACGCTAACTCAACACCTCTGTTCTGAATTTTACCTAAATTTGTATAAGTGTTTGAAAATCCTGTTATTATCGGTATATCTTTTTGCAATAACATATTGTCGGTGATCTTACTGTAGTATTCAAAAGTAAAGATCAACCTGTTATCGAACACTGAAAGATCAAGTCCTAAGTCTAAAGAATTTGATCTTTCCCAACCTAACAGGTTGTTTGCGAATGATCCGAGAACAACTCCTTGAGAAAGGCCTCCTCCAAGAATGTAATTTGCCGAGTTCAATCCGGATAAACTTCGATAATTACCAATACTGTTGTTTCCTGTGACGCCCCAGCTTCCTCTAAGTTTTAGTGAACTGAGCCATAACGGTTTGGGCATAAATTCTTCTTCGGATAACTTCCATCCTAAAGATGCCGACGGGAAATTTCCCCACTTGTTATCTGTACCGAACCGGGAGCTGCCTTCCCTCCTGAAAGACGCTGATAGCAGATATTTATTTTTGTAACTGTAATTCAACCTTGCGAAATATGCAAGAAGGCTCCATGACCATTCTTCTGAATAGAGATTTTTTGTTTCTGCATTATTGAATATTCTTATCTCATCATTAGGAAATCTTGACCCTGTACCTCTCATTTGCGTATATGTTTCTTCCTGTGCCGTATAACCAAGCATTGCATCAAACGAATTATCATTTATGGTTTTTGCATAAGTCAAAAGCATATCGGCATTGTAATTAAGTGTAACCCTATGTCGTTCAGTCATACTGGCATTTCGTGGTGGAGGCGCATTTGCCGCAGCTAATGTAGACGGCCTGAATTCATGTAATCTTAAATTCATTAACGAGATGTTTACCGAAGGTTTGAATTTGAAGTCTTTCAGGAAAGTTATTTCCACATATCCGTTAGAAATAATTCTGTTGACATTCTGTTTGTTTTCCGTCTGATGCAAAACCATTACAGGATTAGGATATCCCCATACTCCATCTGTGCCTCCAAGGTAAGCATTCCATGTTCCGTCTTCGTTATAAATGGGATATCTCGGGTCAGCCATAAGTGTTATTCCGACTATCTGGTCGCGACCTTCCGTTGATATAAGTCTTTCATTTGAGCGCGACGCTGCAAGGTTCCATCCTAAGGATATATGTTTATTTACCTCACCTGCCAGATTAACTCTTGCATTGAACCGTTCAAAATTTGTTTTTATAAGTGCTCCTTCCTGTTTTGTGTAACTTAAAGAAAGTACGGATCTCACTTTTCCTTGTCCCTCGGCTAAAGTGACATTATAGTTTTGTACAAGCGCGTTGTTGTTTATTACTTCATCAAACCAATCTGTTGAATATTTTGTTTGTTCCGGATACCGCAAATCTACCGGAATATCCTCAAGAGTAGGTTCTCTTTTATCATAATACCTGATGCTTTCTTCGATACTTTCTTTTTTGAATTGTGCAAACTCAACGCCATTCATCATTTTCGTTCTTCTGTTCATTGGAACATTTTGTATACCTAAGTTTGCCGTTGCCGTTAATTTCAATTCATTGCTCTTAGCACCTTTAGTAGTAATAAGAATAACTCCGTTCGAACCTCTCGCGCCATATATTGATGTTGACGCGGCGTCTTTCAGTATCGAAATAGATTCTATATCGTTAGGATTTAAACTCTGCGAGGTGCTTGTTCCGATGGGAAACCCGTCGACAACATACAGAGGTCTGCTTTCCGCGCTCAAAGAGCCGAGTCCGCGTATAGTTATTTCAAACTCTCGTCCGGGAGTTCCTGAAAGTTGCTTTACAACAACACCGGGCGCCTGTCCCTGTATAAGTCTGGAGGCGTCCATACCATGAATTTCACCGATATTATCCATGTCGATTACAGAAATGGCATTTGTAATATCGCTTTTCCTCTTGGAGCCATACCCGATAACAACAACTTCCTCAAGTAGCTGTGTGTCTTCAACAAGAGTTATTGTGAAATTAGTAGTATTTCTTATCGGAATATCCTGAGGAATAAACCCGATATATGAGACAGACAATGTCGCGTCTTGTGAAACCTGCAACGAAAACTGTCCGTCAACATTTGTGCTTATACCGTTTGTGGTTCCTTTTTCCGAAATGTTTGCTCCGATAATAGGCTCACCATGTTGGTCTCTTACTACACCGCTAATTGATATCTTAGACTGTTGTTGCGAATCAGGACGTTTTAAAAGAACTACATTATTGCCTTCAATAACATAGAGTACATCAGTGTTTCCAAACATTTGCGACAATACGTTCTCTATTTTTTCGTTTGTCGCATTTACGGAAGCCTCTCGTGAGAGGTTGATCTCATTCGGATTGTACACAAACAGATAATCTGTCTGATTTTCAATTTTCTGTAGAATATCTTTTACGGTTGATTTATTTGTGGAAAGACTAACTCTTGATGTTTGAGAGTTGCTTTCCGTAGCAAATAATCCTGTTACAATAGTAAACAGTAAAATAAGAGTAACTTTCATTATTCGATAGGATTTTTTTGTAAATAATGTTTTATTTGCTGATAAGTAATCCCAATACAAAATGTTTTTCATAATTTTGCAGTTGTATAAAGTTAATACTATGTGATTTTTCATTTTATAGTCTCGTATTGACTTTTTCTGCCGGAGAGTGTTGGTGGCATTTTCCGGCTTTTTTTCGTGCATTGTTTTTATTTCATAGGCATTTAGAGTTAAGGTTTATAAATGGTTTTCTAATAAATAGTAATTATATTTTTATCGTTATCTTTTTCAAAATTGAAGTTCGCGTGTATCATCAAAACTTTCACCACATGTTCTATTCCATCTTTAATCCAGAATTTTCCGGTATAAGGAAAGTTGAGTATCCGATTGTTTTTTACAACTATTTTCACATCGTAATATAGCTCCAATTTTGAAATTATGTTTTTCATTGGCTCATTATTAAAATAAAGTATACCTTTTCTCCAAAGGAAATGGTCGTAATCATCAATACGTGACTTCAATAATTCACCATTCATTAAATATACCATATTTTGAGGAGTAAGAGTTATTTTTTTATCAGACTGTAAAGATGATATCTCGATGGAACCTTTTAATAATGAAGTTTCAAAAATGTTGTTTGAGCTATATGCCGATACATTGAATTCTGTTCCCAATACGTTTATCTTGTAATTTTCGGTTTCTACGATGAATGGGTTTTCGGGGTCATGCTTAACAGTAAAGTATGCTTCCCCATCAAGCTTTACTTCCCTTGTCGATCCTGAAAAACGAGTTGGGTAAGTTAGTGTAGTTTTAGCATTAAGCCATACATTTGTTCCATCGGCTAATGTTATTTCCGCTCTCTGTCCTGCCGGTACGTGTAATTTGTGCATTCCAATTTCGTCATCTATTTCATTATTAACAAAATTGAACAGCTGAAAAACACCAAAAGAGAAAATAAATATGGCCGCTATCTTCAATAATTCGTATAAAAAATGAGTTTTTTTATTTTTAAATACCTCTTTTCCGGGTGTACTGTCTTTTAGATTAAATAACGTAAGGTCATACGATTTACGTAACGAGAGAAATTCTTTCATGTTTTTTTTGTCTTCGTCAAGCCATTTTGCTATAGCTTCTTTTTCTTCCTGAGTAGAATTTCCTTCTAAATATTTTATTAACAGGTTTGTATTCATTAAATAGTATTGAAAGTTATATTATTGCCTACAACAATATAACGATTGAAGAAGTAAATAGCCTTGACTTGAATGTGTTATTAATTGTAAAAAAACAGAAAGTAAAAGAATGGAGAGTAGTCTTTAAAATTGATATGCAGTCTTTTAAGTGCTTTTGTGATATGATATTCAACCCCTTTTTTTGTCAGGCCCAATGCGTCTGCTATTTCCAACCTTGTTAGATTTTCAAAACGGCTCATTATAAATATTTTTCGCGTTTGTTCCGGTAGAGAGTTTAGTGTGGAGTCTATAATACTTTGTACTTCAGTAGAGTACATTTGTTCAGGGTCGCAAGCTTTAAGTGTTGATATACGTATTTCCAACTCCCTTTGTCCGGAAGTAGTCAAAGCCGATAATGCTTCATATTTTATCGTTTCATGCTTCAGGTAATCCAGCGCTTTGTTTTTAAGAATAGAAAAGAGTAAAGCTAACGGATGCTCTATCTCTTTTTGCTTTAATAACTCCCAAAGTTTTATTAATGATTCGGACGCAATATCTTCGGCAGCCCAATCGTCGTGAATGTACGATTTTGCAAAGAGAAAACATTTTTTGTAATATTTACTGTAGAACTCATTAAAATTGCCGAAGTGTAGTTTTTCCATACTCTTTATTTTAACTACAAACTTACATAAAAAAACTAATATCACAAGAAAATGTAATAATAACAGAAAAAATATAATAACTTTGCATCAGGTTTATTTCTCTATTATGAAAACATTATTCTCGATAATTACCCTTCTATTACTTCTTTTTCCGGCAAAACTAAATTCACATCCGGTTATTGAAAAGTTTCTTAACGCCCCATATATGAAAGGCGCCTCAGTTTCAATAATGATAAAAGATATTGACAGCGGAGTCGTTTTGTGTCATTATGATTCGGAAAAAGAAGTTATTCCTGCCTCGGTAATGAAAATTGTTACTACTGCAGCCGCCCTCGAAATACTTGGAGAAAAATTTAGGTACGAAACTGCTGTTATGTACGACGGCGAAATTAACAACAAAGTTTTAAACGGAAATCTTTATATACGAGGAAGCGGCGATCCTACGCTTGGTTCCGAAAGTATTGGAATTGAACGTAATAGAATTTTCAACCAATGGATAAAAATAATAAAAAATGCCGGAATACAAGAGATAAAAGGCGCGGTTATTGCTGATGAAAGTATTTTTGATACGGAAGGAATGTCAATGAAGTGGCTGCGCGAAGATATGGGCAGCTACTACGGACAGGGATGCTACGGGCTTAATGTTTACGATAATCGCTACTCCCTCTTTTTAAATTCAGGAGATCCGGGCACTAAACCCGAAATAGAAAAATCTGAACCCGACATTCCCGCACTTTTCTTCCGTAACTATATGAAAGCAGCCGCTGTTGAAAAAGACAGCTCATATATAGTAGGGTTTCCCTACTCCGACGAACGTTACCTGTACGGAGTAATTCCTGCAAACCGTTCGGGATACAAGCTCAGAGGCGACATACCCGACCCTCCCCTTTTTCTCGCACAGCATCTAACGCAATTATTAAAAAACGAAGGTATAACCATCGCAGGTACTCCCACATGCCATCGTATATTGTCTTTGGAAGGTAACCATAAAAAACCTGAACGAAAAATAATAACAACCTCTTATTCACCACCTTTAAAAGATATTGTACGTGTAACAAACCATGTAAGCAGTAACCTTTATGCGGATGCCATTCTAAAAACCACAGGATTAAAATATAAAACAGCTGAAGTCGTTTCATCTTTAGGTAAAGGCATTAAGATAATAGAACAGTTCTGGGAAGATAAAGGTTTGAATATTTCGCCGGTATGGATGTTCGATGGTAGTGGATTAGCGCCGACAGACAAAGTTTCAGCTGCGTTTTTATGCGATTTATTAGAGTATATGGCAACTAAATCTGACGCCTCTAATACGTTCATCGAATCTTTACCGCGTGCAGGAATGGATGGCTCTGTAGCAAATTTTTTGGCAGGAAGTTCTTTACGAGGTAATGCCCGCTTTAAAAGCGGCAGTATGAGCCGTGTAAGGAGTTATGCAGGATATGTAACAAAAGATAATAAGCGATTTGCCGCAGTAATAATCGTAAACAATTTTTCATGTAACCAAAATCAAATTAAATCAGATATAGAACAATTATTACAATCTTTGTTTTAATATTACTATCTTTGCACTCTAAATACATTTATAAATGAGCGTTGAAATTCGAGAAGTAAAAACAAAGAAAGAACTTCGGATGTTCGTAAAGTTTAATTTAAAACTATACAAAGATAATCCATATCACGTTCCGGGTCTTCTTGACGAAGAAATGATGACTTTGTCTAAGGATAAAAATCCCGCATTCGAAAACTGCGAAGCTATTTATTTCCTTGCTTATAAGGAAAATAAAGTTGTAGGACGTATTGCAGGGATAATTGTGCGCAAATCAAATGAAATATGGAATCAAAAAAACGCTCGTTTCGGGTTTGTAGATTTCATTGATGACAATGAAGTCGTGGATTCTTTGTTCGATGCCGTTACCTCCTGGGCAAAGGAAAAAGGAATGACAGCTCTACACGGACCGTTAGGTTTTACTGATATGGACCATGAAGGGATGCTAATTAAGGGTTTTGACCAATTGGGAACGATGGCTGCAATTTATAACTATCCCTACTATCCGCAACATATGGAACGTATCGGATTTGTAAAAGATCAGGATTGGATCGAATATAAAATTTATATTCCTGAGGCTGTTCCGGAAAAACACCTGCGTATAGGTGAAATAGTACTGAAAAAATATGGTCTCAAAATTTTAAAATTCAAAAAACGCAAAGAAATATGGCCATACGCAAACAAGATATTCGAAGCTCTTAATGCGGCTTATGCACAACTGTATGCCTTTTCTCCGTTAACACATAAACAGATTGAGTACTACATAAAAACGTATATTCCTATGTTGCGACTTAACCTGATAACAATCATTATACGTGAATCTGATGACGCTGTGGTGGGATTCGCAATAACTCTTCCAAGCTTGTCGAAAGCTATGCAAAAAGCTAAAGGTTCATTATTCCCTTTCGGATTCTTACATTTACTGAAAGCTTTACATACGAAACCTAAAATAGTTGATCTTTATTTAATGGGAGTATTGCCTGAATATAAGAATAAAGGAGTTAATGCTTTAATATTTACTGATTTGATTCCTGAATATATTTCAATGGGTACTATATATGGCGAAAGTAACCCTGAGCTTGAAACTAATAATGCCGTTCAGGCTCAATGGGAATATTTTAAAACAGAACATCATAAAAGACGAAGAGCTTTTATTAAACAGATTTGATTATTGTTAGGTTAACTGTAAAAATACGTTTTTTATAACTATCTATGTGTAAGCATATTATAACTTTTAACTTTTAATTCTTAACTTTTAACTTTACACTATGGACGATTTTTCTAAAGTACTGCAAGCTAACGATATTTCATACGATGACAAAGAGGTCATAACTCTCGAGTGGAATGAACATATTCGGCGACGCCCGGGTATGTATATCGGAAAACTTGGCGACGGCTCTTATGCTGATGATGGTATATACGTACTTTTAAAAGAGGTTCTCGACAATTCAATTGACGAATATATGATGGGATTCGGGAAAATCATATCCGTCAAGATAAATGAAGGAGTGATAACCGTACGCGATTACGGACGCGGTGTGCCCCTTACAAAAGTGAAAGATGTATCAAGCAAAATGAATACAGGCGCCAAATACGACAGCAAAGCTTTTAAAAAGTCAGTGGGACTTAACGGTGTAGGTATAAAAGCCGTCAATGCGCTTAGCAGTTATTTCATGATTGAAAGCATACGCGAAAAAGAATCAAAAAAAATAGAATACGAAAAAGCTGTTGTAACCAATGAATTCGATATTAACCCTTCNAAAGAAAGGAACGGTACTCTGATATCTTTTATTCCTGATAATGAAATTTTTACTGATTACGAATATAAAGACGAATTCGTAGAAACGCTATTGAAAAACTATGTTTTTCTAAATGCAGGACTTACAATAAATTATAACGGTAAAAATTTCTTTTCGGAAAACGGACTTGCAGACCTTCTTAACGAAAATATGACATCCGAACCTCTATATCCCGTTATTCAAATGAAAGGAGATGATATAGAAGTAGTTATAACTCACAGTAATCAATATGGAGAAGAATATTATTCGTTTGTCAACGGACAACACACAACACAGGGAGGTACTCATCTTACTGCTTTTCGTGAATCTTTAAG
>JGI994J12354_10001445_pt1 | contig 23998 bp, 20 predicted proteins | sample IntmicLarv3ML3BL_FD_12354 | JGI IMG/M metagenome (IMG submission 12354)
TCCCGTTTATCTCGCATAATTTATTTAATAGTTCGGGGAGTTTAAACCCGCCGTATAAATCCTCGCCGTAACGTGTTGTATCCTGCGCGACGACGCATAATTCTTTAACTCCGATTACCGCGAGTTCCTCCGCTTCTTTTATTATATCCTCAACCGGACGTGATTTAAATCTGCCGCGGATTGACGGGATAACACAATACGAACAACGATTGTCACACCCTTCGGCAACTTTTATATACGCCGTATATTCGGGCGTCGTTAAAATTCTTTCACCGCCGAGTTTAAAATCTTCCTGCGGTTTAACCGATATATATTTTTCGGGATTTTTGATTTTATTTATGTAATTATTTTCAATATGCTTAACCGCGTCAAGTATATTATGTATACTGAAAACCCCGATAACAGCGTCTATCTCGGGCATTTCTTTTAAAATCTCACTGTTATATCTTTCCGCGAGGCAACCGCAGACGATTATCCCTTTAAGATTTTTTTCACCGTTTGTTTTAAGCCACGCAACATCGAGAATATTGTCGATAGCTTCCTGTTTCGCGCTCTCGATAAACGCGCATGTGTTTATAATTATAACATCCGCATGTATATCCTCAACAACTATTTCATAACCACTGTCAGCTAAAATTTTCAGCATTATTTCCGTATCAATCTGGTTTTTTGAACATCCCAGAGAAATAAACCCGATTTTAAAATTATTCATTTTCTCCATTATCCTCATCGCTTTCATTTTCGTTATTGTTATTATTCCCGCTGTTTTCGTTATTTCCGTCATTTTTTCTGTCAAGAAGTATATCAAAAACAGCGGTTTTCGCTTCCGGAAATCTATATCCGTTACGTATAAGCATATTTATCGCTTTTATTATATCTTTTTTATCTCTGTTTAATTTATGTAAATTCTCGCCGTATTTTTTCACAAGAAGATTTTTCATATTTTCATTGTCCGTATCTTCATCATGAAAAAATTCATCGTCCATAACTTCAAGTATAATGTCTCGCGGTATACTTTTTGTAAACAGATAATTTTTTATTTTTTCATTGCCGTATTTTTTATATTCTTTAAGATATTTCGCTTTATCAAACGCATATCTTTTATCGTCAATATAACCGAGCTGTTCAAATTCGTCACATACGGTAATACAAAGACTTTTCATTGTATCCGTATCAATTTCAATCTGATTTTCAGGGGTTTTATACTCGTTATATTTTTTCAGATATTTCGTATATGTAACAAAAAGTTTTGTCCTGAGCATACGTTTGGGAATATCGGTCATCGCAACTTTTGAGACGGCGGCGTTATAAATAGAGTATTTTTGTGATAAAAAACTCAAAAACCCGACACAGTCACCGTCAAAATATTTATTTGTATCATATAACCCTATTTTGCTTACATCAATAAAAATATTTTCAAGCATACTGTCGGATTTACACTCAAAAGGCAGGTTTTCATAATCTTTTAAAAGAATTTTATATCTTTTGCCGTTGGATAAACCTATATGAACAGAGTTATCCGATGTGAATATATCCAGTGTATTTACAGTTATCATAAAAAAATCACTTCCAGTTTATGTATTGCAATTACGCGTGTAATCCTAATATTTCATCAAATTCCGGTCCGAGTTCTTCGTCGTCTTCGTCTAATATCGCCAAAAGCTCATGAAAAGATTTCAATTTTTCTTTAACCTGGTTTAAAATAAGTAATATATCCCGTGGTTTAAGGGCGGGAATATCCCGCCCCTTTTAATCGTTTTATCCCTAATCCTCGAAATCCTCAACCACTATATCAAGAGGTATATCGTCGGGGTCTATATCTTCCTCGGCGTCTTTTTCTGTTTCTTCGTCGAATTTCACTTTCTCCGAGTTTTCTCTGACTAATTTCTCTATTTCTTCCGATAAATCTTTATGCTCTTTAAAATATTTTTTAACGGCTTCTTTTCCCTGTCCTATACGCTCACCGTTATATGAGAACCATGAACCGCTTTTTTTGATTATATCCATATTTGTCGCAATATCCAGTATCTCGCCCATATGGTCTATACCTTCGCCGAATGTAAGTATAAATTCCGCAATTTTAAACGGCGGCGCGACTTTATTTTTCGCGACTTTACATTTGACTTTATTCGCGACAGCTTCTTTCGCTTCCGTGATTGTTTCGGTACGTCTTATATCTATTCTTACAGACGCGTAAAACTTTAACGCTTTACCGCCCGTTGTGGTTTCAGCCGCGCCGTACATTGCCATTGACGCTCTGAGCTGATTTATAAATATAACCATACATGATGTTTTTGAGATATTCCCCGATAATTTTCTCAATGCCTGCGACATTAATCTCGCCTGTAACGCCATGTTTTTATCACCCATATTACCGTCGATTTCCTCTTTCGGTACAAGCGCGGCGACAGAATCCACAACGACAATATCAACCGCCCCGGAACGTACAAGTTTATCGGTTATTTCAAGTGCCTGTTCACCGTAATCGGGCTGTGAAATGAGCAAATTCTCCGTATCAACCCCAAGTTTTTTCGCGTAAACAGGGTCGAGAGCGTGTTCCGCGTCGATAAAAGCGGCGATACCGCCGGCTTTCTGACACTGCGCGACAGTCGAAAGCGCGAGCGTTGTTTTACCCGACGATTCCGGACCGTAAATCTCAATAATCCTGCCTTTGGGAAGTCCCCCTATACCGAGAGCCAAATCGAGGGTGAGTGAACCCGTAGGTATCGCGCTGACGTTCATTCGCGCATGTTCGCCGAGTTTCATAATAGAACCCGTACCGAAACTTTTCTGAATATCAGCCAAAGCGTCTTTAAGCGCGGTCTTTTTTTGTTCTTCGGTTGTGGGCAGGTCTCTTTTAACCTGACCTAAATTTGATTTTGCCATCTTGAATTTCTCCTGTTAATCTTAATTTAATCTTAAAAATTTATATATGGTTAAAATACCGCTCAAAGCGGTAGAGGAATTACAAAATTTTATCTTTCATTCGCTTCTTCTCTGTCAAATACATAATCTGTCGTATCAACAGCAAAATAAGGGAAAAATGAGGTTTCGATAATTTCTTCACCGTCGCTGACGGCTGTTTTAAATTCGTAAGTTTTCATTTGTACAAACCTCCGTTGTATATACATTTTCTACAATAATTATATCACATATAACTTGACAACATCATGTCATATTAAAAAAGAACGCTTTGTAAAATTTTATTTTTTATTCGCGGCTATAATAAACCTGTGATTTATATTTTTGAAAAATCCGTTTGATTCAATTTCTTTTTGTATATCTGTAAGTTTTACAAAATAATCCTCGACAGAAAAACCGGGAAACTCCCATTCTATTATTTTCGCGAAATATACAATCGTTCCGACGTCGAAAAATTTCACCTCAGGGAAACATTCGTTTTTATAAATCACGTTAAAACCGTTATTTTCAATAATATCTATGTTATTTTCAAGTGTATGATGTTCAAAATAACGTTTATATCCCAATATATCGGATAAATTCATATCATTTTTACCGCCGACCTGTTGGGTGATAAAAAACCCGTTCGGTTTTAATATCCTGTGTATTTCTTTCATATCAAAAGATTCATGCCTGTTTATAACCACGTCAAACATTTCGTTTTCATATGGTAAATCATCGTTATAATCACCGTAAACTTTTGCCACATGAATCCCAAGCGAAGCGAGAGTTTTTTTGCATAATTGAAAATTAGGCTCATATGCTTCTGTCGCGTATGTCAGATTATACGGGTGTTTTATCGTCAAAAGAACTTCTCCGCCGCCTGTTCCCATATCAAGAAGCAAATCATCGGATTTTAAATATTCGCGTACAATTTTAATATAATCCCATTCCACGGGACTTTCTTCCCGGCGTTTGTTAAGACGTGAAAAATCCCACCCTTGAAAAGCCGCTTTTTCTTCTGTAATCCATTGTTCTTTTAAATTGGAATAATCCATATCTATATATCCTCACTGCTTATGTCTTATGTCCTGCAACAACCCGCTCTATTTTGCTGTAATCGCATATTATGTCGCATGAATACCCGATTTTTTCAAACATTTCGGTTATATCCCCGCTCTGATTTATCCCGCATTCAAAAATTGTCACGGTGTTATCTTTAAACGCTTTACTGTAATTTTTTATGATAAACCTGTAAAAATCAAGCCCGTCGCCTCCGCCAAAAAACGCGGCTTCGGGTTCGTGATATAATTCTGTTTTCTCCGCTTTTATCTGTTCAACCTCGGATTTTTTCAGATACGGCGGATTTGATACGATTATATCAATTTTATCTTTGATTTTATCCAAAATATTCTCATACTCTTTTATTATATCAAAACAATAAAAATTTATCCTGTCAAAAACCCCGTTTATTTCAGCGTTTATTTTTGACGTTTCAACCGCGCCCGATGATATATCAATCAATATCCCCGTCATATCTTTTCTTCGTTTTAACGCCGAAATCGTGATACATCCGGAGCCGCTGCATAAATCTAAAACAACAGCGTTTTTTTCCGCGTTTTCTATTATATATTCCGTCAAAAATTCAGTTTCGGGACGCGGGATTAAACAATTTTTGTTTAATTTATAAATATCGCCGTAAAATTCCCACTCACCGAGGATATATTGCAGCGGTTCACGGGTTTCACGACGGTTTAATATATCCTCCGCCGCAGTTTCGTCAAGATTATATTTTTTTATATGTTCATCTATTATTTTTGCCTCGAATATATAATTTTCTATCCCCGCAGTTTTTAACCGTGTTATAATTTCTTTATTCATTTTCAATAACTTCCGAAACTTCTTTGATTTCTTCGGGAATTTCTTCAACAGGGTCTATACGCAGCGCGACTCTGAGTGACGCTACCGCGACAGCGAGCTGTAAATCGTCGGGTTTTTTTGTCGTTAATCTTTGTATCCATAATCCGGGGGCTGAAACTATTCTTACGAAAACAGAATCATGTTTCCCCGCGAATCTTATAAATTCATATCCTATCCCTATAACAAACGGGAATATCGCGAATTTTACCGTAAGTCTCAGCCAAAATCCGAAAGATGACGGGATAATCGCGGAGATTATCACTCCGATTATCATCATTACAACAAGAAAAGATGTTCCGCATCTCGGGTGAAATCTCGAATATTTTCTCACGTTTTCAACAGTCAGTTCTTTATTATCTTCATAACAGAAAACACACATATGCTCCGCGCCGTGATACTGGAATGTACGCTTAATTTCTTTTAAAAGCGATACGAGGAGTATATAAACCACAAAAATAGCGAGACGCGTTATACCCTCTATTATACTTATGACCCAGCCCATATCGGCTATTTTCGGGATTGCTGTTTTTATAAGATTGCCGATAAAAGTCGGCAAAAAGAAAAATAAACCGAATGATAACGCAAATCCCAAAACCGTCCCGACAATCGACGCTAACGCGACCATAGAACCTGACCCCGATTTTTTCTCCGCTTTCGCGTCTGATTTTTTTTCTTCTGTTGTCGTTTCACTCACTGTTGTATTTTCGGATTCGTCTGTTATATCTGAAAACAAATCGAGAACTTCGCCGTCGTCATCTTTTTTATCGTTAAATTCTTCGTCAAGACCGAGCATTTCGGCGGAATCATTCAGGGTTGACATAGACATTGACATCATCTCGATAAAATTGACAAACCCGCGGATTATCGGGATATTTAATATTTTATGTTTATCTCTTATTGATTTATAGGGTTTGAGTTTTTTTACGATTTCACCGTTTTCACGGCGTACAGCGATAGCTATATCATTTTTCGCTTTCATCATAACGCCTTCAAGAACAGCCTGCCCTCCGACCGCTCCGAGCCTTGATTCTTTCTGTGTTTTATCTTTGTTTTTTTTCATATAAATTCACCTTAAAATTACCTTAAAAATTATAATATTCTAACCCCGTGTAAAAAAAATAACAAAGGGTATTTAACCGTTAAAACGCCGCATGTCGCGCCCCTCAAAGAAAATCCGCACGGCGGACGACTTGCCCTCTTTCGCAAAGGGTTTACGGCATGTTTCAACATTTCGATTATATCGTATTTATATATCAATTACAAGCCTATTTTGTTAATTTTTGCATAATAAATTTATGTATCCCTGCCGAACATTTTTTTCAGATTCAGCGAAGCCGTATAAACTTCGTTTTTACCGAAATCATATGTTTTATCGTTTGCGATATATTTCACAGCGTCTTTGACTGTGCATTTTTCTTTTATCATCACATCGACGATAATTGATTCCAGCGATATTTTTTCTTCACATATAAAATCATCAGCATTTGTTTCGGTTTCGATAACAATTGTATATTCACCCTTTTCGGCGGACGAATTTTCACGCAGTTCATGTAAAATTTTATCGGGCGAACCCCTGTAAATCTTCTCGAATTTTTTTGTCAAATCATTGCATAAACAAAAATTCGCGTCGGGTAAATTTTCAGTAAATCCCTCAAAAGTTTTTATTATTCTTTTCGGTGATTCATAAAAAATATATACCCCTGCGGTATCTTTTATTTTTTGCGTTATCTTTTTTATACCCCCTGTTTCACGCGGGAAAAACCCTTCGAAAACAAAAGATTTTATATCAAATCCCGATATTGAAACCGCTGTTGCAGCCGCACACGCTCCAGGGATTCCTATAATTTCTATATCATTTTCAACAGCGCGCTTCACCAAAATATTCCCCGGGTCAGAGATACACGGAGTTCCCGCATCGGAGATAACCGCGATATTTTTCCCGTTTAAAAGCTCAGTGATAAAATAATCAGCCGCTCCGGTTTCGTTGAATTTATGATTTGAGACAAGTTTTGATTTTATCTCAAATCTTGTCAGTAATTTCATAGAAGTCAGTGTATCTTCCGCCGCGATAATATCAACAAAACCGAGAATTTCGATTGCCCTCGGTGTCATGTCGGATAAATTCCCGATTGGCGTCGCGACTATATATAATTTTCCGCTCATATTTTTACCCTTTCATTTTTTATACCTGTATTATACCACTTTTCACCGATATAATCAAAGTATAATTCAAAAAAAATTTCTTTTTTCTGTAAAAAAACGAAAAAATGATTGAGTTAATATAAAAAATATGTTATAATAATCACAATAAAAATCATATGTAAAGGAGTTATTTATATTTATGGTATATTCATATAAAACAAAAGGTACTTGTTCAAGTGAAATAGAAATTGAAATAAAAGATGAAAACGGTGTAAAAACCGTTGAAAAAGCAAGATTTATCGGAGGTTGCAGCGGTAATACACAGGGGATTTCAAAACTCGTCGAGGGTATGACCACAGACGAAGTTATAGAAAAAACACAGGGGATTTTGTGCGGCAGAAAAGGCACTTCATGTCCCGACCAGTTATCGGTCGCGGTTAAAAACGCCGTAGATTATATCGAATCCGAAAAAAATAAACCCGATTATATCAAAAATTATGAAAAATGGGTAAATTATCAGTTATTGGATTCAAAAACAAAAGCTGAACTCGCAGAGATGAGTGCTAATGAAGTAACGATAAAAGAATGTTTTATCGCGCCGCTTGAATTCGGTACGGGCGGACTTCGCGGTATTATGCGTCCCGGTATAAACAGTATGAACGTTTACGTCGTAAAACAGGCGACACAGGGTATCGCAAATCTTATAAAATCACAGGGATTACAGGAGCGCGGCGCGGTAGTCGCTTTCGATTCGAGAAACAATTCCGACGTTTTCGCAAAAGAAGCCGCAAAAACGCTCGCCGCAAACGGAATTAAAGTTTATATCTTCGATGATATAAGACCCACTCCCGAGCTTTCTTTCGCTATCAGACACTTAAAATGCGCGGCGGGTATAAATATAACGGCTTCACATAATCCGAAACAATACAACGGCTATAAAGCATACTGGGAGGACGGCGGACAGCTTCCCCCCGACCACGCGCAGATTGTTCTTGACTCAATCAACGAAACGGATATTTTTACAGGGGTTCTCACCTGTCATTACGGCGAAGCTATAAAACAGGGTAAAATAAATATAATAGGCAAAGAAATAGACGAAGAATATCTTAAAAACGTCACGGCTCAGGTTGTCCGTCCCGACATGATAAAAAAAGCGGGCGATGATTTTAAAATAGTTTATACACCCCTCCACGGCGCGGGATATAAATTAGTGCCGGAAGTCCTTGAAAGAATAGGGCTGACAAATCTTTTGACCGTTGAAAAACAGATGACCCCCGACGGAAATTTCCCGACGGTAAGATTTCCTAACCCCGAATTTAAAGAAGTTTTTGAACTCGGTATAGAAATAGCGAAAGCGAACGGCTGCGCGCTTATCATCGGTACAGACCCGGATTCCGACAGAATGGGAATCGCCGTACAAAAAAACGACGGTGAATTTGTCACCCTCACGGGAAATCAAGTCGGCGCGTTGTTTTTGGATTACATCATCACCGCGAAAATTGAGGACGGCACATTGAGAGACGACGCGTGCGTTATAAAAACAATCGTTACAACAGAACTCGCGAAAAAAATCTGTGATTACAACGGTGTAAAAATAATAGATGTTTTAACAGGGTTTAAATTTATCGGCGAGAAGATAAAACATTTTGAGGAGACGGGGGAAAACACATTCCTGTTCGGATATGAAGAATCCTACGGTTATCTTTCGGGGACATACGCAAGGGATAAAGACGCGGTAATGGCGGCGATGCTGATAGCGGAAGCGGCGGCGTATTATAAGACAAAAAATATGACGTTATACGACGCAATGCAGGGATTATATGAAAAATACGGATATTACGGTGAAGCCGTACAAAACATCGAATTTCCGGGTATTGACGGGACAGAAAAGATGAAAAACATCATGAATACTCTGCGTGAAAATCCGCCGAAAGAGATTGCGGGATATAACGTTGATATATTCAGGGATTATAAAACCTCACAGGTGACAGATACAAAAACGGGTATAGTAACCGATACGGGATTACCGAAATCCGACGTTTTATATTTTGATTTATCAAACGGTACAAAAGTAATAATCCGTCCGTCGGGGACAGAACCGAAGATAAAAATATATTATCTTATATCGGCTGAATGTGAGAAATCTGCGGGTGAACAGGTTGAAAAACTTGAAAATGTTATGATAAAATTTGTCTCTGTTTAAAAAACAACAGCGTAAAAATATCGGGGCGGGAATTACAAATCCCGTCCCTGTTTTATTTTTTGCGCAACGTAAAAAATTTTGTCGTTTCCATCCCTCATTCACAGACAAAAAACCTCACATAAAAAACATTTGACAAACATAAAAAAACATGTTACAATATACATGTAACATATAATTGTTTTTTCTTTTTTCTTTTTCCTTTTTTTTTTACAGAAAATGCCCAGGTTTGCACACCGGGCATTTTTTGTTTTATTTATTCTTATTTCTTAAAATTCCTGTCGGTGTTTGCGGGTCTGTTTGATGTCGGCGTATACGGAGGTTTACGCTTCGGGGGGAATGTTGACCTGAACGGAGGCACACCCTCTTTACTTATAACAATTCTCCTGTCGTTTTCCTGTCCGATTGAATGGGTTGTTACACCTGTTATATCCTGTATTGTCGAGTGTATTATCCTTCTCTCATATGAATTCATCGGTTCGAGTGTTATCGGTCTGCTGTATTTTAACACTCTGTCAGCCATTTTACCCGCGAGTGATTTGAGCGTTTCTTCTCTCTTTTTTCTGTAATTCTCAATATCCAATGTAATCTTGACGGCTCCGAGTTTACCGTCCTGAGTATCTCCGCCGTCGATTCCTTCGTCGTCTTTATTCACTACAAGATATGTAAGATATTGCAGTGAATCCAGTATCTCACCGTGATAACCTATCAGTGTTCCGAGATTTTCGCCTATTATATCAATTTTCAATTCCTGTTCTTTTTCTTCGATAACTTTCGGCATAGCGTTTATTTTCATATGACCGATAATTTTTTCCAAAAACGCGACGGCGATGTCGCTGTTTAACATTCTGCCCGTTATTTTAACTTTGTATCCCGTCGCCCCTATTCCGAAAAATCCTTTTTTGGGCATCTCAATCACTTCGGGAGTAACGTCCTCCGGTTTCATATTCAGCTGGGCGGCTCCCATTTCTATTGCCTGTTCCAGCGTTTTCGCGGTCACGATAACTTCTTTTTTCATTCTTTTCAACACACCTCTTATAACAATTAATAATTAAAACAAAATAGGTTTACGTTAATTCGGGTTTTATTTTTTCTTTTTTATTTTATATTTTTTACCGGTTTTCTGATAATTATTTTTTACGTTCGGGTTTATCCCTTTCGGTATATCTTTTGATATATATTTATCGCCCGATTCTGTTTCGTCGCTGTCGTCTGTAATTTCAATATCCTCAACTTCTATAATCTCACCGTCTTCACCTGTTTCGAGAACGGGTTTTTTCTTCTTTTTCTTTTTAACCGTACCGTATTGCTGACGCGCGAGCTCATATTCTTCTTCCGTTATCTTCGGGATAGGTTTGATTTTCGCGAGGACAAACATCTGTCCGATACCGAGTATTGACTGGAATATCCAGTATAAACCCAATGCCGAATACCATGTGTAGGACATATAAACTATCATAAGGGGCATTGTGTATTCCATTATCTTCATGCCCTTGTTGTTGGCTGTTTCGGCAGCGGCGGGATTCATTTTTCTTGAAAGTCTCGTTTGCAGGAAACTCGCCGCGAAGTTTAAAACGGGGATAAGGAGTAATATACTCAGTCCCATTTCCATCGGCGTTCTTGTGAGCTGCTGTCCCAAGAAGCTGAAATCCAGATGCTGAAAATCAGCGGGGAATCCTTCAACCAACGATTTTATCTGTGAGAACCAATCGGGGTTACTGAATACTTTTATAATATCTATCTGCTGTATATTCTCAAATTTCGTAACATTCGCGAGACTCGCGACTTCAACGCTGAAAATATCTTTCAGGTTAAAAACAACCTCTTTTATGCTGCTCATCAATTCGCCTGAAAACCCCGATATATAAGTCAGAGGATTTCTGACTATGTTATACAGAGCAAAGATTATCGGGAGCTGTACGAGCATAGGGAGACAGCCGCCCATCGGCGAATAATTCTCGACTTTGTACATATCCATGACTTCGTTTTGCATTTTCTGCTGTGTGGCATTGTCGGTACGTCCGGCGTATTTACTCCGTATAGCCTGTTCTTTGGGCTTTATTTTCGCCATTTTTATCTGACTGTTCTGTTGTTGTATACCGAGCGGCAGCAAAACAATTTTCACCACGAGCGCGAAGAAGAAGATTGCGATTGCGTAGTTGCCGAAAACACCGTAAAGGAACTTCATCAGCATCCCGAGCGGCACGTTTATTATATCAAAAATACTATTCATTTAATTTTATCCAGCTTATCTTTTTATTATTTTTAAAAATTATTTTTTTATATTTTTTATTTTTTTCCCGAACAAAAAAATCGTGTCGGGGACGGGGTCATATCCGTATTTACAAAACGGGTTGCATCTTAAAACTCTGTATGCTGACAAAAGCAATCCCCAAAAAAAGCCGTGTTTCAAGAACGCCTGCTTCGCGTATTGCGAGCAGGTCGGTGTAAACCTGCAACACTGCGGTTTTGAAGGGCTTATATACTTCTGATAAAACCCGATGAGTTTTACGAACAAATTTTTCATATATTTTGTTTACTTTGTTTTTATAGGGAACGGATTAAAGGCTAATCCATCCCCCTCGCTTTAATTACTGCTTATTCAACAAATTCAAGCGTATGAGAGCGGATTCCATCGAAACAAGAACCCCGCACGCTCTATTGTTTTTGTCAAAACACGGTTTACGTCCCATCGCGACGATAAAATATCCTTTGGGAACACGACTGTAAACTTTCCCGAACGCTTCGCGGATAACCCTTTTCGCCCTGTTCCTCTGAACGGCTCCGCCGTTTTTCGGGCTTACGGATATACCGAGTTTTGTCGGTGAGTTTTTGTTGTAATTCTTCAAAGCGTAGATTGTAAGATAATCATTTGAAGCGTATTTCCCGTGTTTAAAAACTTTTGAAAACATATAGCTTTCTTTAATAACTGTTTTGCGATTCATAAATAACCAAAACTCCGGTCCGCGGGACGACGACGTATATAATCGCGTCGTCCCATGGATTTAAATGCTGATACTAATAAGACAATGTCTTTCTGCCTTTCGCGCGTCTTCTTGAAAGGACTTTACGTCCGTTCGCGGTTCTCATTCTTTTTCTGAAACCGTGTTCTTTTTGTCTCTGCCTTTTTTTAGGCTGATAGGTTCTAATCACTTTTTACACCTCTCGTTTCATAGTATATTAATTGACTGAATTTAAAATAAGTTTATTATCAAAAACGTAAAAATACGTATAAAATAATAAAAACCGCTTTATAAAAAGCGTACCTTAACTATTATATACAAAAATTTATATAATTGTCAAGTGATTTTTAAATTTTTTTGTCTTTTTAAGCGGATATTATAAAAAAATTTAATACATTTACATAAATTCCATATTCTTTTGCAAAAAAGCACAAATTATATTCACCATATCACAATTGTACCGCTGTTATATAAACCTTATATAAACAAAAAAATAAAAATAAAATATAACTGCAAAAATTAAGATTCCATAATACGCCGCATGTTGCGCCCCTCAACGAAAATCCACACAGCGGGTGTTTTTGTCTCCCCGTATTACGTGACGAATTTTATTCCCCCGTAAAACAAAGAATTTTAACAAATTATATCGAAATAAGCCGTTGAAAAATAATGTGATATATGATATAATGTAAGCATTATTTATTTTTTTACGGTTACATCGTAAAAACAGCGTAAAATCCATATAAAAACCCACAAAGAATATTTTGAAAGACAAAGAGAAAAAAGTTTATGTTTGATTTTAAAACACTCAATGAAATTACTATCCGGCTTAAAGACGAAATTAAGAAAAACTCTGCCGCGAATTCCGTAATATATGAATTATGGTTTAAAGAAATGTCGGTTCTTCGAATGACCGATATGATTATTTTTGTGTCGGTTGTCACCGAAATACAAAAAATAAACATCGAGAATAAATACAACCATCTTTTAACCAACGCGGTTAAAAATGTGTATAACCTCGATTTGAAAACCGTCATATATTATACCCAGTCGCAATACGGGAAAATAACCAAAGAACAAATGGACGCGGACGAGAGAAAAATCCTCCTCGCAGATATTGACGAGGACGCTATAAACAAAGCGGGGAAAAACTCACCTCCGCTAAAATCCGCCGCGTCTAAAAAAGATTTTCCCCAGCAGCATAATTCAGACGACGCTTCAGGGTCTCTTATGCTTGAAGATGAGACGAGTAATAATTTCAGGTCAAGATATACCTTTAAAAATTTCGTCGTGGGAAGCTCAAACAGATTCGCTTACAGAGCGAGTACCGTTGTCGCAGAGTTCCCGGCAGTTAAATATAACCCCTTTTTTATTTACGGTCCGTCCGGTCTCGGTAAAACGCATTTGTTATGCGCTATATCAAACGAATACGCCAGACGTTTCAGACATATGAAAGTCATATATGTAAACGGCGAGGATTTCGCGAATGAATTAATCGATTCACTCGCCGAAAAAAACCGCCAGAAAATACAGTATTTTAAAGACAAATACAGAAACTGCGATATGCTTTTACTTGACGATATTCAATTTATCGCGGGCAGGGTTTCAACGCAGGAGGAAATATTCCATACGTTCAACGCTTTATACGAAGCGGGAAAACAAATTATATTCACGTCGGACAGACCGCCGAAAGATATAAACCCGCTTGAAGAAAGAATCAAAAGCCGTTTTGAATCGGGACTTATTGTTGATATACAGCCGCCGGATTTGGAACTTCGTATCGCTATATTAAAAAGAAAATCAGAGGATATGGAAATACGCATCCCCAACGAGGTTTTGTTTTTCTTAGCCGAAAATATATCGTCGAATATAAGACAAATAGAGGGCGCGATAAAAAAACTCAACGCTTATTCGTATCTTAACAATTCCGGGATAACTCTTGACCTCGCTAAATCGTCTATTACGGATATACTCTCGGGGACTGAACCGATAAACGTGACGGTCGAGAAAATACTCGGCGCGGTGTCCCAGACGTTCGGAGTGCCGCAGGCTGAATTAAAAGGAAGAAAAAGAACAAAAGAGATTGCGCTGGCGAGAAATGTCGCGGTATATATAATCAGAAGTATAACGGATTTGTCGCTCCCCGCAATAGGAAAAATCTTCGCGCGCGACCACTCAACCGTTTTCTCCGCTGTCGGAGCGATAGAAAATGAGCTCAGGACAAACACACTTTTAAGCACTCAAATAACGGATATATCAAATATAGCAAAGGGATAACATAACAATAACACGATAATATCATGGTAATAACACGACAGTAACATGTATGTAACAAAAAAAGTTGAAAAAATCACCAAAAACAAAGTTATCCACAGAAAACTGTGGATAATGTGGATAAATTGTTGATAACTCGGGGTTATTTTACAGTATTTTCAATATTATTCAAAGCATTATACATTTATGCAGAGTATGCGCACAAGTTATCAACAGAGTAATCAAAAAACTAATAACAACTTATCAACAGTCCCCACATGTAGAAACTGTGGAAAAGTTGTTGGAAAACCGACTTATCCACAAGTTATCAACAATCCATTTTATGGGTTTTTATTCTAACAAATTATAAACATGTTTATAAACAAACTTATAAACAAAGAGTATATATACAAAGCCCGCGATTATACAGAGTGTTATAAACAAATCAACAGTATCAACATAGCCTACTACTGACTACTACTGCTCTTTTATATTTATATTATATATATAATACACATACTTATCAAATAAAATATCAACTGTTGATTTGTCAGATTGTTTATAAACGATAAAATAATATAAATATAATATGAAACGTATTAATAAAATACATTAATCGATATGAAGTAAATAACAAAACAGATATATAAATAAAAGAGAGGTTTTTTATATGAATATAATATGCCAGAGAGATATTTTAGACGAAGCAGTGTCACCCGCTATGTATGCCGTATCAACAAAAAACACGGCGCAGGCACTTGACGGCTTTCTTATAACCGCAGTTAAAGAAACGGGGATATTAACCATATGCAGTTATGATTTGGAAAAAGGAATCAAAGTTACGCTTTCGGGTGAAAATGTACAGATTAAAGAAAGCGGTAAAATTATAATAAACGCCGCGAAGTTTTCATCTATTATAAGAAACCTTCCCGACGGTGATGTCGTTATATCTTCCGACGCTAATTTTTCGGTTAATATAAGCACTAACAGAAGTGAGTTCACCGTCCATGGTATCGACGGTGAAACTTTCCCTCTTATGCCTGAATTAAAAGGTGACAGAAGTTTTAAGATAAGCAGAAAAATTTTAAAGAATATGATAGTCTCAACTCTTTTCGCGGTCGCTGTGAATAATTCGCGTCCGTCGCTTAACGGAGCTTTATTTGAAATAAAAAACAACAGTTTGAATATAGTCGCGGTTGACGGAAACAGACTCGCGTTAAGACGCAGTTTTGACGGTATCATATCGGGAGAAAATCAGGGGCTGGATTTTAATTTTATCGTACCCGGAAAAAGTTTATCGGAACTTCTTAAATTAATAGGTGATGAAGATGAACCTGTTGATATAGAACTCACGAGAAAACATGTTATTATATCACTCGATAATATAATATATTTTTCAAGATTGATTGAAAGTGAATTTCTTGATTACAGACGTTCAATAAAAATTGAGCCTAAAACAACTGTTGTAATAAATACGAAAAGTTTTATAGAGAGTGTTGAAAGAGCGTCTCTTTTAAACGATGATAAACAAAAAACACTTGTAACTCTCAATTTCAAAAAAGAAGAAGTGAATATTGAAAACAACGATAATTTCGGAGTGCTGCAAATAACGTCTGCAACTTCACTCGGTAAAGTGAATGATGAATGTGATATAGAGATATATGACAATGATTTAAGGATAGGATTTAATAACAGGTATCTTTTGGATTCATTAAAAGCAGTACGCGAGGAAAAAATAATACTCAAACTCGAAAGCGCGACAAAATCCTTGGTTATTTTACCTTATAATAATAAAGATGATGAAGATAAAAAAGATAACAATAATAACGATGTTGATATAAGTAAAACAATGGATACCGAAAACTCTAAGTTTTTGTATCTTGTTCTTCCGGTAAGAATGAGGGATTAATTTATGGATAACGTAAATGTAAACGCAAACGATAATCTGATACAATCGTTAAAAGAAGTTTTCAAGGAAACAATATCGCCGCTGGAAAATAAAATTGACAATATGCAAGAAGATGTCAATGTGATGAAAATACAAATAGAACATCTGGAATCAAATGTTGACAATGTAAAATATGAAGTCAAAAATATGCAGATGTATTTAAGCGGTGTTGATTATGATATACGAGAAATTAAACTTAATATTGAAAATCATATAAAACCGGGTATACAAATGCTTGTTGAAGGACATCAGAGCAGCGTTAAAAATATAAAAGATTTAGAGGAAAATCAAGATGATATTGGTTCAACGGTTTTGGCGTTGGATATAATGCACACGCATAAATAAAAGATGTTGTGTGTGTGGTTCGTGTTGCCGGTGTTTTGGGAATTTTGGATTGATAGACAACGTGTTATGGGGAGACAAAAACACCCGTCACGCGGGGATTTACGCCGTTTTGTGACATCTCCGCGCGCCACCCTCTTTGCGAAAGAGGGCAAGTCGTCAGTGCGCGTAAAACAAGTGAGGTGAAAAGTTATGACATGGCTGGATTATTTAATAACGTTAGCAGCTCCGCATTCAAGATATAACGCGCAACTTTGGTTCAGGTATCTTCGAAAGGATATTGATAAAGAAATATCAAAAAAACAAATTGATGAGTTTTATAATAATAAATCGTTATCAGCTTTTCAGCGAGTATCATTCAAAGCAGCGTTTACAGACGGCTCATCGACACGCGAATATATAATGACATTGAATAACAAAGTTATTCCGAATAAATTATCAATGTTGAGGGAGAAATATGATAATAAACTTTGAAACTGTATTCAAAAGGTTAAACGAAGAATTATCTGAAACAGGACAATCGCTCGAATTGGTTTGTGCCGGCGGATATGTAATGCAGCGGCACGGATACAGAACGACACTTGATATTGACGCTTTTTACGAAAGTAACGAATTAATCAACAATGTCATAAAAAAAATCGGCGATGAATTTAATATAAACAAAGAAGATGAATTATGGCTTAATAATTCAATATCAAATTTGAATTTGAAACCGCCTGTTGAATTTTGTGAAATTATATATAAATTTGACAATCTTACAATAAAAGAAGTAAGTATGTCTTATTTGATTGGTATGAAATTATACAGTCAAAGAGAACAGGATTTACGGGATGTAGCAAGTATCCTTCGAAAAGATAATAATAAACAGCCGTTTGAATTATTGTCAAAACTTAAAAATATGAAATTTGATATTGATATATCACTTTTATTGGAAGCGTTTGAAATGGCGTATGGTATGGATTGGTTGGAAAATTTCTATACCGAAAATTCAGATGAGTTACGTAAATATTTTTAAATTAAATTTACACCAACCAAAAAAAATAAAAAAAGTGAAAAATAAAAATTATGCGGATAAAAAATATAAGCCTTAAAAATTACAGGAATATCGAATCGGCGGATATTGAATTTTCAGACGGTATCAATATTCTTATAGGTGAAAACGCGAACGGTAAAACAAACGCTGTCGAAGCTGTATATCAATTCGCGCAGGGGAAAAGTTTCAGAAGTAAAAATAATATTGATTCTGTCAGTTTTGACAAGGATTTCTGTGAATTATCCCTCGATTTTGTTTCTGATAAATTAAATAAATCCGAAAAAAATATCAATATGAAAATAAAACTTAACAGGGATAAAAGTAAAAAGTTTTATTATAATGATATTAATGTTCAGAAAGTTATAGAATTTATCGGGATTTTCAGAGCCGTTTTATTTACGCCCGACCATTTGGGGCTTGTTAAAGGTAATCCCGAAATACGGCGTAAATTTATTGATATGGCGATAAGTCAGATAAAACCTGTTTATTTATCATATCTTATCGACAGTAACAGGGTTATTACACAAAGAAATCATTTATTGAAACATATAAAACAAACAGGTGAAACACAGGCGAAACTCGACCAGTTTAGATTATGGACAAAAAAACTCGCGCGTTATTCCGCTGTCATAACACGTTACAGGGGTGAATATACGGAACGGTTAAAAGAATTTGTCCCGGGATTTTATGACGGTTTATCTAACGGTAAAGAAAAAATAGGACTTTATTATATTTCAAATATAAATAAATATAATAAAGATTTTAAGGATTTTCATGATTTTGAAGTATGTGAAAAATTATACAACGAAGTTTTTTCACATTGCGAAAAAGAAGAATTATCAGCGGGGACAACATTATACGGACCTCAGCGCGATGATTTATATATAGAGATAGATAATAAAAGCGCGCGGGGGATAGCGTCACAGGGACAGCAGCGTTCCGCCGTACTCGCGTTAAAACTCGCCGAGGGTGATATATCAAAAATATCACACGGGGAATATCCTGTTTTTTTACTCGATGATATATTATCGGAGCTTGACCATAAAAGACAGGATTTTATATTAAAGAATTTATCAGGGCGGCAGGTTATAATAACATGCTGTAACAGTGAACTTTTAAACGGGGTTGATATAGAAATATCAAAAGTGATAAAAGTTGAAAAAGGTGAATTTATATAAAAAGGGGACGCCATACGCGGCGTCCGCAGGTTTGAAAAAGGATTTATATTAAAATATGTTTATACAGGTGACAAAAGAAAAATTCATGCGGAAAAAAGATATAATCGGTATATTTGACCTTGATACGTCAACCGTATCGGGGATAACCAAAAGTTTTTTGAATAAAGCCGAGAAAAATAAAAAAATCACAGGGATAACAACCCTGCCGAAATCATTTGTTTTAACGGGTGAAAAAGAAGAAAACGAAAAAATATATTTTTCCGCGAATTTATCGGGACATATAGGGAAAGCAGGATTGTAGGGCATGGTATTAATCTGATTTTACGACAAAAGCGTTAGAAGTAAAAAAGCTCGAATAAAAATATACGGGAGATAATTCGAATATGGCAGCAGGTGAAAAAACGAAATTAAGATTTATGGATTTTTGTGCGGGAATTGGTGCGGGTCGCCTTGGCGCGGAACGCGGAATGAACGCCATTTGCGTAGGTTATTCTGAAATAATGGATTCAAGCGTAAAAACTTACAATGTTCTTCATGATGCGAAAAACGAAAAAAATTTTGGCGATTTAACAAAAATAAATACCGCCGAATTACCGAATTTTGATGTTATGATTGCGGGTTTTCCTTGTCAGACTTTTTCAATAATGGGGGAAAGAAAGGGTTTTGAAGATGATAGAGGACAAATAATTTATCATTTAATCAAAATATTAAAAAGTAAAGACGTACCATATTTTATATTAGAAAATGTTAAAGGTTTAATAAATCACGATAAAGGGAATACGATAAAAATTATTGTTAAAGCGTTAGGAAAAGCGGGATATTATACGGAATATAAAGTGTTAAATTCTATTAATTTTGGCGTGCCGCAAATGAGAGAGCGCGTTTATTTCATTGGCATAAGAAAAGATAAACTAACGTGTGGAAAATTTGTCTGGCCCAATGAAGTCGAAACGCCCGATATTAAAGAATATTTATGCGATGAAAACTCTGTGATTTTAGATTTGAACGACACGACTTTTCAAGGATATTTAAATAATAAATATAATAAAAACAGAGTTGATATAAAAGAATTATTGAAAAATGATTATTTGGTTATTGATACAAGACAATCTGATTTACGGGTTTATGATAGTAAAATTCCGACGCTCCGAACGGGAAGACATGGGATTTTGTATGTGAAAAATGGAGAGTTGCATAAATTATCAGGTTTTGAAAGTCTGTTATTGCAAGGTTTTGAAAAAGAAATGTCAAAACAGGCAATCGGCAAAATCGCCGAGCAATATCTTTTATCGCAAGCGGGAAACGCTATGACGGTTTCGGTAATAGAACGAATCTCTAATCGGTTATTAGAATATTATAGAAAGGGGTGATTAAAACAGAAATGACAAAAGAACAATTATTAGGTTCACAAACCGCAAAAGGCGGTTTTAGGAATGAACAGGATGTCGCGGATAAATTTAACGATTGGAAAACAGATATTGAGGCTCAAAAATGGCTTATTCTTATGGATTACATATTGGATGAAATTAAATTTGTTGAGGCTGTCGTTATTCACGGACATAAAGCCGACGTGAACGTTCAGATAAGAGTTAAGTTAAAACACGCAATAGATGTTGAAAATATACAGGTTAAACTGGTAAGCAATAAAAAAGGATTTAATCAAATAGATAAACGTCTCGTTGATAATTATAATAAAATTTTGAATTGGAAAATGTCTGATAATGTCGTAAATATTTTAAAAAGATTTACAGGGGAATTACCTCCAACAATAGCAAATCCGAAAGATAAGAAAAAGAGAAGAATGTATATCGATGAGTTTTCAGATAAAGAACAAAAAGAATTGTTTGAATTCTTAAATGAAAATAAGGCTATGATTTTAAATGATGTTTTACGCGGTCGCGGCGAATTTACGGCTGAATGGGTTATTGTAGCACAGAAAATAAATCAAAACGCTCGTTGGGTGTTGAAAAATATTAACGAAGTTATAAATCACTATAATGGAGCGATTAAAATCAGTCCAAAGGGAAGTATAAATATTGGAACTATTTTAGTTCAAAGAAAAGGCGGAACACCTGACCCTACAAGTTTGCAATTTAAAATAAATCCGGCTGAACTATTTGATATATAGATAACCGTAACACCATGTACCACCCACCAACACAAAAAAACGAAAACAGCGTTTATCAACATTACATACAAACCATTGTTGATAAAAGGTAATCATAAATACAAAAATATAGTCGGAGGAATTGTTTTTTAGATGATGAATGATAATGATAACAGTAAATTAAACCAAACAGGATTTGAAAACATTGAAACAGATGTTGACGTTATGGCAGGCGGTGAATATACCGAGGAAAACATTCAGGTTCTTGAAGGACTTGAAGCCGTAAGAAAACGCCCCGGTATGTATATCTCCAACACGTCACAGAAAGGGTTACACCATCTTATTTATGAAATCGTCGATAACTCTATCGACGAAGCTCTCGCGGGGCGGTGTAATAAAATTATTATAGAACTCAACAAAGACGGCTCTGTTTCCGTCGCGGATAACGGTAGCGGTATCCCTGCGGGTATTCACCCGACAGCCGGAATCCCTACGGTTGAAGTTGTTTTCTGTATACTTCACGCGGGGGGGAAATTCGGCGGCGGCGGTTATAAGATTGCGGGCGGACTTCACGGGGTCGGCGCGTCTGTCGTAAACGCTTTAAGCGAATGGGTCGAGGTTGTCAACTGTTACGACGGTTATAAATATACCGAGAGATTCGAAAGGGGACATGTCGCCAGAGGTCTTGAAAAAGTAGAGAAAACAGATGAACACGGGTTACATGTAAGATTTATGCCCGATAAAGAAATATTTGAGTCAATCGAGTTTGATTATCAGACTGTTTTAAACAGAATGAGAGAGCAGGCGTTTTTAAACGCGGGTTTGACTATTGAAGTTTATGACCACAGGGAAAATGTCGCCGAAATGGCGATAACCGCCGAAAACGGCGAAGTTGAGGAAACAAGTGAACCCGTTGAAAATAATACCGAGACAAACACAAGCAGACATAAAATATTAAAATATGACGGCGGTATAAAAAGTTTTGTCGAGCATGTAAATAAAATGAAACACAGCGAAATATTACACAACGACGTTATATATCTCGCAGGGAAAAAAGACGGCTCAATCGCTGAGATTGCGTTTCAGTATAACGATTCATACAACGAGACTATATTAAGTTTCGCGAACAACATGCACACCATTGACGGCGGTACGCACGAAACGGGATTTAAAACAGGGTTATCCAAAGCGTTTAACGATTACGCCAAAAAATATAACATATTAAAAGGCGATGAAAAAGGATTATCGGGCGAGGATGTCCGTGAGGGTATATCCGCCGTTGTTTCGGTAAAATTACAGGACGCGCAATTTGAGAGTCAGACCAAAGTAAAACTCGGTAACTCCGAGATAAGAACGCTTGTCGATAATCTTGTATCCGAGAAACTTTCGGAATATCTCGAAGAAAACCCCGCGACTGCGAGAACGATACTTGAAAAATCAATCCTCGCCGCCAGAGCTCGTGAAGCCGCGAGAAAAGCGAGAGAATTGACACGGAGAAAATCCGTACTTGAAAGCGGCTCTCTTCCGGGTAAATTAAGCGACTGTCAGGAACGCGACATGGAGAAAACCGAAGTTTATTTAGTCGAGGGTAATTCCGCAGGCGGCTCTGCGAAAGACGGCAGGGATTCAAGATTTCAGGCGATATTGCCTCTAAGGGGAAAAGTTCTCAACGTTGAGAAAAGCAGACTTGACAAAGTCTACGCGAACACGCAGTTAATCCCGATAATACAGGCACTCGGCACAGGTATCGGCGAGGATTTCAACATAGAAAAACTGCGTTACGGTAAAATAATAATAATGAGCGACGCGGACGTTGACGGGGCGCATATAAAAACATTGCTTTTAACATTCTTTTTCAGGCATATGCGACCGTTAATTGACGGCGGTCATATATACGCCGCACAGCCGCCGTTGTTTAAAGTATACAAAGGCAGGGACGTTAAAAACGAGCGTTACGCTTTTTCGGAGGAAGAACGCGACAGATATATCGCGGAGCTCGGAGGTAACGCCGACACGCAGAGATATAAAGGCTTGGGTGAGATGAACGCCCAGCAGCTTTGGGAAACAACAATGAATCCCGAAACGAGGACAATATTCAAGATAAACATAGACGACGCGATAATCGCGGACGAGACATTTTCTATATTGATGGGGGATAAAGTCGAGCCGCGCCGTGAATTTGTCGAGATGAACGCGAAATACGCGAGTAATCTGGACTTTTAATACGGGGACGCGTAATTTAAAATATAAAAAAGGTATAACAACATGAAAATCGCTACGCTTACTTTAAACCCTGCTGTTGACAGGACAATGTATTGCGGTAAAACCGTGAAAACAGGCGCGTTAAACAGGTCGGTTGCTCCCTCTGTCACAACTCACGGAGGAAAAGGCACAAACGTTTCCTGCGTGTTTAAACTTTTGGGGACAGAATCGACCGCGTATGGATTTATCGGCGGTGATAACGGTGATTTATTTTTGAAACTTCTCACGCCGTATAATATCAATACCGATTTTACCAGAACAAAATGTGATTCACGCATGAATTTTAAAATTATATCAAGTGACGGTGAATCAACCGAATTTAATGAATCCGGCGGTCCTGTTGATATTGATGAAAAAGAAGATTTGATGAATAAGATAAAAAATATTTTAAATGATACGGATTTCTTTTTTATGGGCGGGTCTGTCCCGTCGGGGATTGAAAAAAGTATATATAAAGATATAATAAATCTCGGAAACGGCAGCACAAAATTTATTGTTGACTGTGACGGCGAAGCGTTAAAATTATGTATGAATAACCCGAAAAAACCATATATGATTAAACCGAATCAATTTGAACTTGAACAATATTGCGGTGAAAATTTTGACCTTGACAATAAAAATATTTTTGACGTTGAACTTGAAAAAGTCAAATGTGAGACAAAAAAAATCTATGATGAAACAAACGTGACAATTTTATGCACACTCGGCGAACACGGCGGATTATACTGCGGTTCCGCAGGGATATATTA
>JGI994J12354_10001446_pt1 | contig 23984 bp, 25 predicted proteins | sample IntmicLarv3ML3BL_FD_12354 | JGI IMG/M metagenome (IMG submission 12354)
TATTCTCATCTCAACGCCCCCGTCAGGCGGCTTTTTCCTATTCCTCCAGGCTGGCTTGATACAGGCCATTGCGGGGCAAATCCAGCTCCTTGGCCGCCTGCTTCACCGCATCTCGGGCGGAGAGCCCCTCAGCTTGCAGTGCCCGCACACGCTCCAAGCCGTCGGCGATGGTCGGCTTCGCCTTTTCCACGGGCACGCACCCCTGCACCACAAGAACGTACTCTCCCCGCGGCGATTCTGTTTCGTAGTAGGTGACAGCCTCCCCCATCGACATGCGCAAAATCTCCTCGTGGAGCTTCGTCAGCTCCCGGCACAGCGCCATAGGGCGCTCTGCGCCAAAGGCGGCGGCGAAGTCAGCGAGCGTGGCTTTGAGCTTATGCGGTGCCTCGTAAAACACCATCGTGCGGGTCTCAGTTTTCAGCTCGTCCAGATGCTCCCGCCGATTTTTCTTGTTCATGGCCAAAAATCCCTCAAAAGTAAACCGCCCCGTCGACAGCCCCGAAGCGGCCAAAGCCGTCGTAATCGCACAAGCACCGGGAATGGACACCACCTGCACCGCATGCGCCGCACACAGCACAACAAGCTCCTCCCCCGGGTCGGAGATGGCGGGCGTGCCCGCATCGGTGACGAGGGCGCAGCTCTCCCCGCCCAGCAGGCGGGCGAGAATGGCCTCCCCGGCCTGCGCCGTGTTGTGGCGATAGTAGCTCACCAACGGCTTCTTGATGCCGAAGTGGTTGAGGAGCTTGAGGCTCACCCTTGTATCCTCGGCGGCGATAAAATCTGCCTGCTCCAGCGTGCTCAGCGCCCGCTGAGAGATATCGCCGAGGTTCCCGATGGGCGTTGGAACGAGGTATAATGTGCCGAACAAGCTCTCAGCCCCTTTCTTTTTTTCTCAGCTTTTTTCAAGCTTCGCTCTATTATCTTTTGCTTTTCTCGTCTTTCGCACTCCGTTCGCCGTTTCCTCGTAGGGGACGCTGTCTCCAGCGTCCCGCCACTCTCCCTGTCATTCTGAGCGTAGCGAAGAATCTTTCTCCTCGTTGCGCTAAGATTCTTCGCATCTCCGCCGCAAGAGGGCACTGCCCGGCATGGCGGTGAAAGCTTTGCATACACGATGGGCTTCTTGGCGGCCTGTGGCCGCTTTCTGCGAAAATGCCCGACTGTGCGTAAAAACGTAGGGAACAACCCCTGTGTTATTCCGAACTCCTCAAAGCGATACATTGTAGCGGAGCAACAGCAGAAAAACATGTAAAATTTCCCCCCGCCTCACGGCGAGGGGAAGCTTCCTATTCCAATTAGCCGTTCATCTGTCTGCGCCGCGACAGATTCATCGTTCCGTCCTGCATTTCGGCCACCCACTCGAGGCTCTTGCCCGTGCCGTAAGCCACGCAGGAAATCGCATCCTCGGCAACATGCGTCTCAATGCCCGTGTGACTCTCCACCAGCTTGTCAAAGCCCCAAACGAGGCTGCCGCCGCCGGTCATCACAATGCCGTTGGTGGAAATATCCGCCACCAGCTCGGGCGGTGTGCGCTCAAGCACGCTGTGAATCGCCTCCAAAATCCGGGTGGACGGCTCTTCAAATGCCTCAATCATCTCGCTGGAGTTCACCGTGAACACCCGCGGCAGGCCGGTCATCAAACAGCGGCCTTTAATCTCCATCGTCTCGTCCTCGGGACGGGGAAACACGCAGCCGATTTGTATTTTCAGCTCCTCAGCCGTGCGCTCGCCAATGAGCACATTGTGCTTGCGGCGGATATATTTGATAATAGCCTCGTCAAAATCATCGCCGGCAATCTTGATGGAGTTGCTCTCCACGATGCCGGAGAGGGAAATCACCGCAATATCGCTCGTGCCGCCGCCGATGTCCACCACCATGTGGCCGTCCGGCTTCGTGATGTCGATACCGGCACCGATGGCGGCCGCCACAGGCTCCTCAATCAAGTATACCCGGCGGGCACCGGCCTGCAACCCTGCGTCAATCACTGCGCGCTCTTCCACCTCCGTGATGCCCGAGGGCACACAGATAACCAGCCGCGGCTTAATAAGGCGGAAGGACGACACCTTGCGGATAAACTCCTTGAGCATGCGCTCGGTCATATCGTAATCGGAAATCACGCCCTCACGCAGCGGGCGGATCGCAACAATGTTGCCCGGTGTGCGCCCCAGCATCTGCTGCGCCTCCGTGCCGACCTTGAGGAGCTTGCCCGTATTCTTGTCGATGGCCACCACAGACGGCTCACGCAGCACAATGCCCTTCCCCTTCACATACACCAGAATACTGGCTGTGCCGAGGTCAATTCCGATATCTTTTCCAAACATAGACATATCATCAAGCTCCATTCAAAATTGGGAGAATTTGTTATATTATGCAATTTTGTGTATAGTACATTTATTATATAGAGTATGCCCTCTTTTTTCAAGTTCAAAAGCAAAGAATTTTCAAAAAAGATACAGCTCGCTTTTGTGCGAAAAAGCAAGATGGTTATTTTTTCTCCAGCAAACGGTTGAGTTCCTGCAAAAATGTGTCCAAATCCTTAAACTGGCGGTACACCGAGGCGAAGCGCACATAGGCCACCTCGTCGAGCCTGGCCAGCCGCTCCATCACCATCTCGCCGATGGCACTGCTGCGCACTTCCTTCTCCATAGAGTTTTGCAGCGTCTGTTCAATATCGGCCACCAAGGCCTCCAGCTCTTGCATGGAAACCGGCCGCTTTTCGCAGGCACGCAGGAGCCCGCGCAGGAGCTTTTCCCGGTCAAAGGCCTCCCGACTGTTGTCCTTTTTCACCACCACCAGCGGCAGACTCTCTACCGTTTCAAAGGTGGTAAAGCGGTTTTTACAGGCGATGCACTCTCTCCGGCGGCGGATGCTGTTGCCCTCGTCGGAGGGGCGAGAATCAACGACCTTGCTGTTGTCGTGGGCGCAAAAGGGACATTTCATGGGACATCCTCCTTCTGGTAGGTATTATGTATACCAATACAATATCACAAATTGGAAAAAAACACAAGAAAAATCCCTGTTTCCCGATTAGAAAACAGGGATTTCGTCTACGAATCAGTGTGCGTTGTGCTCGTGGCCGCAGCCGCAGGCGCTGTCGCCCTCCGACTTGGCAGCATCCATCGGGCCGCAGCCCGCACAGCCGCCACAAACGCTCTCCTCGGCGCAGCCGCAGCCGGGCTTGCGCACCACGCTGCGAATCGCAATGCCCAGCAGCGCCAGCACAATGGCTAAAACAATGGCAGTCGGCGGGTTCATGTACGCACCCCGTCTTTCAGCGGTGCGCCGGTTTTGGCGGCATGCTCATTGGGATTTTTCCGCACCAGCATGTAAATCAAACCAAGCAGGCAAATCACGCCCGCCACAGTACCGATGCCGAAGCCACCGCCGGTGGCGAAGGTGCCCAACTGATAAATCATCAGCGCCACAATGTAGGCAAAGCCGCACTGATAGCCCACAGCGAACATCGTCCACTTCACACTGTTCATCTGCTTGCGAATCGCACCAATCGCCGCAAAGCAGGGTGCGCACAGCATATTAAACGCCAGGAAGCTCAAGCCCGCCCACAGCGTGGGGAGAACCACGGCTATGTTCATCAGCAGCTCCGGGTCGTCCTCGGCAATATCCTCGGCAAGCCCGAAGAGAACAGCAATCACAGCCAGCACATTTTCCTTGGCAATCAGACCGGAAACGGTCGCCACCACGCTCTGCCAGTTGCCGAAGCCAATGGGCNCAAACANCCATGTGAACATGTTGCCGATACCGGCGAGCAGACTCTCGTCCATCTCCACGCCGCCAAAGCCGTCGGGGCCAAAGCCGTAGCCGGAGAGGAACCAAATCAAGGCGCTGGAGATGAAGATAACCGTACCCGCACGGATGGCAAAGCTGCTCACCCGCTCCCACACGTGGGCGACAAGCCCCTTGAGCGACGGCAGATGATACGGCGGCAGCTCCATGATAAAGGGCGCAGGGTCGCCCGCAAACATCTTCGTTTTCTTCAAAATAATACCGCTGACAATCACGGAGGCAATGCCGAGGAAGTAGGTCGCTTGACCCACCCACGCCTCGCCGCCAATGGCACCGGCAATGAGCGCAATCACCGGAAGCTTAGCCCCGCAGGGAATAAAAATCGTCGTGATCACCGTCATGCGGCGGTCTTTTTCATTCTCGATGGTTTTCGTCGCCATCACGCCGGGCACGGCGCAGCCGGAGGAGATGAGCATGGGGATAAAGCTCTTACCCGACAGGCCGAACTTGCGGAAGATGCGATCCATGATGAAGGCGACGCGAGCCATGTAACCGCAGTCCTCCAGAAGAGACAGGAAGATAAACAGCACCGCAATCTGGGGGATAAAGCCCAACACAGCGCCCACGCCCGCCAACGCACCGTTGACAATCAGGTCAACGAGCCACTCCATCGTGCCAAGGCCGAGAAGGAACTCCTCCACAGCAGGCAAAATCATTTCGCCAACGAACACATCGTTCGTCCAAACCGTAATCCAATCGCCAACGGTAGAGACGGAAACATAGTACACCAGCCACATGATACCCACGAAAATCGGCAACGCCAGAATACGGTTGGTTACGATTTTGTCGATTTTGTCCGAGGTCGTCAAGCCGATGTTCTGCCGTTTGGACGCTCTGGCAATCACCTCGCCAATCACATCGTAGCGGGCGTTGGCCATGTTCTCCTCCTGCTCGTCCGCATCGTTGGACGTGCCCGCCGCAGCCTGCACAGCCGCCACGATGGGACGGCTGCCGACAGAGGTACCCACCGCCGCCAGCGCAGCGTCAACGAGCTCCTTTTGCCCTCTGCCCTTCACCGCCGTGAGGGTGACCACCGGGCAGCCGAGCTCCGCAGAGAGCTTCACCATGTCGATGGTGTCCCCACGTTTTTCCACAATGTCCATCATGTTGAGGGCGATGACCACGGGAATGTCAAACTCCAGCAGCTGCGTGGTTAAGTAGAGGTTGCGCTCAAGGTTCGAAGCGTCTAACATATTGACGATAACACTCGGTCTTTGCTGCTCGATGTAATCACGGGTGACCACCTCTTCCAGCGTATAGGGCGACAGGGAATAAATACCCGGCAAGTCGATAATCGACACATCCTTGTGCCCCTTGAGCTTGCCTTCCTTTTTCTCTACCGTGACGCCGGGCCAGTTGCCCACGTACTGCGTTGCGCCGGTGAGGTTGTTAAACAGGGTTGTCTTACCACAGTTCGGGTTGCCCGCAAGGGCGATGGTGCGTTCCATCTTTTATACTCCTCCCAAATACCAAGGAGCCAACGCTCTCTGGATTTCATTTCAACAATCACAGGGCTTATTCCACGATGATTTGCTCCGCCTCAGATTTGCGCAGGCTCAATTCGTACCCACGCACCGTCACCTCAATGGGATCGCCCAACGGGGCAACTTTACGCACGGACACCGTCACGCCGCGGGTGACGCCCATGTCCATGATTCGACGACGCAAAGGGCCTTCGCCCTCGAGCTTCACGACCTTCACCGTGGAACCAACCGGCACTTCCTTTAATGTTTTCATCGCACATCTCCTTCTCCCCCTGCGCAAGGCGGCGCAGATAGGGGTTCTCCCAGCTTAAATATGAATCTGGCTCGCCATCGAGCGGCTCAGCGCCACCCGGCTGCCCTTCACACTCACAATCACATTGCCGCCCAATTTGGAGACAATGGAAACCTCGCTGCCGACCGCAAAACCGAGCGATTCGATAAAACGAATCGTCTCCTCCTTGCCGTGGAGCGACTTAATTGTATTGATTTCACCCATGCCGGCCATAGACAGTGGCATCATAGAGCACCTCCGTAAAATACTAACAAACTAACATTGTTAGTTTGTATTAACTTTTTTCGCAGAAAAACGCAGTTAGCAACTGCTAACTTCAAATTCATTCTAGACCACTTCCCCCCTTCTGTCAAGAGGAAAATCGCAAAAAGCTCCGCACATTCCGTATTTTTCTGCCTCTGTGCAGGCAAAATGTTTTCCGAGCGCCAAAATCCGCCAAACCGAGCCCCGCAGATGGGTTCTTGACAAACGGACGGCGGCGCATTACCATAGAAGCATCGGTTGCAAGAAAATCATATGTTATAATGTATCGGAGGGCTTTTCCGTGAAGAATATGCTGGTGGTCATTGATTATCAAGTGGACTTTGTCAGTGGTGCGCTGGGCTTCCCCGGGGCGGAGCTGCTTGATGCGGGCATCGCTGCGCTCGTGCGCACCGCCGCCGCCAACGGCGACCACATCGTCTACACCATGGACACCCACGATGCGGACTACCTCACCTCTCGCGAGGGCAGGGCTCTGCCGCTGCCGCACTGCATCGAGGGCACACCCGGCTGGGCGCTCTACGGCGAAACCGCCGCTGCGCTGAACGAAGCCGCTGCGCTTGAGCTGAAAAAATCCACCTTCGGCGTCGCTCCGGCGGACATGCTCACGCTGCCGCAGGACGTGGGACAAATCACGCTGACGGGTCTCGTGAGCAACATCTGCGTCGTCTCCAACGCCTGCGTTTTCCAAGCGAGATACCCCGAGGCGCAGCTCGTTGTCGTGCGGGATTTATGCGCCTCCTTTGACCCGGTGCTCCATGAAAAAACCGTGGATGTGCTGGCCGGCTTGCAGGTGCAGGTCATCGCAAAGGACGTTATACTCTAAGGCATTTTGAGGAGGAGACCAATATGAAATTATCCGAACAGGTCATCACTTGGACGAGGGATACCTTCGCCGCCATGGGGCGGGACACCGCCGTGCTCGGCATCAGCGGCGGCAAGGACAGCGCTGTGGTTGCCGCAATTTTGGCGCATGCCCTCGGCGCAGAAAACGTCTTTGGCGTCATGATGCCAAACGGCGAGCAGAGGGATATCGCCGACTCCAGGCAGGTGATTGCCGCACTCGGCATCAACGGCCTGCTCGTGAACATCGCCGAGCAGTACGAGGCCGCCGTGCGCCCTGCGCTGCTGGTTTCTCCCGCCACGCACTGCCCCGTCTCTGCTGTGGCGCTCCTCCCCGGCGAGGAGGCGAAAATCAACGTTGCCCCCCGCCTGCGCATGACGAAGCTCTATGAGATTGCCCAGACGCTCGCCGCCCACGGGCGAAAAGCCTGCGTCGTCGGCACGGGCAACAGGGCGGAAAACTACGTGGGCTACTGCACCAAATGGGGCGACATGGCATGCGACCTCAACCCGATTAAGGGTCTGTGGGTACACGAGGTTTTGCAAGTCGGCGACGAGCTGGGCTACTTCCCCCACATCGTCCACAAAGCACCCGACGACGGTCTCAGCGGCAAAACCGACGAAGAACGGCTGGGCTTTTCCTACGATGCGGTCTATCAATTCGTCGAGGGCGGCGGCGACATACCCGACGAGGTGCGCACCATGATTGAAGCCCGCCACAGAGTCAACCGCCACAAGCAAAACCCCATCCCCTACTTCACCCGCTAAATATAGACAGCGGCAATGCGCAGGCGTTGCCGCTGCTTTTTATTTGCGGAAAAAACAAAAATATGCTATAATGCATACACTATATCTAAACCACAAGGAGCATGCATATGGAGCAAATCATCCGCCGTCTGGCGCAGGAGCTCTCCTGCCCGCCGGAGTCCGTGAAAAACGTGATTGCCCTCATCGACGAGGGTAACACCATCCCCTTCATCGCCCGCTACCGCAAGGAGTTGCACGGCTCGATGGACGACCAGCAGCTGCGCCTGCTCGCCGACCGCCTGCAATACCTGCGCAACCTCGACACCCGTCGAGGCGAGGTGCTGGGTTCTATCGAGGGGCAAGGCAAGCTCACTGAGGAGCTCGCCGCCGCCATCGCCGCCGCCGTCACGCTGGCGGAGCTGGAGGATTTGTACCGCCCTTACAAGCAAAAGCGCCGCACCCGCGCCACGATGGCGAAGGAAAAAGGCCTCGAGCCGCTGGCACTTTTGCTGTTCGCCCAGGAGCGAGACTGCCCACTGCCGGAGCTCGCCGCCAAGGATTATGTAAGCCCCGAGTTCGGCGTGGAGACCATCGAAGATGCACTGGCAGGCGCAAGCGACATCATCGCCGAGCTCATCTCCGACGATGCCGCCATCCGCAAGCTCCTGCGTGAACTCNTGCTGCGCCAAGGGCGNCTCGTCTCCAAGGCCGCCGCCAAAGAGCCGGAGGACTCCGTCTACCGCCTCTACTACAGCTTCACCATCCCCATCCACCGCATACAGGGCTACCAGACCCTCGCCATCAACCGCGGCGAGCGGGAGAATATCCTCAAGGTGAGCACTGAAATCGACACCGACACCGCCTGCGTCACCGTCCGCCGTGCGGCCATCATCCCCGGCCGCCCCTCTGCCCCCTTCGTACGTGCGGCAGCGGACGACGCTTACGACCGCCTCATCGCCCCCTCGCTGGAGCGGGAGATTCGCAACCACCTCACCGATGTGGCCAATGAGGGTGCCATCGGCATGTTCGCCCTCAACCTGCGCCCGCTGCTCATGCAGCCGCCGGTGAAGGGGCACGTGACGATGGGGCTCGACCCCGGCTACCGCATGGGCTGCAAAGTCGCCGTCGTGGACGGCACGGGCAAGGTGCTCGACACCGCCGTCGTCTACCCCACGCACGGCAACCGCCAGAAGGACGAGGCCATTGCGCTTCTCTCGAAACTTGTGAAAAAATACAGCGTCTGCCACATCGCCATCGGCAACGGCACCGCCAGCCGGGAGACCGAGCAGATGACTGTCGAGCTCATCGCCCGTGTCGGCGGTGACGTGAGCTATATGATTGTCAACGAGGCGGGCGCATCGGTCTACTCCGCCTCGAAGCTCGGCGCAGAGGAGTTCCCCGACTTGGATGTCAACCTGCGTTCCGCCGTCTCCATCGCCCGCCGCCTGCAAGACCCGTTGGCGGAGCTGGTGAAAATCGACCCGCAGGCCATCGGCGTGGGGCAGTATCAGCACGACATGCCACAGGCTCGCTTGAGCGACGCCCTCGGCGGCGTGGTTGAGGACTGCGTGAACGCCGTCGGCGTGGACGTGAACACCGCCTCCCCCGCCCTGCTCACCTGCGTGGCGGGTCTGAGCGGCACCACGGCGAAAAACATCGTCACCTACCGCAACGAAAACGGTGCGTTCACCACCCGCAAGCAGATTTTGAAAGTACCCAAGCTCGGCCCGAAAGCCTTCGAGCAGTGCGCAGGCTTCCTGCGTGTCCCCGAGAGCAAATCCGTGCTAGACAAAACCGGCGTACACCCGGAGAGCTACGCCGCCGCCGAAAGCCTGCTCAAGCTCTGCGACTATACGAAAGCTGACGTGGAGAGCGGTAACCTCGTCGACCTGCGTAGCCGTGCGACCGCCTTCGGCTTAGAGCCGCTGGCGCAGCAGTGTGGCGTGGGCATCCCCACCCTCACCGACGTGATGGACGAGCTCCTCAAACCCGGCCGCGACCCCCGTGACGAGCTACCGCCGCCCATTCTGCGCACCGACGTGCTGGACGTGAAGGACCTGCTCGCAGGCATGGAGCTACAGGGCACGGTGCGCAACGTCATCGACTTCGGCGTGTTCGTGGACATCGGCGTGCACCAAGACGGCCTCGTACACATCAGCCGCCTGACCGCTCGAGTGCGCCACCCGTCGGAGCTGCTCACCGTGGGTGATGTCATCACCGTCTGGGTCGTCGAGGTGGACGAGAAAAAGAAGCGCATTTCCCTCACCATGAAAAAGCCGGAATAGCTTGTAATTCCGGCATATTTGTAGTAGAATAGCCCTGTTCAGTGTCCCCTGCCGCCTCACCGCCGCAGGAGATGAAAAGACAATCGGGTGCGATTCCCGAACGGTACCGCCGCTGTGAGCATGGCGCTGCATCTCCGTCGGCGTGAGCCGGCCACTGGGTAACCGGGAAGGCAGGAGCTGCGGCAGGAGGCTCGCCCTCCACCCCTGCGAGTCAGAAGACCTGCTGAACGATTCCCCCGGCTTCGGTGCGTAATCCATCGAGGCGGTTTTCCGCAGAAAATCGGCTGCGGCGAGGCATTTTTTGTCTCGCCGCTGCTTTTTTATTTCCACCTAATCTTTTGGAGGGCGCTATGAAATACCAATGCTTTTCCCACCATGACTGCGAATTTTTCCCCTGTCACGTCGGGGCAAATCCCGACAAGTTCAACTGCCTGTTCTGCTACTGCCCGCTCTACGGCGCAGGCGATTGCGGCGGCGTTTTCAGCTTCACCGCCCACGGCGTGAAGGACTGCTCCGCCTGCCTTTTCCCCCACGAGCCGGAGCAGTATGCATCCATCGTCGCCCGATTGGAGAAGCTGCCGTGAAACAACTCGCCTTCGCCAACTACCATCCGGCAGTCACGCTCGCCTACTTTGCACTCGTGCTGCTGTGCACCATGTGCCTCATGCACCCGGCGGTGCTCGCCCTCTCCCTGCTCGGTGCGCTCTGCCTCGCCGCACTGTGCAACGGCGTGCGCACCGTCGGACGGCAGCTGCGCTACCTGCTGCCGCTCATGGGCTTCACCGCCCTCGCCAACATTCTGCTCGTGCGGGAGGGCGAAACGGTCTGGTTTCGCCTCTTCGGGCGGATTCCGCTCACGGTGGAGAGCGCCGTTTACGGCCTTGCGGCGGGCGTGATGCTGGCGGCGGCCTTTCTCTGGCTTTCTTCGTTCAACAAAATTATGTCAACTGACAAATTGCTCTTCCTCTCCGGCGGACGAGCGCCGCACCTCGCCCTGCTACTGACGATGAGCCTCGGTTTTCTCCCCAAGCTCCGCCGTCAGTGGACACAGGTCGCTGCTGCGCAGGCGGGCATCGGGCGCAGCCTGCAAACGGGCTCGTTGGGACAGCGTTTTGAAAATGGAACGGCCATTTTATCCGTTATGTTAACTTGGTCTCTGGAGCAGGCCGCCGACACGGCGGACAGCATGAAAAGCCGCGGCTACGGCCTGCCAAACCCCAGTTCTTTTTCTCGCTATCACTCGGAACAGCAGGACATTACGCTGCTGCTCTTTCTCCTGCTTTGCGCCGGACTTCTGGTCGTCGGTTGGTGGCAGGGCGGCCTGCAATCGGCATATTACCCTCGCCTTTCAGTTGACATAAAACCAAACGCATTGCTCTTGCTCAGCGGCTACGGCCTGCTCTGCGCCACCCCCCACTTCCTGCAAAGAAAGGAGGCTCGTGTATGGCCTTCCTCCAAGTAAACGACCTTTCCTTCACCTATCCAAATCAAACTAAGCCTGCGCTGGACGGGCTGACCTTCTCCGTGGAGCGGGGGCAATTCGTGCTCCTTTGCGGCTCCTCCGGCAGCGGGAAGTCTACGTTGTTACGTCAACTAAAGCCTACCCTCCGTCCGCACGGAGCGCAAAGTGGACAACTGTTGTTCGACGCCGCACCACTCGACACACTCTCCCTGCGGACGCAAACCGAGCGCATCGCCCTCGTGCTGCAATCGCCGGAAAACCAAGTGGTCACCGACACGGTTTGGCGGGAGCTCGCCTTCGGGCTGGAGCGGCTGGGCTGCGAGGCCGACACCATCCGTCTGCGGGTGGCGGAGATGGCCGGTTTCTTCGGCATCACGCACTGGCTGGAGCGTGAGATCTCCACCCTCTCCGGCGGGCAGCTGCAAATCCTCAATCTCGCCGCCGTCATGACGCTCAGCCCCGCCCTTCTCCTGCTCGACGAGCCCACCGCCATGCTTGACCCCGTGGCAGCAACAGACTTCCTCACCCTCCTGCGGCGCATCAATCAAGAGCTCGGCACCACCATTTTCCTCTCGGAACATCGGCTGGAGGAGCTCCTCCCCCTCGCCGACCATGTGATTTTTCTCGAGGGCGCACGCCTTCTCTGCCAGGGCTCGCCCGCACAAGTCGGGCACACCCTCCTTGCGCAAAACCACCCGCTGGCGCAGGCACTCCCCGCCGCCATGCAGCTCTGGAGCGCATGCGACGGGCAGGGCGACTGCCCGCTCACCGTGCGGGACGGCCAGCGCTGGCTTGACCATTTTGCGCAAACACATCCCCTCTCCCCCCTGCCCACAGAGCCTCACCCGCCCAAACGGGCGGCGGTTTTGACCGCAGAGAAGCTCTACTTCGGCTACGAGCTGCGCCAGCCGCTGCTCAAAAACCTCTCCATTGAGCTGGAACAGGGCGAGCTTTTCGCCCTGCTGGGTGCCAACGGCGCAGGAAAAAGCACACTGCTCAAGCTACTTGCCGGACTCGACAAGCCCCAACGGGGCAGCGTTCGCACCACCGCAAAGCTCGGCTTGCTGCCCCAATCGCCGCAGACATTGTTCCTGAAAAAAACGCTGGGCGAGGACTTGACGGACAGCCTCCGCCTCGCTCCGCCCGACGAAAAAACGCCGCAAGACCTTCTGGCGCAAGCGATTGCGCTCTGCCGTCTCGACGGACTTCTGGAGCGCCATCCCTTCGATCTCTCTGCCGGAGAGCAGCAACGTGCGGCGCTGGCCAAGCTCCTGCTCTGGAGTCCGCAGGTGCTCCTGCTCGACGAGCCGACCAAGGGTCTGGATGCCGTATTCAAAGCCGAGCTCGCCGCAATACTCGCCGCCTTGCAACGGCAGGGCGTGAGCATCCTCATGGCCAGCCACGACGTGGAATTCTGCGCCCGCTGCGCCGACCGCTGCGCCCTCCTCTTCGACGGCGCACTGGTTTCGCAGGGCACGCCCCGCAGCTTCTTCCCCCAAAACCGCTTCTACACCACCGCCGCCAACCGCATCGCCCGGGCGCATTTGCCCGAGCTTGTCACGCTCGACGAGCTCCTCTGCGCCTGCGGCGCAGAGCCCGCACCACCAAATGCGCCGCCCATTCAACCGCCCCGCCCTGCGCCCGAGCCGCCGTCGGCGCCGCCGCTCTCCCCCGCAACGCCGCCGACCGCAGTGCGCCGCCGCTCCCTCTCCCGCAGTCATTTTGCGGCGCTCATCGTTCTGCTGCTCGTACCGCTCACCGTGCTCGCTGGGCGCTTTCTCCTCGACGACAACTATTATTTTGCCATCTCCATGCTCATCGTGCTCGAGCTTTTGCTCCCCTTCTTCCTTCTCTTCGAGGGGCGGCGGCCGCAGGCACGAGAACTCGCCGTCCTCGCCGTGCTCTGCGCCCTCGGCGTGGCCGGGCGGGCGATCACGCCCTTCTTCTCCCAGTTCAAACCCGTTGCGGCGCTGAGCATCCTCGCCGGTGTCGGCCTCGGCCCGGCCTCCGGCTTCCTCGTGGGCGCCGTGAGCATGCTGCTGTCGAACATGCTGCTCGTGCAGGGGCCGTGGACGCCGTGGCAGATGTTCGCTATGGGGCTTGTCGGCTTTTTGGGCGGGCTTTTATTCCAAAACCGAAAGAATAAGTGGCTTCTCCCCGTCTACGGCTTCGTGGCGACCTTCGCCCTCTACGGCACGATAATGAACCTCTTCTCCGCCCTCTCGTGGCACCGCACGCTCACGCCGAGCCTCGTGCTGGCATACATGGCTGCGGGTCTCCCGGCAGACCTCACCCACGGGCTCTCCACCGCACTGCTCCTTCTCTTCCTCGCCCCCGCCATGAGCGAGATTCTCAAGCGGATTCGGGACAAATACGGCATGTAAAAAGAGAGGCTTTCGCCTCTCTTTTCTCATTTCTTCTTGATGTGACAGCCCAGGTAAAACGCCCCAATCATGAGCACCAGCGCAACAATATTAACTGCCCATACATAGCTCGCTCAGGGCGCAAGCCAAAAGCTCACATTCAGCAGCAGGAGAAAATATGACTGAGTAACCAGACCCAAAGCATTGGACAGATAATGCCCCAAAACAATCTCTTGAAACAAAATGAGCAGTAGGAATATCCCCCCGATGAGGTGCGCATATGCCGTCACCTCAATCTTCGAGTCACCCCAACCACACAGGAGATAACCCAGCACACCCCATAGCAGCAAAAAGCCAACGCCAATCCAGAAAACCGGAGGTATCGTATCCGGACGGGCGAGCACAATCGCGTGGAGCACCGCCCCCAAAGCAAGCGGCACAAGCCCCACTGCAACCAACTTCCCTTTCTTCATTCACCGCTCCTTATCCCGCAAATAAATGTGCTTCACATTCGGTGCTGTCGTCTGCCGCACGTCAATTTCAAAGCGCCCGAGGGACTTCACCATGTTGGTGAGCTTCCCGTAGCCAAAATTGCGCGGGTCAAAATCCGGCTGCTTTTTCATCAGCAGATTGCCCAGTTCCCCCATAAAGGCATAGCCGTCCTCGTCCGCAATATCCTCCAAACTGTCAGCAATCAAGTCAATCACGCTCTGCGGCACAGTCGGCTTCTCCTCCCGCTCTTCCTTCGCCTTGGGCGCTTTCTTCTTGGTCGGCTCCTCTGTCTCCTCCGCCCGCAGTTGGTCGCTCTTAGCGCGGATGACCTCGATGTAGATGAACTTATCGCAGGCGACGATGAAGCCGTTCGGCGTTTTCCGCTCGCCCATGCCATACACCTTCATGCCCGCCTCCCGCAGTCGGGTGGCCAGCCGCGTGAAGTCGCTGTCGCTGCTCACCAGCACAAAGCCGTCCACCCGCCCCGAGTAGAGAATATCCATCGCGTCGATAATCATGGCCGAATCCGTGGCGTTCTTCCCCGTTGTGTAGGCGTACTGCTGCACAGGAGAGATGGCATGCTCAAGGATTTTGGTTTTCCACGAGCCCATATTGGGACTCGTCCAGTCCCCATAAATGCGCTTGATGGTGGGGTTTCCATAGATTGCCGCCTCCGCCATGATGCCGGCAATGGCATTGCGCGGGGCATTATCTGCGTCGATGAGCACAGCCAATCGAAGTTCCCGCTCGGTCATATTCATACCTTCTTTCTTCCATTTCCGGCCGGTTCGGCCTTAAAAAAGGGAGGGCGCATCCCCCTTCGAGATGCGCCCGAATCCCTGTCATTTTATCTTAATCCTCGTCCACAATCAGACCATATCCGCCGCCCTTGCGCTGATAAACCACGGCAAAGCCCTCGCCCTCATCCAGGTTTTTGAAGGCGAAAAAGCTGTGACCCAGCATGTTCATTTGCAAGATAGCCTCTTCTGTGGTCATGGGTTTGAGTGGGAATTTTTTGGTGCGGACGATTTCAAATTCCTCTTCCGGCTCTTCCGGAACGAATGAACCGGTTTCTGCACCGTGCTCAAAGGCACCGCTGCGGAGCTTCTTCTCCAGACGGGTTTTGTTTTTGCGGATTTGCCGCTCCAGCAAGGCAACGGCCGCATCAATGGAGGCGAACATGTCCGCCGTGCTCTCGGAAATGCGGAAAATCATGCTGCCGGAGCGCACCGTGATTTCGACCTTGTTGCGGTTTTTCTCGACGCTGAAGGTGACGGCGGCCTCTGAATCTGCCTTAAAGTAGCGGTCAAGCTTGCCGATTTTCTTCTCTGCATAGTCATGAACTTTCTGGGGAATGTGGACTTTCTTGTCGGTAAATGTAAACTTCATAGCTGCTACCCCTTTCGTCTTATGCTGCCACCCAAGAGGAAAGCTCTGTCTGCGGTCACTGTTTTCCATTTCAGATGCTTTCGCTTCTAAGGTTATACTTATTATAGCATATTCGCACAAAAATGAAAAGGTTTTTTGCGATTTTTGCAAAGATTTTACAAAAATCGCAAAAAGTTTACAGATTCACCAAAAAGCCGCCGAATCAGCCAAATACCGCTTCACAGCGTTTTTTCTGCGTGCCGCAGCGCATGACAGCCCAGTGAAATCGCACAGGGCAAACCGGCAATATGAGTCGGCGCAGCCACGATGTGCGCCGCCAGCGCCGTGTTGTCGCCGCCGAGACCGCCCGGCCCCACACCCGTGGCGTTCACCGCCGCAAGCAGGCGGGCTTCCAGTGCGGCATAATAGGGGTCGGCGTGCGCACTGCCGATGCTGCGCAGCAGTGCCCGCTTGGAGTTCTCCAGCGCCAGCTCCGCCGTACCGCCCAGACCCACGCCCACCACCACCGGCGGGCAGGGGTTCGCCCCCGCCGTGCGGATGCGCTCCACCACGGTGTCCACCACTGCGTCTGCCGTTGCCGTCGGGTTGAGCATCACCAGCCCCGTCATATTCTCGCTGCCGAAGCCTTTCGGCGCAAGCGTAAGCTTCAGCCGGTCGCCCGCCACAAGCCGCAGATGAATCACCGCAGGCGTGTTATCGCCCGTGTTGCCCCGCCGCAGTGGGTCGGCCACCACAGAGGCACGCAAAAAACCTTCAGTATACCCCTCAGCCACGCCTGTGTGGATGGCATCCTCGAAGCTGCCACCCACAATCTGCGCCTCCTGCCCCAGCTCAGCGAAAACCACCGCCATCCCGGTATCTTGGCAGATGGGCAGGCGGCGAGAGCGGGCAATCGCTTGGTTTTCCAGCAAATCGTCCAAAATGGCGCAGCCTACATCGCTGCGCTCGCTGCTCCTCGCCCGCTCCAGCGCCTGCGCCACATCAGCGGGCAGCACGCAGTTGGCCTCAATGCACAGCTCGGCCACCGCACGGCGAATCCCCTGCGCATCAATCTGCCTCATGACACAACAGCCTCTCCGTTGATGAACACCAGCTTGGGGCGGCGGGTCACGTCAAAGGGGTCGCCCTCGACGACGAGCAAATCCGCATCCTTCCCCTCGGTCAGCGAGCCGACACGGTTGCCCACCCCGGCGATGACCGCCGGCGTCAGCGTCACCGCCCGCAACGCATCTTCCCGACTCATGCCACCCCGCACCGCCATGGCGGCGGAGAGCAGCAGATACTGAATCGGGATAACCGGATGGTCGGTGCAAATCGCCAGCTTCACGCCTTGCTCCGCAAGGATTCCGGGGTTTTCGATGCTCAGCTCGGTCAGCTCCGGCTTGCTCCGGTCGCTGATGAGCGGCCCGGCAATCACGGTCGCATGCGCCTCGACTAAGTGGTCTGCCACCAAGCAGCCCTCCGTGCCGTGGACGATGACGTATTTCAAATTGAACTCCCGTGCAATCCGCATCGCAGAGAGAATATCCACTGCGCGGTGCGCATGAAAGTGTGCGGGCAACTTCCCCTCCAGCACGGGGATGAGCGCCTCACATCTGGCGTCATAGCCGGGCAAGCTCCCGCCATCCATGCCCGCCCGACGGGTTTTCTCGGCGTACTCCTGCGCCTTGGCCAAGCTCTCGCGCATAATGGCGGCCACCGCCATACGCGTCACAGGCGACTTCTTGCGCTCGTTATACACCCGCTTGGGGTTCTCGCCAAAGGCGAACTTCATCGCCGCCGGTGCTTTGAGCACCATGTCCTCCGTGCGGCTGCCCACGGTTTTCATCGTCAGGGCCTGTCCGGCGATGGGGTTTGCGCTGCCCGGCCCGGTGAGGATGGTCGTCACGCCGTTCTCCCGCGCCTCTTGAAAGCAGCGGTCGAAGGGATTCACCGCATCGAGCGCCTGCACGTGCGGCGTGCAGGGGTCGCCGTACTCGTTGCCGTCGTTGTTTTCAAACCCGAGGGCGTTGCCGAACATACCCACATGGCAGTGGCAGTCCACAAGCCCGGGCAAAACGCTGTGGCCCGGCAGGTCGTAGACCTCGCAGAAATCCTTGTCGGGAAGCTGGCTCATGGGCCCGATTTCTACAATTTTTCCCTCCTGCACCACCAGATAACCCACTTCAATCACCGGGCTGTCGATGGGATAAAGACGCACATTTTTGATAATCATAAAAAACCTCCCAATAAAAAATACCGCCGGGCATGCCCTGCGGTGCGTAGTCGAATCTAGGGGGGATACACTCCCCCCCTAGAGAAAGCTGCAAAGCAGCCCATTCATTTTTTGCGTCGGGTGCCGCGCTTCTCCTGCTGGCGAATTTCAGAGAGCTTATTGTCGGAGTTGGACATAAACTGCTTGAGGCGGTCCTCGAAATCCGTCGGTTCCTTCGGCGCCGGTTTCCCTTGGAATCCGGCATTTCTCGGCGCACCGCGAAATCCACCGCCGCCGCCACCGCCGCCAAAGCGAGGCGCAGGCCGCATGGGCCGCTCGGAGCGCTCAAAGCGTTCGCTGCGCTCCGGACGAGGCGCAGGAGGCTCTGCCTTTTTGATGGACAGGTTAATTCTACCCTGCTCATCAATGCTGATGATTTTTACCTTCACAGCTTGCCCCTCTGACAAATGCTCGGCCACGTCAGAGACGTATTGGTTTGCGATCTCCGAAATATGCACCAGACCGCTCTTACCTTCAGGAATGGAAACGAAGGCACCAAACTTGGTGATACCCGTCACCTTTCCTTCTACAATTGAACCAACACCAATTTCCAATTTGCGTTTTCTCCCTTCAACTTCGCCCTTGCATGCTAATTTGTAATATCAATGAATACCTTTTCGCCGGGCAGAACCAGTCCGAGCTTTTCGCGTGCGATGCTCTCTTGATGCTCCGGATCGTCGCTGCTGGCAATATCAAGGCGCAGAGCCTCGTTGTCCACTTGGAGGGTGTTCACTTGAAGCTGCAAATCGCTGCGCATGTCGCGGTATGCGGTGATGTCGCTTTGCAGGCTGAGCGTTGAGATGGTCAGATAACAAAACAGCGCCAGAACGACGATTTTTGTAATCATCGATGCTCGTTTCAGCTTCAACTTGAGTCCCCCCTTCTTTTAGATCCGAAAATTGCTTGCGATGGTGGGCATTCATCTCCATAATACCACTATACATCTTATACCATTTGCGCTGAGAAATAAAGCATTTTTTTGCATTTTTTTGAATTTTTTTCAAAATCGCCCTTATCAAGCGTAAAGGCAGAAGAAAAACACGAATCATTTCCCTCAAAATCCGGGCAAAAAGCCCGTAAATCCAAAGCACAAGCGGCGACAGGCAGAGGAAATAAACGCCCCCGCCGACGACCGCACCGAGGAGCAAATCCCAGCGCAGATCACCGCCGGCAAAGCGCAGGCAGTAAGCGAGAAACAGCAGCAGGCACAGCGCCCAAAACAGCAAATCCAAGCTCCCGGCCACCAGCGCCCCGCGCCGCCGCCGCATCAGGCGCAGCGCATCATACACGCAGCCGACCAGTGCGCCCAGCAGCAGAGAGCCGAGCAGCGCAAAGCCTTGCGCCAACGGGTCTACGCCCATCAGCGGCGGGAGAAGAAGCCCCGCTTTTGCGGCGTCTCCTCGTAAGAAATGGCGTCCACCAGACCCTCAACAATCACGTCTCCGCCGTCCAAACTCAGCTTTTCAATGTGCAGCCCCTGCCCGTCCACCACCAGTCCGCCGCTCGCCGTGCGCAGCATAATGCAGCCCTCGTTGAAGCTCTCCACCTCCTGTACGCCTGTGATGACCAGCTTTTTTCTCCCCTCCAGGTTAATCTGGTGGGGTCTGTCGTTGCCCATTTGCTCATAACCCATCCGACAACTTCCTTTCTTCCCTGGGCTCGTAAACCCGTTGATGACAGAGTGTATGAAACAGGGGGCAGGGATATGCCCGCAACGCTATATTTTGCGTTCAATCCTCCTATCTTCTAAGAAAAACAAAGAAAAAGTGCTGAAATTAGTCAAGTTCCCGATTTACTTTTCAGTAGCCCTGTACTATAATGGTGGTACTAAATAAAGCCTTTTCCATGGAAAGGACTGTCCGCNACATGAACAGAAACAACCACATGCTCCATGTCACCATGACTGCCCTGCTCCTTGCGCTGGCGGTCATGATTCCTNTGCTGTTCCCGAAAATCGTGNTCCCGCCCGCCTCCTATACGCTGGCCTCCCATGTGCCTATCATCATCGCCATGTTTATCTCCCCAATGGCGGCGGTTGCGGTGTCTGTGGGTGCGGCGCTTGGCTTTTTCGTCGCCGGGTATCATGTCACCATTGTGATGCGGGCGGCATCGCACCTGGTGTTCGCTGCGCTGGGCGCCATCTGGCTGGATGGAAAAATAGCTCCGCCAAGCGGCAGACGACTGATTGTTTTTTCCATTATACTCTCCGTCATTCACGTCGCCTGCGAAATTTCCGTGCTCCTGCCCCTCTACTTCGGCGGCCAGATGGACGCAAATGTATATGAGTCCGGCTTTTTCTATTTCATCGTCCTGCTCATCGGCGGCGGCGGCTTCATCCACAGCATGATAGACTTCGCCATCGCAGGCGCCATCTGGCAGCCGCTGAGCAAAACTGGCGTGATTCGCAAGCTCAAGGGTTAGGCGATTTCGCAATGAAATGCAAAAAAAGCCTTACACCATTCGGTGTAAGGCTTTTTGTTGTGCATCTTACTTGAACTTTTTGCGATTCTTGCGCGCCGCCTCAGACTTCTTACGGCGTTTGACACTGGGACTGTCGTAAAACTCGCGCTTACGAACCTCGGCAAGCACGCCCGACTTAGCACAGCTGCGCTTAAAACGACGCAATGCGCTATCCAGTGTTTCATTATCCTTGATATGGATTTCTGCCATTCTTTAACCCTCCCCGCTTTTAGGGAATCTCGGTTACGAGTCGCCCTATATGCAAACAGATAGAACATCCGTAACATGACTATTATATGCAATTTTACGCAGCTTGTCAAGTGTTCTTCTCGCTTTCCCCGCACCTTCGGTTTTCAAACAGGGAAATGCCACCCTCAAAATCAAGCTTTCGGCTTGAGAATCAAGTTCACCAGCTTGTTCGGCACGTGAATCACCTTCACCAACTCCATGCCCTCCACGGCCTTGGCGATTTTCTCCACCGCCGTCACCAGAGCGAGCACCTCGTCCTGCCCCGCATCGGTGGGCGCCTTCACGGTCGCCCGCAGCTTTCCGCCCACCTGGATGGCGATTTCCACCTCGCTGTCCACGGTTTTGCTCGCATCATAAGGCGGGAAGCTCTGCGCACAGGCCATACCCTCGAAGCCGAGGCTCGCCCAGAGCTCTTCTGCGATATGCGGCGCAAAGGGCGAGAGCATCGCCAGCAGCGCCTGCATATCACCTTTGGAGCAGCCCTTGGCGTAAAAGTCATTCACCAGCGCCATAAGCGCAGCAATCGCCGTGTTAAACTTCATCGCCTCGATGTCGTCCGTCACCTTTTTGATGGCCTTGTGAATGGCGGATTCGTTCTCGGCGGTGTAATTGAGGTTGCCGTCGCCCGCCATTTTCTCGCCCAAGCTCCAAACACGGTCGAGAAAGCGTTTGCAGCCCTTCACAGCCTGCGACGACCACGCCGCCGCCTTCTCAAAGTCGCCGATGAACATGATGTACAGCCGCATCGTGTCCGCCCCGTACTCATTGACAATGTCGGTGGGATTGACCACGTTGCCGCGCGACTTGCTCATCTTCTCGCCGCCCTCGCCGAGAATCATCCCGTGCGAGGTGCGCTTGTTGTAAGGCTCCGCCGTGGGCACCACGCCGATGTCATAGAGGAACTTGTGCCAGAAGCGGGAGTAGAGCAAATGCAGCGTTGTGTGCTCCATGCCGCCGTTGTACCAGTCAATCGGCGTCCAGTATTCCATCGCCTCGCGGGAGGCAAGCGCCTCGCTGTTGTTCGGGTCGGTGTACCGCAGGAAATACCAGCTTGAGCCCGCCCACTGCGGCATCGTGTCCGTCTCTCGGCTCGCATTTCCGCCGCACTTCGGGCAGCTGCATGCCACCCAGTCGGTCATGGCAGCCAGCGGCGAACCGCCGTCGTCCGTCGGCTCATAGCTCTCCACCTCGGGCAGCAGCAGCGGCAGCTCGCTCTCGGGCAGCGGCACCCAGCCGCAAAGCGGACAGCTCACCATCGGAATCGGCTCGCCCCAATACCGCTGGCGGGAGAACACCCAGTCGCGCAGCTTGAAGTTGACCTTCGGCGTGCCGAGGCCCTTTTCCGCTAGCCACTCGGTGATTTTTTCCTTCGCATCCTCAACCTCTAAACCATTGAGGAAGTCGGAGTTGATCATCATACCTGTGTCCGTGTTGCAGTAGGCCGCCTCCTGCACGTCGCCGCCGGAGACCACCTCCACGATGGGCAGGTCGAACTTCTTGGCGAACGCCCAATCCCGCTCGTCGTGGGCGGGCACCGCCATAATCGCACCCGTGCCATAGGTCACCAGCACGTAGTCGGAGATGAAAATCGGGATTTCCTTCCCGGTCACCGGGTTGATGCCGTTGACGCCGTCGAGCCGCACGCCCGTCTTGTCCTTCACCAGCTCTGCCCGTTCGAAGTCCGACTTCTTCGCCGCCTCGGTAATGTAAGCGCTCACCTCGTCGGCGTTGGCGAGCTTCGGCAGCCACGCCTGTACAAAGGGATGCTCCGGCGCAATGACCATGTAGGTCGCCCCAAAGAGCGTGTCCGCCCGGGTGGTAAACACCCGCAGCACCTCGCCCGCCGTGGTGGCAAAATCCACCTCTGCGCCCGTGGAGCGGCCAATCCAGTTTTTCTGCTGGGTCTTGACCCGATTGTTAAAGTCCACCAAATCCAAATCGTCGATGAGCTTCTGCGCATATTCGGTGATTTTCAGCATCCACTGGCTCTTTTCCTTGCGCACCACGGACGAGCCGCAGCGCTCGCAGCCGCCGTCCACCACCTCTTCGTTGGCGAGCACACACTTGCAGCTCGTGCACCAGTTCACGGGCATCGACGCTTTGTAGGCAAGGCCATGCTCCCAGAGCTTGAGGAAAATCCACTGCGTCCACTTGTAGTAGCTCGGGTCGGTGGTGTCCACCTCCCGCTCCCAGTCGAAGGAATAACCCAGCGCCTGCAACTGACTGCGAAACACGCCGATGTTCTGCTCGGTCACCTTGGCAGGATGGATGTGGTTTTTGATGGCATAGTTCTCCGTAGGCAGACCAAATGCGTCGTAGCCCATGGGAAACAAGACGTTCTCCCCGTCCATGCGGTGCTTGCGGGCGAGAATATCCATCGCCGTATAGGGGCGGCAATGCCCCACGTGCAGTCCCTGTCCCGAGGGATAGGGGAACTCAATGAGGGCGAAAAACTTCTTGCCCGGCTTATCGGTGGTGGTCTGAAAGGTCTTTTCCTCCAGCCACCGTTTCTGCCATTTTGGCTCAATGGTGTGAAAGTCATACTTCATCTTTTCTTACACTTCCTCTGCATAAATGAAACGCTTACTCTTGCCTCTGCGCAACTCAGTCTCTCGTCAAAACCTCGCTCAAATCCACCTGTGTTGCATCGCCCCAAAGCCGCTCCAGGTCGTAGAACGCCCGGGTCTCCTCCGTGAGCACATGCACAATCACGCTGTAAAAGTCCAGCAGCACCCAGGTGTTGCCGCGGCGACCCTCCACGTTTTTCGGTGCCTCTCCTTTGAGCTTCATTTCCTCCTCGCAGGCCTCGCTTAGGCTCTTAATCTGCGTGGTGGAGCTTGCCGTGCAGATGACCAGATAGTCCGACAGACTTGTCAGCTCCGTCGTGTGCAGCATGCGGATGTCTCCACCCTTCTTGCTGTCTAGGATTTTAACCAGTTCCAATGCCAATTCTTTCGGTTCCATATCTTTCGTCCTTTCGGATTGATTTTTTAATTCGTCGGAATGCCGATTTCCATGCCACCCTGCGGCGTGGGCACCGGCGGAAGCACCGGCGGCTCCGGCGTGGGCTCCGGCGTAGGCGCAGGGGTTGATGGCGGTATCGGAGTCGGCCTCGGTGTGTTCACCGGCGGTGCGGTCTCTGTCGGAATACCCAGCTCGTTGCCGCTGCCCGAATTGTCCGGTGTTGCAGTCGGCTCCGGCGAAGCACTCACAGTCGGTGTCGGCGTCGGCGCAGGCATGGTGCTCACGCTCGGCAGGGCGTTGCCCGCCCGACTATCTGCCAGTGTACCGTTGGTCACGTAAAACGATCCGTTGCTGTTTTTCTGCATCAGCTTCAAGTCCGCCCGCATAATATCACGGGTGTAGGGGTTGAAATACTCGTTGACGATCTCCAAAATCTCGTCGCCATAAGGCAACACAACGGACTGATTGTTCTTAAAGGTGTAGCTATACTGATACCCGTTGTAGTCGCCGGGCATGGTGTGGAAGCTCACGTTATCCATGTCAATGACAAGCATCCGCTGGGCGAACCATATCAGTGCGCTTACCTCCAGATCCGTGTCCACATATGCGGCGAAAATGTCCACAAACTCCCCGATTTT
>JGI994J12354_10001447_pt1 | contig 23978 bp, 23 predicted proteins | sample IntmicLarv3ML3BL_FD_12354 | JGI IMG/M metagenome (IMG submission 12354)
TGTGCCCATGACGCGTTACCCTTCCTGTATTTATATTATATACGTTTGATTATATATTATTTGGTAACATTTGGCAATTACTTTCACTCTTCATTTTTTGAAAACGTATAGTTGACTCTGTAAAATGACTTGTTGCAAATTGATATATCCGGCAGACATGATGGAACAAAAGAAGTCACTAAATTAATCCATAAACTTTTTTCGATTTCAAAGGATCAAATTAACACCACCACTAAATTATGTTTGTTGATGAAATACTCTTGCGACCTGACAATCTATACAAATTTCAATATACAATGTACCTTCAAAACCATCTGCTATGCAATCCCATGGAATGGACATTATATATGTCATTTTTTTACCGCAGTCTGGACAATTTAAATATATCCAATCTTGAATCCAGTTTGGCATTCCGCCAATGGTAGGCACCGAAAATTCTCCGTGCGAACGAAATGCGTTAGTTGGTTCACCATCTAGCACATAGGTGTTCTTAGTCATTTTATCAATATCTTCTGCCCTCATTTTATTTTCTTTAAAACAAGGAGCAATGTTCCCTGTGTATGTACTTATACCATCCAATTGATATCGAATCACATTATCATCAGTAAAACAACAGCACCATGGACAAATTGGTATTTTCAGCAATCCGTTTATGCCTAAAAATGCAAGGCGCTCATCTCTTCCATCCAAGGTCAATATATCCATCATTTGACATCCACATACACTGCAATATTCATCACGTTTTTCCCCAATGCTAACTGCTTTGTCACTTGATTTGGCATTATCATTTAAAGCATAGCAAGTTTCATGGACAAGTGTTTGATTTCCACTTTCATCAAAACTCCATCCTCCTGCTTCTGCATAAACAGATGGATTTACATATAGATTTTCTCTCCATGGCAATGGACTTTCTTCAAGTTTTATGAAAACAGCTTGCACCATTTTGTCACCTATTTGTGCAAGACAAGCTTGAATATTTCCAGCCTCATCACAATCTGGTTTTAAAAGTTCTGCAATCAATCCATCACGAACATCAGGAGATGCATTACGATATATACTATAAGGCGAATACAACTTGTTTTCATAAGCCGCTTTAGCAATTTTTTCAGTATTAATGTCCTGATAAGCAAGTAGCATTTGGAAATCAACGATTGCATCAACCTCTGACGAATAATCTCGGTCATCAGGCAATTCTTCAATTCTTTTGACAATATCCGCAATTTTTACCGCAATTGCACTTTTACTCATGGACATACAATCCTCATATTTTTGTTTTTCTTTGCATTTCCAGCAAAGTCCATCATAATAAATGATACTGCCGCAACTATGACAATTCCTTTTTTCACGCATAACATCCCAACTTTCCATACTTTAAAGCGGTCCAATGGATACCCATTGAACCGCCTAATCAAATCATCTTACTCCTGTGACTCGTAAACACCAAACTCAGAAACTATCATATCAAGATTTCTTGCATTCACAATTCGTCCCTCAATTCGTCCATTTGCAGCCAATATAAAGTCTGAAGAAACTATCTTGTAACCCTCTTCATTTTCCATAGCCGCTTTATAATCAGCAACAGTAATGCGTTCCCCCAATACATCTCCACCAGGCAATATTGGATTGAACTTAAACAATTCAAGACTATCCGGTGCATCTGCAAGCTCCTCATCACTTACCTTTATACACATATACAATCTTATCGGTCCCGCTTTAATCTCTGTTTCCAGTCCAAAAATATCATGCCCGCTTCCACTATACTTTGGAAGAAATACAGTTCCATCCATATTAACCACAGCATGATTATTTCTCGTTCCCGCCCTATCTGCTGGCCATTTATTATTAAATGCCATAGAAAGGGATTTTCCTACTAAAGTAAGTTCACAAGCTTTGCCAGAATCAATTTTACTTCCTTCAAGCTTTATGTATTCAGCCTCAAATCCTTTTACTATCCTTTGAATATTATCAAACTTCTTTCTAACTGCACAATCAACCTCAGTTAATGAAACCTCATCACTGCCAGCAAGCACTGTACAGTCAGACATATTACTTACAGACCATTTCTTTATATACGCCCTATCCCCAATATTGATTGTCTTTCCAGTTTCAACAATTCCCTTATAAACGATTGTTCCATCACCCTCTATATCAATCACATCAAACGGTGTTACCCCTGTATCCTTTGATATATTCTTTCCAACAGGCTCACAGCTATCATATACTTCAAACCCATAAACGCGGGCAAACTTATCCGACTCACTTCTTGTAGGTCTTCTGATAACCATTCTTAGATATCTTGCACTCATTCGTTCAAATGCATGCGAAGTTATTGCAACCCTGTTTTCCTTAACCGCACAGAGTTCTCTCCACTCTTCATTTTCAAACACTTGTAAATCAAACTGTACAGTATTAAGCACATTTGCTTCTCCGCCTGCAGCCGCATGTTTTATCATAATTGTATCAAAGGTTTTCATTTCACCAAGATCAACTATAATCCAGCTATTCTTAACTGAAAGTGCCTTCCACAAAGTGTTGTTTCTTCCATCTATCGCATTGTATGCGGTATTTGGTTCCACTTCGGTATTTGACACTGCGATTCCTGTTGCCGCAAGATTGGTTCCATATTCTTTTATATGAGGCACTAATGAAAAATCTTTATCTGGCATTGAAATCTCAAATGCAGCACCAAAATATTTTTCACCATCAGAACTCTCCCATATAACCTCTCCAACTTTGTTTCCTGTATAAATTACGGAAACTGGGTTTCCTTCAACATATACTCCACCACCTGAGCCATCTTTAACCTTTAAAGTTCTTGGAATTCTCTTTTCTTTAACATCAATAATCTGTGTTTTCATTTTTGAAAAACTTATTCCCATAAGTGCAGTTCCCGACACTACCAAAATGTCCTTGTCCTTTGGCAATGTTATGCTATCCGCTCCTGCTGGAATATCGATTTCATACTTAAACATACAGAATTTTCCATAAACCTTATCACCGGAAACATCATGTGTATGTGGTGCATTATATGCAATAACATCATGCTTTATATATCCGTAATGGTCTGAACCATACTGGTCCCAACCACCAACATAACTGTCATAGCTCTGGATTCTAATTGATATATCCTTATCACCCGCTTTAAACACAGCTTTTTTATCATTATTCAGGCTTATTGCTGTAAAATATAACTTTGATGTTCCATAAGGCAATTTTATAGTCTGTCCATCTGCTAATAGCGCACAATGGATACCGCATGAATCAGTTTCAACTGAAAACGGCACTCCTCCAACTATAAGTTTTGATTGTAAAAACTCTGCCGGAATTGTGGTCTTCTCTTTTCCAAATCCATACTCGCCGCGTCTTTCATTAGTGGTAGATATTGGCGTATCCGCACCTAACATAATTGTTTCATATTCCTTCTGAGAAAGTCCAACAGTGCACTTTGCTAATTTAATGGCAAATGTTTTTGGAGTATATCTGTCTATATCAAATACAAGTACCCCATCAACTACCTTTGCCTCACCTATGTGGTCCTCATATCCATTAACCTCTCTTGCAGACTCAATTCCTCCTGCAACCTGCAATTTCACATCCTTCACAGTTTCTCCAAAGGCTTCACACACTCTGATTATTATTTCATCTGTATCTTCCGCAGGTTTAACAGCTTTTACAGAAACCTTTTCTGTATTCACTGAAATAAATGAGAATTCCAATGGAAGTATTCCGCCATGTGAATTTGTCTGTACAGCAATCAATGGCTGATTATACTTTGCCGCTTCTGCCGCTGAATGACATTCTCTCCATCCGCCTTCTCTTCCCATTATTGAATATGCAAATCTGTTCTCTCCGAAATCTTGCAAATCCTGTCTTGTTGCATCAAGAAATTTGTTTTGCGGAGTGTGAATTGCAGTAATTCTCATAATGTTATTGTTAGGCTTGTCCATTGCATATTTGCAATCACTCATTACTGTTACGCTATAATTAGATTCCGAATCTTTAAGATTTGCCCATTGATGTACGGGAACCTCATATTTCATCTCTTCATTATTTCCTCTGTCTATTGTTCCAAGTCCCATATCATATGTTGCCTTATCATTTGAAAGAGTGAATGGGAGCGCCACCTTTAGGAACGCAGATGGCTCAAGCCAGTTTATATTATTCTCCACATTTACATATGGTGAATTTGCTGTAAGCATCACTGTCTGTTTATATGTAGAAATAGTATCTTTACGTACAATCTCTAGTGCAACACGCGCAGGTCCATTTTCAATAATTTTTATCTCAGGTGTTCCTCCCACTACTGAACGCGGTTCACGCATTACATCATTGTGAAGAATTTCCCATGCTCCGTAAGAAACATAGCTATTACCAAGCACCTCATATCTGATAGGCTCGGAAAGAATTTCTTTCTTATTTACCTTGTCAAAAATGCTTGCAACATTACCATTTTCATCAATGGAAACTTTATACAAATTACTCTCCAAGCATTTTTCAGACACAGAAAGACCTGTGTCAATTTTGCATGGTGCATTTGCTGAGAAAACTCTGAACGTACTGTAGCCATCAGAGAGAACCTCTGCCACAAACGCAATTTTAAGAATATTTCCGTTTTTCTCCAGTATCTGGCATGCGGTTTCCTTTCCATCACAATCAAACACTTGAATATATTCAGGAACTGTTTTCTGTCCATAATCTATATCAGCTACTACAACATCCTTACGTGAAACTGTTACACCATTGAATACAACAACAGGTATACCTTCACCTATTTTTGATGTATCTATGCAATCTGCTATATTTTCCCCTGCCGTTGCAAGCTCATGTACAAACTGATTAAGCGAAGTTATGTAATCTGTAAATGTGTCTTTATATACTCTCTGCAAACTTGTTCCTGTAATATCATCATGGAACTGATGTCTTATTACCATTTTCCAAGCTTCATCCATTTTTTCCTTTGGATATGATTTTAATCCCAGCCATTCTGCAAACACATTAACACGTTCTGCAAAATCAGCTATCAATTCGTTCTTCTTATTAAATCTCTTGGTTGGTGCAACTGAGGTATAGCTTCCCACACCATGAGTAGTCATCAACAGTTCCCCATCAAACACTGGCAGTTGGGATCTCTCTTCAGGTGTAAGTTCATCCGCAAGCTGACCTGCATATGAACTTATAACTTCTATCAGTCCATCTTTATCATTTACACTTTCACAAATATACTTTGTAGAACCTTCTGTTGGCGCACCGCCGATATCACCAACTCCATAATATTTAAAAGTTTTTCTTGTAGGAAGTCCGTCCACATGCTCGCACAACTTCTCATTTCTGCTCCACATTTCATCAACCCTTGTTACATATTGTCCTGGGTCAAGTGCGGCAACCACTTCACTTCCATCAATGCCTTTCCAAACACCAACCTCAAACGGAACCTTATTTCCTGTATTCCAAATGAGCTTTGCACTTGAAAAAGCAGTCAATCCCATATGGTTCATTATTGTAGGAAGTGTATATGCAAATCCAAAGCAGTCAGGCAAAAATATATCATTTGACTTCTTGCCAAATTCCTTTTGGAAAAATTTATTTCCATATAATATATTCCTCATCAATGCTTCTGGCGAGGATACTACTACGTCTCCGTTTTCCCAACCAGACCCTGTTACAAACCATTTCCCGTCTGCTATGTATCCCTTTAATCTTTCATAATCCTCAGGATAATATTCCTTTATCAAATCATATCTGTATGCGCCCTCAAAATTGAATCTGTAATCCGGATAATTTTCAAACAAATGAAAATTTTCATGCAGTGTTCTCACCAAATGATCCTTTACAGTATCTTCAAGTGTCCAGTTCCAGACAGTATCAAGATGGGCAGTAGCATTGGCATATACTACAGGCTTCTGCGTAATGTCATTCTTCATAAAAATAAAATCTCCTTTAATTGACAATAGTGTATGGTCATTGTATCAAAAAAGATTATGCTATTCAACATAAATTTGCAAATTTTATATAAAATTAAATCCTCCCGTTTCACCCATACCCCAAAACTCTTTTTTGAGCCATTTTTTATCACGGCTCTTAAACACAATAACAGAATCTTTATTTTTTCTTACATATTTTTCAAGATTCCCTCTAAGCTCAACAAACTGCGAATCTGTGAGTTCACCCTCAAATGTAGATTTCTGAATGGGTACCAGCACTAGAAATTTTTTACACTCTTTAAAAACTTTAGGCAGAATTTTAATTCCTGCCTCATCAGTTAAAATATCATATACAAGAACGATGTACAAACTGCCTCCAAACCTTTACCACCAAATGGTAAATCCTTCATATTCCTTTTCCCCTATTAAATGCTTTATCAATTTATAACATTCAAGTCTTATAAGCTGTTTATAGGACACACTTCGCCCAAGCGTTTTATGCTTTATCGTCTTTGCCAGACGCTCATCAAACTCCTTTAAAATAATTTGAGAAAAAAATAATTCAATTCCTTTGAAAAATGTTTTTGAGATATTTGTCTCTTATTGAGTAGTGAAAAAATCAATCTGTCTCCTATAAGCGGTTTGAATATCTCTGCTATATCAAGGCTTAGTGAAAAACGTCTTGTTCCTGGTTCATGTAAATAGCTTATTGTGGGATTTAGCTGTGTGGAATATATTTCTCCCAACACTCTTGTGTATATAAGTGTATTAATGTAGGAAATAAGAGTATTTACAATGTTATCTGGTGGATTCTTTACCCTCTTCTCAAACTCAAATTCCTGCGATATGATATTTTGCCATGAATCATAGTATATTTTTCTGATATTTCCCTCAATACCCATAAGTTCCTGAACGCTTTTACAATTTGGTATTTTTCTCTGTAATCTTTCAATCAGTTTCATACCCTCTTCAACATTTTTGCCTCTGCCATTATAATATCTGAGATTTCTGTATATATTAGTGGCAGCCGCCTCAATAAATTTTATGGCAAGGCTCAGTCTCATTTCAGAATCGGTATAATATTTCACTTGATTGACAAGAAGATTTCCTGACACAGCACTTTCTTTTGGATAGAAACTTCCTGTATAAAATGTATAGTAATTAAAGAAATGAACTATTATTCCATGCTGAGATAGAAAATTAATCAACTTTGTATTTATATTCATCTCTCCAAAAACATAAATATCATCAATTTGTTCTATTGGGAGATGTTTTTTCTCATTTTCGGCGGAAATAAACTGCAACGTATTTTCGTGTCTTTTCAGTGTTCCGTTGGTATAAAAATACATTGATTTCTTCATATTTTACTCTCCGTATTCATGATTAAATAAAACAAAATTCAAAATAAGCACATTTCTTACAAAAACCCTTTTTACTGATCGCAGGCGGAAGCGAATTTTTCAAAATATCCTTTATATCCTCTTGAATCCTCAAGATTATCTATATCTTCTTGCTCAAGGTTGATTTCAACAGTCTGTTTCAGTAAAGGATAATCAAGCTGTGCCGCTTTTATTTCCGAACCTTTTTGTTTTAAATAGTACAGGTAATATTTCACCTGCCAAATTGATGCTTCTTCAATGCTTTTGCTCTTCTTTACCTCGTGCAAAACATTTTTATGCCGTAAAAAGTCAATGTTTATCGTTTCATCTATGGAAATGTGTTTTTCATCACGTTTATAGGAATTTTCATCAATGAATTTTCCGATTTTTACGTTTTCGTCGTCAGCTTCCTGTGAAAGTCCTTTTGAAAAATACCACAATTTACGTTTGCATACGAAATAATAATAAATCATCATTCCCGTAATTTTGCGTTCTTCCATAAGTTCCTCCTAATTTAAAAGCATGTCTGCGTTTTCTCAACAGGTTTATCTTTGTATTCTTTAAATTCAACTCCATGCATTTCCGAATAGCAAACATTTCCCAGTATATATTTCTCATATTTAGAAACTATAATTTCCTTGTATTTAAATTTATCAAATTGCCAAGAATATGCTGACACCATATAATTCGCAAGCTCGTCACGAAGCTTTTGCTTTTCCATTCTATCCTTTGACTCTTTGAGTATTTTATAATTTCATCAATGCGTTCCTTGTTTTGTTCATATATTGGTAGTGGTATAAATGTATCCTGTTTGATTTCTCTTAACTTTAATTCATCCTTTGCATAATTGTATGGTTCAAGTTTATTCAAAAAATTCAATGTTTTATTTAAAATTTCACAATAACTGTCTGCTTCTCCAAATTTGTTACTCAAACTTTTAGTTGAATATATCTCCTCAACCATATCCATTTTTATATTTTCATAATAATCTGTGATATTCTTTGTCTGATTTTCAAGAAGTTTATTTCTTGACAGAGTAAATATTGTAAAATCAATTCCAATAAACCGTTTTTCATTTACCAATGAAGGATATTCTTTGTCTGTCCCTGCATAAACATATACATTGGGTTTTTCATGGTCAAGCACCCTGCTTCTATATACACGACCCATTCTTTGAAATAGTCCATTAACATCAGAAAGCTCTGTATACAGTTCGTCAAAATCTATATCAAGACTTGCCTCAACAATTTGTGTAGTTACCCAAATGCCATATTGATTTGAATCTTTCTTTCCCATTTTCAAAATTCTTTTTTCTTTATCACTTCTGTGTTTCTTTATATACCTTGAATGCAAAAGATTTATTTGAGTATTGGGGAATTTTTCATCTTTTAAACTGTTATATATTTCCTGAGCCTTTTTAACAGTATTGCAAATGACAAGAATTTTCTTTTTCTCATTGAAATTCTCCTTAATCAACTGAATATCAATGTTTTGCTCCAAAACCTTAGCTCTGTGCCTTAGATAATCTTTATAAAAGGGCTCTTTTTTATGATTGAACTCAATTCCACATTTTCTAAGTTTATCGCTTAAAATTGGCGGAAATGTTGCTGTTAAAATTGAAAAACGTCCTCCAACTTTGTGTATATGCTTAAGTGCCATAATTAAGCATGCCAGATAGTCTGGCGAATACATCTGAACCTCATCAATTACAATACGGGAATAGGAAAGAGTTGCTAACTTTTTTTCAAACCCGTCATAGAGAAAGACAAAATCAACCAGTTGGTCAAGTGTACACACTGTCAACGGAAGACTTAATTGCTTGGTTTCCTTTAGATGTTTTTCAAATTCAAACTCGTCATCTTCACCCTCATGTCTTTTTAAATATTCTGAAAATGTATCGGAATGAAGCAGTCCGATTTTATGCTCATTACCTATGTTAAGGGTCTTATACATTTCTATCAATCGATCATATATTGCATTTATTGAGACTTTTAATGGCAAGGTAAAGAATCCTTTGTTTTTCCCTATCCAGAGCAATGCCGCCTCAGTCTTTCCAAATCCTGTTGCCGCAACGACAATATTATTGCTGTCACGGTTTTCAATCATATATTCCTGAAGACTATTAAACTTATATCCAGCTTTTGCTAAATTGTCTTTTACAATCTCACCTAACTCATCTGGTTCAAGCTCCACACTCGCTGTATCCTCTTCACTAGAAAACACAGTACTTGCGGCATAATCAATTCTATTGAGCAGACCTTTTACCATTACATATTTATAGAAAATACGTTCTTGATCCTCATCGCTGTCAAATTCCATTGACTCTGTTATATATTTATTGACTGTATTTCTCATATATTTGAGGCTCGGTTTTTCTCGAATGGGTATTTGCAGACCCTTTTCCTCAAAATCAAATTTATCAAACTCAAATTCAATTAATTTAACATATTTTTCAAGAGCTTTTGCATCTGGTTCATGCCTTATATGGTGTCTGAAAATGCTTTGAAATATGACTACTCTATCTTCCTTGTCAAATGGTTCCAGTATACTTTTGGGGATAAATGCCGGACTTATAAAATTATGATTTATTGGACTGAGTTTCCCTAGTTCACCGGCTTCAAGCAAGTCAATTTTTAATATTGCCCGCAAATAATTTTGAAAATTAATATCTGCCTTACCTATATCGTGGTAAAGACACACAATTCTCAAAATTTCCCAATCTAAATATTCACTTACCTTATTCTCATACAACGATTTCAGCAAATTAAGCTGTTTTATCAAATTTGCTGTATGTGAGGCAATAGTCTCTTCAAATGCAGTTTTCGCAAAATATTTATCCATAATTCTAAACCAAATACACAGGATTTCCCTGTGAGTCCATCTTTATATTTGTCTCAGCATGTATATTTGTGCCATAATTTTTTGTATGCTTTCCTTCTTGAAAAATATATTTCCGGCTTAGATGAACCACCTTTACTTTTTCCCAAGTTCTATACTTTTTATCCTTGCTTAGAGTATATATTTTATTTAAGGTATAGATTGTTCCTCTGATACTGTCATAATCCTCACTATCAAGTCCTTTCAAAGGAACATATGCATCCATTTTCAAAGACCTTGATTCTTCTGTTTCAACTTCCTCAATATCGACAATTTCAACCTTATCAATCCTTGCAATATCTTCCCATCTCCCAAGAGAAATGTATTCCTTTGGATATTTAAGTGCATTGTATATTTCTTCAATTCTGCTCTGGTCTTCTGGAACTATATGCAACATAAGCTCAACATCGACTAGCAGCTCTGCTGTTGCAACACCTCTTGCCATGCCAACATGTTTTTCACCAACAGGAATTTTAACCTGATGACGATCTGCCTCAAAGCTTATAAATCCCTCATACCTTGTCCATAAATCATTTACCTTAGATTCATATTTACCCTGTACAGATATTTCCATTGGAACATATTCTGTATATCCGCACAGCTTATGCACCATCCCTATAACTGTTGAATAGGGTGGCAATGGATATGTTTCTTTCAACTGAAAGCTTGTAGGCTTCTTATAGTTGACCATATTTTGATATAGTTCAAGTTTTATCCCTTTTGTAGCACTCACTGCCACACCTCCATGCTATTTATAATAGTTATTTACTTCTGTTTTTAAGCTGTCAAACAAAGTTTTCATGTCTTTTGCTTCCAGTTCTTCCTCGATTTTATCATCATTTGAGAAGATACCATGAATCAAACCAACTTTTGTATTGTTTTTAATTTCATCATCAAGCTTTATTATATCTTTTATTGTCTCTGTTGAAAGCTTGTTGTATTTAATTTTCAACTTGCCCTCAAAAAATGGATTTTTTATTGAATACACTCCGCCTATTGCAAATAAAGGTTTTAAATCCTCTCTTCTTCCCTTTATATCCCTGTATAGGAATTTAATTGTATCCAATAAAAGATTAACTCTTCTCGCTTTCTCATCATTAGGCAAATTTGTACCATCATTTTCATCAACACCAACCTTATCAAGGTCAATTGTCAGTGTATATGTATAGTAGGATTTATGAATTTCACTTTGAGCAATATTTCCGCCTTTTTTCTCCTCATCCTTTGAATATCTGTCAAACAATCCCTTATTTGTGAGGAAATCCAAATCACCTGCATAACTTTCTGCCGATACACCATTAGAAAGTCTTGCAACTGCACTTCTTGTTGAAGTATTTGCCTTACTTGTCTTCATATATCCAAACAAATCTATTTCAGGAAAATCCTTAACACTTGCCGCAGGCGCAAATTGTATAACTGTTCCATCAAGTGCCAATGTTGTATTATCTGCTCCCATTTGCTGAACAATGTTGTACCTCAGAGCCTGTCTTGATATATATGAATAGTTTTCCCCATCTCCTCGGGTAATCTTTTTTAGTGCTGTTACATTCCCCAATCCTTCTCCATAATTTAAGCTTGATGCTTCAAAAATAATTGATAATGTTAATCCTTTCATACCTCTGTTCCTCCTATTGTTTGATTATCTTCTTGTTTTTCTTTATCTTTCACTTCGCCCTTTAATCCTAAAACAAATGCATACCCCACATGGAGTAGCTTATCTTCATTCATAAGAGTTTGCAGAAACACATCAGGAATTGAACTTCCAAAACTCATATATGAATTTATAACTATGTCCAGAAATTTATTTGAACTCTTTACCTTTAATGCATTGAGCAATTTATAGGTTATAGTATCAACCTTTTTTATCACATCTGCTGCTTCATATTTCCTTCTCAAGGCAAACCCAATTTCCCTACTTTTAACAATATCTTTATACATATAAGTACCCTCCTTTTTTATCTTAACAATATTTGATTGTATATTCATTACCACATTCGCCACAAAAAGAGAATTTAAGCAAATCAATTTATGAATTAAATCAAATAAATTTTTATTTGCAAATAACCTTTTTATAACCTCTTCATATGGAATCATATACTCTTTCTCAGAAAGCTTAATTCTACTCGTCAAAATACATTCAAGCAATTTCTGCGATTTATATATGATATATGCATTCTTTTTATTCAAAACATTAAACGTATATGGTCTCTTAGCATTACCTGAATCAAACTTAACCACCTGAATGTTGTCAAGTTCCAAATCAAAATTTTCCTGACTTTTATTTCCCATTGCATTTGCAATGTCAAAATAGCTTCTCAATTCAAGATTTTCTATTGAAAACTTTTCTTCACTAAACAAGCTATATTTTGGTGTATTCAATGCAATGATCTCTTTAACCCTATTGTTACTGTTTATGAAAAATCCTTTTCCATTTAAATACTGAAACCCTGCAGGTATGCAAGAATAAATAAGTGTACATATTGGACATACTGATATATCAGAATTGAAATTCCAATAGTGAGCGGGTTTTTTCGCCGAATCAGCACCCATTGCATTAATCCAAGTCAATCCCGTTTCAAATTGACTATTCACCTTTTTCTCGCAATTTATACAACTATTTTTAAACTTGCTTTTATCCGCTTCATTATATTTAAAAAACGGTTCAACAAAGAATTCATTAAACACTGTATAGGGATTCTTCGAAGCATTGGTCTTTCCCCATATTGCAACATTTGAAAAGAAATCACTTGTGAAAGTATAAGTAAACTCCTTTGACAATAAAAGCCTCTTTATGTGCGGCTTTTCAATCCAATCCATAAGCTGTAACATAATCTCAATTTGTTTTTGAATATCATCTTCAAGCTCACTTATACTCTGTCCTTTGTTTAATTTTATAGTTCCTAACCCTTTGCTTACGCCAAGAACATCAAACTTTTCTTCAATTAGAGCATATGCGCCTTTATAACTATTTCTTGCAAGCTTATCCTTTGTAAACTTAGTAATATCATTAAACTCTTTTAAGTTTTTCTCATCAAAATTTTCCAGAGATTCTTTCCACTTTTGAAGTTTCTCTCTGTTTCCAACAATTTTTCCATAAGGTGTAAAATTAATATAATTCTTTATAAAGAATCCAAAATATTTATCTTCAAAATTTTCTATTAATTTCTCGTCAAATTCCAAACAATTTTTTGTGATTTTCACTTCACTGATATCAAGAGCTTCGCTATTTGCCTTACTATCTTGCAAAATTTTATAAAAGCCAACTAGCCCCGCATTAAATAGCCAGTCATTCAATTCAATCTTTATCAAAACATCACCTCCTATATCAATTCAAAGAGTCCAAATCCGCCCGAACGTCTGCTACCCATTCCTCCCAAATAGAGAAAATTGAGAAGAAGCGGATTTCCTTTAATGAGAAATGCCCCTACCGAAGCCTCCAACATAATGTCAAAATGCTTAACTACTGTTTTCTTCGCAAGTATTGGTTCTATTGAAAAACCCTCTGCAATTTCCACCGGCAAACAATTTGTCTCTTTAAGTTCCGCTTCTATAAGTTCCTTTAATGTTTGCTCGAAATCCATCTCTGTTGTATGCCATATATAAATCTTTATTTGTCTCTTTATCATGCTTTCTAACACATAGCGGAGAGAGAAATTTAACTCTGATTTCATTTGAACTTATGCACTGTTCAGATTCCGAAACAATCTGTTTAAGTGTCATCTTATTTCCATTCCCAAGAGGATATTTTTCATTCCTCATGCCATTGAATGCGTTATAAAAAATTATTCCGGCCGCATAATCAAATGTTGAAAAATGAACTCTTATGCTGTTGGCTCCAAGTTCTATTTTGTCAGCCGTAAATTTTGCGCCTGGGAGAGATACTCCAAAACTATATGGTTTTGTAAGCGTATTTCGCTCTTCAAAAAATTTATTAAAACAACTCCCATTGTCATATCTTGTCAATGCCGCTTTCATAAAAGATAACATTTCTCTGCGATATTCAACAGACATAACATTTTTATCAAGTTCGAAGTGCAATTTAAGTCTCATATTCAATTCTCCTACTGATTTGTTTAGCAATCTTGTTCTATAATAATTCTTTTGGCAGAATTTGTCAAATTTTGATAATTTATCGTTTTTATAAGAATTGATTTTAGAAAGAAAAAAGCGGTTTGATTTTTCAATCAAACCGCCTGTGAAATACTATCTTACTCTTCGCAATCCTCACAATCACAATCATCCCATTCAATTTCGATTTTCTCACCACAGCTTGGGCAAGTAAATTCGCTTGCATCCTCTGACAACATATCATTTGTGAGTTCAATAAGTGCATCACACTCTGGACACTCAACTTCAAGAGAAGCGTCATCATCGTCGCAGTCACAACAATCGCAATCTTCATAAATCTCTTCTTCAAGAGCCGCTAAATCTTCATCAATTTCATCCATGTAATCATTGATTTCATCTCTTGAATCTTCAAGATCTTCAACCGACAATACAACGTCATCCAAAAGCTCCATAATAGCGATAAGTATCTTTCCTTCTTTTGACTCTGCATTCAATTCCAATCCATCACAAAGTCCTTTAACATAATTATACTTTTCTGACAAATAACCCATAGTACACCTCCAATTTTATATTTTATAACCCTATTTGCTTACGCACGTTCCATATACTCTTCAGTACGAGTATCAATTCTTATTCTGTCACCTTGGTTGACAAAGAGAGGAACTTTAACTTTTGCTCCGGTTTCAACAATAGCAGGCTTTGTTGCACCTGTTGCAGTATCACCTTTAAATCCAGGTTCAGTCTCTATAATTTCCAATTCAACAAATGTAGGAGGTTCTATACCAAACACATTTCCTTTAAATGAAAGTATTTTTACCAACTCATTTTCCTTTACAAATTTCATTGCCCCTTCAACAACAGTTGAGTTTATAGGCATTTGGTCATATGTTTCTGTGTCCATGAAATAATATAAGCCCTCATCTTTATACAAGAACTGCATCATTCTTCTTTCTACACGAGCCTCTATAAGCTTATCTGTTGGATTGAAAGTCTTTTCAATTGTTGAGCCTGTCATAACATTTCTGATTTTTGTTCTTACAAAAGCAGCTCCCTTACCTGGTTTTACGTGCTGGAATTCAATAACTGTCCAAACACTGTTATCCATTTCAAATGTAACACCATTTCTGAAATCACCTGCTACCATATTCTTCAAAACCTCCAAAGTTTATTAACATAAATAATTATTTTTCAATATCTGTTACATTTTATAACAATATATCGAATCTTTCAAGAAAATTTTAGTAAAAGGCAATAAAAAGAGTCTGTGCAGTAATTTATTACCCACAGACTCCAAAATTATGACAAATTTTTCAAATATCACTCTTCGCTTTTAACTTCTTCAATATCATTTGAAAAACTCTGTACAAGTTCCTCTTTTACCTCTGCTCTTTCTGTTCCCAGAAAACTTGGCAAATCCATTCCAGCATCCTTAAACATTTCGTTCATTGGAGGTATAGACTTCATCAAACTAGAAATAAAGTTTGATGTTGATGATGTACCTTCTTTAGAACCTGCACCGCTGTCCCAAACAGTAACCTTATCAATTTTAAGATTCTTAACAGCTTCAACCTGAATTTTAACAAGATCTTCAAGTTTATCAGCAACCATAAGTCTTACTGCATCAGATGCAATTCCGCCTGAAGCCTTCACGATTTCAGAGAAACCTTCTGCTTGTTTTGTAAGAAGTTCCTGCATACCACGAGCTTCTGCTTCCATTTTTGCATAGATAGCATCCGCTTCACCACGAGCCTTACGTCTTATCATTTCTGCCTGAGCCTCTGCTTCAAGTTCAAGTTTCTTCTTCGCAATTTCAGCTTTAATGATTACGTCTGCTTCCAATGTTGCCTGTTCACGGCTAGCACGTGCTTTTTCAGCCTCTTGCTCAGCAGAGTATGATTCTGCAAGTGCATTTGCTGCCTGAATTTTCTCTGCAGCTGTTGCTCTTTTCAATGCTTCTGCTTCTCTTTCACGGCGGGTCGCATCAGACGATGCAATATCGGCTTTCGCCTCATTTTCTCCTTGTATTGCTGTGGAGTTTGCAGATGCAACCTGAATTCTCTGATCACGAAGCGCATTTGCTTCACCAATAGAACCATCTCTCACCTTTTCGGCAACTGATTTCTTCGCATCATTTATTGCCTTCGCTGCTGCCTCTTTACCAAGTGCGTCAATATACCCAGATTCATCATTAATATCTGTTACGTTTACATTTATCAGTCTTAGACCGATTTTCTTAAGCTCAGTTTCAACATTGTGTGAAATTGCATCAAGGAATTTATCTCTGTCAATGTTTATCTCCTCTATATTCATTGTTGCAATTACCAAACGTAGCTGACCGAATATAATATCCTTTGCAAGTTCTTGTATTTCCTGCTGTTTAAGACCGAGAAGTCTTTCCGCAGCATTTTGCATAACTCCTGCCTCTGTAGATATACCTACTGTAAATCTTGAAGGTACATCAATACGGATGTTTTGACGCGAAAGTGCACTTTTCAAGTCTACACTCATTGAAAGAGGTGTCAAATCCATGTATTCAAATGCTTGGAAAACAGGCATTACAAATGCCGCACCACCATGAATACACTTTGCACTTCGGTATGTACCATCTTTGTTCGAACCAACCTTACCATAAATTACCATAATCTTGTCTGACGGACATTTTCTGTATCTGGACAGAATTACAAGTACCAAACTGAACACGAAAACACCGATTACTCCAAATAAAATCGGAGCTGAAATTGTGGACTGAAGAGCCAAAATCGTATTAAACATATACTATCTCCTTTTCATTTCTATATTTTTTTCAACTAAAACTGTAGTTTCATTTACAACATCAACCACTTTAACATTTAATCCTGTTTTAAGAGGTTCTTCACTGTTTGTACAGGCATCAAGCTCAACAAATCTGCCTTGTAAATCCATTGTTATCTTTCCTGTTCGTTCTGCATTTGCCGGAATTGTCAGATAAACTGTTGCACCTTTACCAATTGCATTTTCTATCATTATATTACCTTTGTCTTGAAGTTTAAACGCCATCTTCATAAACAGGGCAACCAAATATGTTGCAACCGACCCAGCAATCAATGCACCTAAAATGGTAACAAGTTCATTTGCTCCAATATCTGTAAGAACTACTCCCGTCCAGCCTCCAATTGCGAAAAATGCAATCATTCCTCTAACTGTAAAAAGCCTTAATCCATCTACTCCATCACTTACACTGCTGCCCGTATCGGAATCTCCGTCTGGTACACCATCTCCATCAAGATCCACATCTCCGTCTGCATCTGCGTCTTGGTCATTTCCAATACCAAAAAGCAATAAGACTGTCTGCAAAAGAAGAATCACTGTTGCAGGTATTGCAGCTCCTGCGAGGATTTTCTGAATGATTTCCAATCCTTCCCACCATGCTCCCATAATGTCTACCTCCTTAATTACTTATTAATCAACTATTTCCTCGTCGAATATTTTTGCAGCTTTTTTCTTAAGCATAGTTGCCTGATATGTAAGCGCCATTACCAACAACGCTTTTTCCAACTTCTCCTTACCTTCTCCTGTATAATCTTCAAGGTTCCTCTGTATACATTGAAAAACAATTTTTCTCTGTGATATTTTTAGTTCCTCAAGTTCAAACACCACTTTACAAAAATACATATACAATTCACTGTCTGTTATTATATCATCACTTGTATCTAATAAATTTCCGTTTAGGTATGAAAGCAGTGTTGCTATTTTGTCAATCTGCATTGTATCCCTGAGTGAATTTATAATCAATATTCTTGCAACTTGCTCTTTAGAATATTTCTTTGCTTCCGGACTTCTTACAAACCCGCGTTTTACCCAATTTTGAATTGTTGCTGTTTCAAGTCCTGTGATTTCACAGATTTGAGAGAGCATCAATCCTCCTGTTATTTTCATCAACGGAACCAGTGCATCGACAAAGATATCCTTTATCTCTTCGTCTTTTACTAATACAGTCCCTGGAATATTACTCATATTTCCACTCCTTTTTCAGTGTTTTAAACACTCATTGGATATATGATATCACATGGTCGCATGAACGTCAATGGGGTTCCGAAAAATATTTTTCAAGTTTGTATGACTTTCACATACATTCCTTAGACTTCCAATGGCAATTCGGCTTCTATTGGTTTTTCAATTCCTATATCTTCAATACATTCAACCACTGCAACAACACACAGTCCATCATTTTGTATCTGCTTCACAGAAAATTTCACATCAATAATTTCTATGTTGTCAGGCATTTGCGCAAGACATTTTTCATAGGCAAAATCCTTGGCAAGCTTCATCAATTCTTCACTGTCAAGTTGCATTATCTCCTCTGTCACTTCATAATAAGTCTCTGTTATTTTTGTTATTGGCAAACGAATTTTACCCAAAAGAATTGTATTACTCTCTGTCATGGTGTCATATTCGCTGTATTCCGTTTTTGCTTTTATTCCAAAACTAACACCGAGAATTTTGAGAACACTGTTTTGTTTTTCCTTCCCTGTACGCAGCCGTTTCACTTCGATTGTATTTATCACTTGCTCCGCCCTATACCATGTCACTGCCTTCACCTCTCCATGTGCATGTACTTGATATTTATCTTCTTCATCGAATTTATGATTCATTGTGCCCGAAACCAATATATCACCAGCTAGTACTGTATCACCGCTTTTTACAAGAGTTGTTCCATTTTTGATATCTGCTGTATGAATAACTCCATCTTTAACTGCAACTATATTACATGGTTCTGTATATGGAACAATATTAGGTTTCGGTATGGAATCCGCAGTGTCCACTCTAAGATGATTTCCCTTTATTGTGACCTCTGCCCATGAAACGCCATCTATTTCAATGGCAATTTTCTTTGCTAGCTCTTCATCATCTATCTTTGATTTAAAGCTCCCCACCTCTGCATTATATACTGAAAGCAGGTCCATAATCTGCTGTTTCGAAATTGTCACTGGCGCATTAATTTCAACAGAGGCTATCATATTTGAGAGTATAATTAATAAAACAAAACTACATAACCCTCCTAGAAAGAAGACCTTTCTCTTTAAACTATTTTTCAGCAAAAATAATCTTCCCCATTTTTTCAATATACTCATCTTGCACTTTGATTTAAAAGCAACTGGCCGCAATTTTTTCAAGTCAAACACATCGACATCAGCATGAATAGTGCGTTTTTCAGTATAAGAAATATTTTTCAGAAAAACCCCTCGTCTTGCTGCTATATTCACAAATTTTTCTGGACTGTATCCTGTAATTTTCAGTTTAACATATCCTCTAAAAAACACACTTTTAAAATTCGTCCCTCTAAACATATTTTTCCTTCCTCTATGTTTTTTACAATAAGCCTTTTCCCCTCTACTTCTAATTTCCCTTTTATAAGTCTTATAATCACCCTTTCATCATTGTATTGCATAAGTGATTTATAATTTTCAATGGAAATACGTTCAAATCCAAGCATGCATATCTCTGGTTGGTCTTTTACTACAAATTCAGGTGTCCCTGCCATATGCAACAGTTTGTTTTTTATTTTTCCAATCATGATTGTTCGACTATTTTGGAATATTCCGCCAACTGATCAGGTGTCCCAAATGTATAGCCTGCCTCCTTTGCTCCTTTAATAATGGAATCCAGCGCATTTGCATTGTCCTTTGAAACTGCATGCAAAAGCAGGACAGCACCATTATGCAGATTTTCAATTACCTTTTTATATGCATAATCTGTGCCCCTCTGCTTATTTTCATCCCAATCTTCATAGGCAAAACTCCAGAAAAGGTTTATATACGACATTTCGCGGGTAACCGAAAGAGAATATTCGTTATATTCGCCCTTAGGCGGACGTAAAAAACGCATATTTACAGAAAACTTATTTTGCAAACTTCTGTCAAGTGATAGAAGTTCTTCTTCAATTTTTTCTTTTGAACATAGTGGAATTGAAGGATGATTATATGTGTGGTTCCCTATCTCATGACCTTCTTCAACCATTCTTCTCACTAGCGCTTCGGAAGATTCCAGATAATCTCCTGTTATGAAAAATATTCCCTTTACGCTGTTTTCTCTCAGCACATCAAGAATTTGTGATGTATATCCATTTTCATAACCTTCATCAAAGGTTAAATAGATTGTTTTTTGCGATGTATCACCAAGATAAATTGCTCCATATTTGCTCAGCAGCTCCGGAGCACCTGCATCAGCTTGGGGTATTTCCCCATTTGTTCCCCTTTTAAGTCCCCAACCAATCACGCTTTCGGACTTACCATAAACCCCTGCAACATTTTCGCCCGCATTAAATGTTAAAATAATATTTGACAGAGAAAGCCCTGCACATATAAAAAACAGCAATCCCCAAATTAAGGTTTTCTTCATTATTCAAAACTCCCAACTCACTGATTATATTATCAATTATATATTGAAAGTTTCAAATACATTCTTGAAAAATGTTAATTTGCTCCGTCTTTTAAATCATCTGTCTTTATTGCTCTGCTTCCTTCTTTTATTTTGGGTATTTGTATCTCATTCGCACTTTCAACATTTACAAGCCAATCAGCCTCTTCAAGCTTTGTAATTATCCCCTGAGGAACATTTATCATAGTCAGCATTGAATCTGTGTTTCCAACTGCCTTTATAATGTATGGCGCCGCAACTGTATTTCCGTTTACCACTATAAAATAATCACCCTTTGCAATTTCACTCATTGCAACAATTCTTTCATCATTTATAGAAATTGCCTGCGCACCTGCCATTCTCAAATCATTTATAAGCTGCAAGAGCATTTCTACTCTTAATATTCTATTTGCATCCTCTCCGATTGTAATAACTATACCTGAGCCACTAACATTTGTAAGACCACCAATCATTCTCGCTTTACGGTATTCCTCTTTAATGATATCTTCCTGTTCAGACAATGCACTCTCTTCCAAAATTTTTATTTTATCATTAAGACTCTTTATTTCATTTTCCAGTGAATCCCTTGTATTAAGTTCATGAATAAGCTGTACTCTCAATTCCTCAAGAGTTTTATTCTGCTCGCCTGCATTCTGTCTGTTTGCCGCAACCGCCTTAAATTGAATTGCTATAACAATTCCCAAAATCAAACAAACTGCAGTTATGACCATAGTCATTGTCTTATTTTTCTTCACCGGATTTCCTCCTTTACAACCTCTGTAAGCGTATTTGTTATATTATCTGATATTCCTGAATATTTAGGTACAACAAGATTATTTTCTTTGTTGAGTGTAACTCTCAGTCTTCGTCCTGTAATCTCTGTGTAAATTTCAGAATCAATTATCCCCTTATGCAAATGGTCAGGATTCCCGATTGCTGTTATTACATAGGGCGGAGTGTTCATGTGTCCATTTATCTTTATATTTCCTCCAGTACAAAAAATTTCCGATGAAGCTATAATTCTTTCACCATTTATGGAAATCGCCTGTGCACCTGCTTTCTTCAATTCATTTATTATAGAAAAAACCTGATAACTGTGAACAATGAGCAGTCCCTGGTCAATTTCATTTATCATAACATCCTGCCTGCTCCTGTCATTTATAGAAAAAACAATACCACTTCCCGATACTTCAGTAAGCCCTGCAATCAACTCTGCCTTACTCAAATCATCATATAATTCTTTTATTCTAAGTTCAATTTCATTATCACCAAGCGCCTTTATTCTAGCATCATATTCGTTTTTCAACCTATCTGCGGTTTCCTCTCTTATCTGATTGGCTTCCAACTCCTGTTCATAATCTTTCTTGGTGCTTTCAAAGGCTGAGAGCTCTTCTTCCGTTTCCTCACGAAAAAACAATGACTTTGCTTCTGCAGTTATCACTGTCATAAGAATACATAATATTATTGCAATTGTTATTTGCATTCCTCTTTTGTTTATCACAACAACACTCCTCAATAAAAGCTGAAAAACATTTTTCAAATTAATAGTAATATATCATATTTAACCGATATTTTGCAATTCAACACCTGTATAATAGTGTTTCAATATCTCCTGAAAAGCCTTTCCTTCTTTTGCTCTTGCGTCTGCACCAAATTGGCTCATACCCACTCCATGTCCGTATCCAAGAGTTGTAATTTCAATATTTTCTTTATTTTCTTTAAATTGAATGTTAGTTGAATTAATTTTGAAAATTGTCCTTAACTCTTTGCCTGTGAGTTCTATATTTCCAATAGTTAGTGTCAGAACCCTTCCCGACTCACTTCGTCTTACATTTTTTATACTGCTGAATAGTTGCTCCTCTGATACCATTATCTCTGAGTATTCAGCTTTCATCTTTTTTATAAAATCCGTTTTTGAAAAACTTATTGTCTGTTTATATTTTGTATCTCCCGCCTCTTCTCCATGGCTTTCAACGGCTTTTAGATAGGCTTTTTCATTTCCCCATACATTTTCTGCATCCTCTGTCATTCCACCACTGCAAGAATGATATAGCGCTTCTATAGGCATTCCATCATGGCATATTATTATTCCTTTGGTGTCTTCAACAGCTTGTTTTACCTTTGCAATTCGCTCTTGCGCACTCATTGCACCCACACCCAATCTGTTCGGCGTACTTTCCGTCACATTTTTCAAATCACGAAACGCCTGACAATGTGCCGACTCTGTACAAAGCATACCTTCATGATCATCATCAGGAGCAAGAACCTTTCTGTATGTATATGTACGTGCAGCAACCGACTGAGCCTTTAATGCTTCTATTTCAAAATACGCAGGCATTTCCGCAATCACAACACAAGCTATATATTCTTCCAAATTCATTTGAAAAATGCTCTTTGTATCTTTATTATATATATCAAGCACAATATCCTCCTGCAAAATCTCTGCTGGAGGGGTCTCTTCTATATTGATTGAATTTTGGGGGTTATTTTCGGTTGGCAGAACAGAGTTGTCATTTATTAAAAACGAACTCCCTGCACCTCCCAAAACAATAATCATAGGAATAAAAAATATACAAAAACATACTGCACTTACGTAAATTAATATTTTCTTCATTTGCCAACTCCATACAAGTTAGTTGCTATAAAAGCATTAACTATATTTATGCGGCACTATGCTAATATATGTTATACAACTCAAAAACTCTGCACTGGAGAGAACGGACACTTTCACAACTTGGCATAGTATTATATAATTCCGATTGGGCAATGTATTTTCGGGGGGAACCGAACATTTTAATTACATAATACGGCTGCAAAAAATATCCATTCACTCCAGTGCAGAGTGTAAATATTTATCTATAAGACTTTCATAATTTGTGTGTTCTTTATTTCTATTCCTAATTCCTTTTAATCTATCAACTTAACCACCAGTACTGTCCTTGCATTCTTTCTTTCATATGAGCAAGTAGAGAGCACCAATATTTTGTCATTATTGTCAATATCTTCTATTTCATTCCAATGCAAGGATGTACTTTTCATCATTTCAATATGTGACATTTTCTCTGCCTCTGATGAAAAAGCATATTTATAATACTCGCTGTCTGGCTGGGTAATAGCCACGGATATTATCTGTAGTTTCCACGTTTTACCTAGTGTGTAAAGATATCCAGTTTTATAGCTTTTAAAGCAATCCTCATCTTTGAACTTTATAAATCCTCCAAACATCGTTCCTGCTTTCATATTATGTCCATATATCACACTGCTAAAGTTTGAAAAATCCTTCTCCGCCCTATAGTCGAGAAATATCGCTCCTGATTTTGATGACCTTTTCTCCGCA
>JGI994J12354_10001448_pt1 | contig 23973 bp, 24 predicted proteins | sample IntmicLarv3ML3BL_FD_12354 | JGI IMG/M metagenome (IMG submission 12354)
AAATCTGACATATAAGCCCGGAGATGATACGTCTTATCCGAAATTAAAAGCCGGCAGTTCTTCTGAAAGGTTTAAACTTTACTTCTCAAACGATTTGGGAAGCGGAACTTTTCCGGGATCAGATGTTTTCTTTATTTTGCCTCAGGCATCAGATTGGAAACCGACGCCGAATGCTCCTCCCACTTTGACAGCATCCGGATTATCAAGCACCGACTACAAAATCTATTATACAACTGATTCGATTACTCCTGCCAGTATCGGAGATGTCGGCGTTTACAACCGTGCAACACTCTCAGCACTTACTTGGACTGAGATGACATTTACAAACGGTGAAGCAGACAATGCTATTGCTTGGAGCACTGTTACAGCAATTCGCTGCCAGATGGATCTTTCCGGCGCTGAAAAGATAGAACTGCAAATTCCGTTTAGACTTCCGCAGGTCGATGCTTCTCAAGGTATCATATATGGAGCGACAGCACGCGGCCAGACGATCTATTATTTGAATGATTCTCTCCGTCATGAAAATACATATACGGCGGCAGTCATGTTGATTCAGTCTGACGTTCCGATTATTTCCGGCGTTGGTACTTCTCCTCTTCCGGAAACATTCACAGATGTTTCAATTGATTACCTGACCGGCACGCTTCCAAATTGGGGTGAATTCTACACTTATGACGATTTCACGGAAGACCTTGAAATTGCAAGTGTGAAGGTCGAGTTTACACCGTATTCCGGATCCCCTACTGAAACATTCGTTACTTCGTTTACCAACAGCTCGTATGTGCCTCAAATTTCTGACGGCATCGGCGGTTACATGGACGATGTTGATTTTGTCACAGGATTTAAATGGAGTGTTTCCAATCCGGAAAATTATGTTAAATTGGGCGTTCCCGGCGTTTACCGCATTACTTACGTCACGGAGGCGGACGGTGATTCTCACACAAAAACCGAACGCCAAAACATAACTTTGTCCAAAAACTCGAGCACTCTTACAATAACGGGGGGGTCGACAAATATTTTCTGGAATACAAATCTCGGGGATTCGGTTGAAAATTATTTCAAACAATTTGTAACTGTGACAGATACTGATGTCCCCACGGCTGATTCGTCTCAAGCAATTTTGGAAACCAGCTCCCCCACTTTCGATATTGGTGCTCCGGGTACCTACTCTTTGACCTACAGCTTTACCGATATCGGCGGGAACAAAAAATCTGCAAACGTTGTGGTTTCTGTTCTCTATAACGGAACGCTTACGGGAACTCTTCTCGGAAACGGCTATCCTGTCGAAAATTTCGTATTAGATATTGACGGCACAGCTGCTACAACAAACGACACAGGTAAATTTGAACATGAATTAACAGCTCTTGCAGCATCACCGAATTCAGCGCCTTATAATATTTCATTTACTTCCGCAATTCCGGCTGGTTTGAAATATTCCGGCTCTAACCCAATTTCCGGTGCAGGCAGCAGTGTGAGGCCCGTTCCGACTGAAGCAATTAACTTTGATGCCGTTTCAATGACTGTTAATGTTACCGGACCGACTGAAGGAATTCTTGCTGTTAAATTGTATAAAGACGGCTCAAATTCTCCGATTTTGGTCAATGATAGTGTTACAGGAAATGTTCTGTTTGCAAAAGATACCGATATGGGTTGGTTCGAATCGGGCGATTACTATTTCACCGTTGAATTGCAGCCCGGATACGGCGTTGCTGCTTCAACAGATTTCACTGTTGACAGTTCGCCTTTAACTTTTATTACGGCTCCGTTTACTCTCGGTAATGCGGATATTACAAAAAATCTTGTCATTGAAAAAGTACCTTTAATTTCCGGTATTGTCTGGGATGACGCCAACAAAGACAGTATTCTTGATTCGGCAGAGTCAGGAATTCCGTCGGCGACGGTCGTTTTATTAGATTCGGTCGGTGCACCTGTTGACCAAACGGCAACGGATACAAACGGATATTATTATTTCAGCGGCTTAGCGGAAAATACGGACTACGCTGTTCAGGTCAATATTCCGGGCGGTTTTAACCGCACTTCCGATTTCAAAGACGATCAAAAGATTAACAGCAGCAACAATTACCGTTCGGATTTGGTTCAATTAACAGTGAACATGCTTCATAACACGGATATGAACGCAGGTTTCTATTTTGTTTCAGTGTCCGGCGGCGGAAACGGTAATGGAACAGGCGGCGCGACCGTTGTTGACAAAATACCGGACTCTTCGGGAGAAGACGTAAACAATAACGATTCTGTCCGGCCGATAGAACCGGACAATCAGGATAAAANCGTGGAGGAGACNCCTGNCNAAAACTCGGGACGTCTTCTGCTGTGGTTGTTCCTGATATTATTGCTCTTGATTGTCTGCGTAATTATTTACAAAAAAGCAAGCAAAAGCAAATAAAAATGAATTAATTTAAAATGAATAAAAGAGTGATATTCTGTCACTCTTTTCTTTTTTTTTATTGTTATGCGGCTGCGGTTTTAAAATCTGTATGGGTTTAGTTGCGAACAATTTTATATATGAAGAAATTCTTCCTCATCACTATTGCCGCATTCATTTCATATTGAATGAAGGTTAACGTTTTAATCGAATTTTCGGCAGCAATTGTTTTTGGGATACCTGAAAACGGGCTTTCTGAAAAGTTATTATTATCATTATTATCATTTTTGTTAAAATGTTAAATGATTTTCGCAATATTTAATATTGAGATTTCAACTTTCAACAAACTAAAAATTACAATTTAAATCAGTTACTAAAGAGGTATACAATGGATTTGGGATACTTAATTTATCTGGCTCCTATTTCCGGTTTGGTCAGCCTTATTTTTGCAGCCCTTTTGGCCAAAAAAGTTCTCAGCGAGGACAAAGGGTCAAAAGAGATGCAGGAAATTGCGGCGGCCATTCAGGAAGGCGCTATGGCTTATTTGAACCGTCAATACAAAACAATCGCAATCGTTGCGGTTATTTTAACAATCTTAATTGTCGCGCTTTTGCCGAAAGATGACATGTACAGCATTAAAGTGGCTGTCGGTTTCATTTTCGGTGCGCTTTCTTCCGCAGCCGCCGGCTACATCGGCATGAACGTCTCTGTTCGCGCCAATATTCGAACCGCTGCCGCTGCCAAAAAAAGCCTTGAACACGCTTTAAATGTCGCTTTCCGCGGCGGCGCTGTGACAGGGTTGGCCGTTGTCGGTCTTTCCATTATCGGTGTCAGTGTTTTCTACATTATTTACGGTGACGTTGACTTGGTTATCGGATTCGGTTTCGGTGCCAGTTTAATCAGTTTGTTCGCCAGAGTCGGCGGCGGTATTTATACCAAAGCGGCCGATGTCGGTGCGGATATTGTCGGTAAAGTCGAAGCGGGCATCCCCGAAGATGACCCGAGAAATCCGGCCGTTATCGCTGACAACGTCGGTGACAACGTCGGTGACTGTGCCGGTATGGGCGCTGACCTCTTTGAAACATATGCGGTCACATTGCTTGCGGCCATGCTTCTCGGTTCACTTGTCCTTACAAAGATCCCCAACGCTATTCTCTACCCGCTGATGCTCGGTGCGGCAGCCATTTTCGTTACAATTGTTTCTTTGTTCTTTGTCCGTCTCGGCAAGAGCAAAAACATCATGAATGCGCTTTACAAAGGCGTCGCTGCAGCAACTGTTATCAGTGCAATCGTTTTCTTCTTTATTACATACCTTCTCGACATCGCCTTCACTTTCTATATTGCAGCCCTTGTCGGTATGGTTATCACCGTTTTGATGGTTGCCGTTACAGAATACTACACATCCACCAAATACCGTCCGGTCAAGGAAATCGCAAACGCCTCCCAGACAGGCGCAGGCACAAACGTTATTTCCGGTCTGTCTTTTGGGTTTGAAAGCACAGCTTTCCCGGTCATCACAATCGTTGTCGGTATCTTGGTTTCCTTTATCGTTGTCGGCGGTTTCTCCGATTCCACGCTTGGTCTTTACGGTATTGCAACGGCAGCTGTTGCCATGCTTTCCACAACCGGTATGATTGTCGCTTTAGACTGCTACGGTCCGATTACGGACAATGCCGGCGGTATTGCCGAAATGTCCAACCAGCCGGAATCTGTCAGAGAAGTGACCGATGAGCTTGACGCTGTCGGAAACACAACCAAAGCTGTGACAAAAGGATATGCAATCGGCTCTGCCGCGCTTGGTGCGTTGGCGCTTTTTGCCGACTACAAATTAAAAGTTGATTTGGGCGCAGGCTCTTTATCCATTGACAATCCGCTCGTTTTGATCGGTCTTTTGATCGGCGGTCTTCTGCCGTTCATTTTCTCATCCGTGACTATGCGCGCTGTCAGCAAAGCGGCCATGAAAGTCGTTGATGAAGTTCGCCGCCAATTCCGGGAAATCCCGGGAATCATGGAAGGAACCGCAAAACCCGAATACGGCAAATGTGTCGACATCGTCACATCCGCTGCGCTTCGTGAAATGGTTGTTCCGGGCGCACTCTCCATCCTTGTTCCGCTGTTTGTCGGTATCGTTTTCGGTGCCGAAGCGTTGGCCGGTCTTTTGATCGGTATCATTGTTGTCGGCCTCATGCTCGCCATGACCTTGAACAATGCCGGCGGCGCTTGGGACAATGCGAAAAAATTGATTGAATCCGGTCTTTACGGCGGCAAGGGCTCCGAAGCTCACAAATCCGCAGTTGTCGGCGACACTGTTGGCGACCCCGCAAAAGACACATCCGGTCCCGGCTTGAATGCTTTAATCAAAGTCGTGAACATGGTTGCCATTCTTTTCGCAACGCTCTTTGTCAGCGGCGGATTGCTCGGCGGACTATTTTAAACTAAAAACAGCAGGAAAAGAATTTTTCTTTTCCTTTATTTTCTTTTTTTCTTTTTTTAAATAATTAGCTGTTTTTCACTATCTTTTTATTTGATTTGTTCTTATTATGTTTCATTCAGGTGATTTATTGAAAATTAAGTCAAGAGTCAGTCTCAGAAAAAATGATAAAAATAAAATGATTGAATCCCTTCGGGAAATTTACGGGGATTCCATTGCCGCTTTTTCAAATTCAAAATTTGAAGTTATCACAACTGATGAATACAAAGTGATTTTCGCTGACGGCAAGCAAATGTTTATCGAATATGACGGTCAGCTTTTTACAACCGTCCGCGGCGCTTTAGAGCAGCTGCCGCCGAATAGAACCGTTACCGTTGACTCGGGGGCCGTTAAGTTTGTTGTCAACGGCGCCGATGTGATGAGCCCCGGAATTACGGCGGCAGATGATGCTATTCAAAAAGGAGATTTGGTTGTCATTGTTGAGGAGGCGCATAAAAAACCGCTGGCGATCGGACGCGCTTTAATTTCCGGAAACGAAATGGTGTCGGCTGATTCCGGAAAAGCGGTCAAATCTTTGTCGTATGTCGGAGATGTTCTTTGGGGGCTTGAAATTTAATTTTTCAGGCCGTCTCATTCGTTTTTTAAAATGTTTGCGGCATTCATTTTTCATTCATTTTTATTTGTTTTTTTTATTCATTTTTTTATTTTAATCCGGCTGTTTTTGTCGTTTGGTATTGAAAAAATGCCGAACTCTTCACAGTTTTTATATACAAGTTTATAAATATCTATATCATTAATGGGTTAATTATTATTTATCCAAATCATATTCATAATTAGCTTTTTATCTTTCGAAAAAACATCGAATCAAATCTTTTGAAAATGTTTTTTCGTTTGCGCACATTTCACATTCAACAGAAAAGTACAAAGGTGTTTCAAGTGAGTTTTTTGAAAAAAATTATTGGCGGCTCTGAGCCCAAACAGAACGACGATTATTCGGCATACATTGACCTTGATAAATTTGAAAAAGATATTGACGGCAATGCCGACGAGCCGGCAGAAACTTATGTCAAGATCGCAATTTTCACGCACTTTGACCAAATCACAACTTTGAAAAAGGAAATTTATGACGGCAACATCTTGATTGTCGACATTTCCAACATCAAACAAGACGAACGTCTCCGCAATCACCTTTTCAATGAACTCAAAGACGTTGTTCTTGACGTTCACGGCGACATTGTCGGTATGAAAGACAACAACATCCTCGTCACCCCGACGGGAATCAAAGTGGACAGAAAGAAAATCGGCGGAAACTATTAATCCGCTTCTTCTTTTTCTTTTCTTTTTTTCGTTGCTTATTCTTTTGTATTATTTTTCATTTTTATTTCCTTTCAGATTCTAATTAATTATTTATTTTGTAATTTTGATTTGTTCTTTTGGTGAAATTTTGATAGACAATTTTGAAACAAAAACGGTTTGTCCGCTCTGTCAAGCCGACCTTTCCATTAAATGGCAGAAAGATACGATTCCTTATTTCGGCGACATCATGTACACAACGGCGGTTTGCAGCTGCTCTTTCAGATTCGCGGATACTTTAATTTTAAACGGTAAAGATCCGGCCTGTTACAGTCTGCCGATTCGAACGCTCTCGGATTTAGATGCGCGCGTCATCCGTTCGTCATCCGGAACCATTTTAATCGAAGAGCTCGGCATTATGGTTGAACCGGGTCCGATTTCGGAATCCTATGTCACAAACGCCGAAGGCATTATTCAAAGAATTAAATCGGTTGTCGAAAGCGCAACCCGCTGGTCTGAAGGCGATCCTGAAAAAGTTGCCCGCGGAAATGAGCTCCTGCGGCAGATTGATGAAATTATTGAAAATCCGGAGACGGCGACTGTTCAAATAACGATGCAGATTAAAGACCCTCTTGGAAACAGCGCCATTTTGTCTTCAAATGCTGTTTCTCGAAAGTTAACGGATGAAGAATCGGAAACGCTTAAAACCGGAATGATTATTTTGGACCTTGAAAAAGATCAAATTCTGCATGACATTTCCGGCAATGCCGCACCAATCGGAAAAAATGACTAAAGGTCATTCGCCTATTTCATTTATCATTTTTACTTTTTTTCTTATTTCGATTTCATTTTTTCGTTTTCATTTTTCTTTTTCGGTTTTATTTATCATTTTTTATTTTTTTGATTTCAATGAATCGGAAAGGTTTATTATCCACAAAATTATTTCCATCCTCATATGTTTACTGTAATTACAGGTGCTCAGTTTGGAGACGAGGGCAAAGGAAAAATTGTCGACCTTTTGGCCGAAGAATATGATATTGTTGCACGATTTCAGGGCGGCGACAACGCGGGTCATACAGTCGTTGTCGGCGGCGAAGTTTATAAGCTTCATCAAATCCCTTCCGGAATTTTAGTCGGGACATCTTCTCTTATCGGTCCCGGTGTTGTTTTAAATCCGTTTTCGTTGATGGAAGAAGTTGATGTTCTTAAAAGCCGCGGTATTCCGGTCAGTTCCGAGAATCTCGGTATCGATTTCAAAGCCAGCATCATTATGCCTTACCATATCGCTTTGGATACGCTGACCGAATCATCACGCAAAAACAGAATCGGGACAACTAAAAAAGGAATTGCTTACGCTTATTCTGACCGCGCGCTTCGAAGTGAAATCCGCTTATGTGATTTGTTTGATGAAGATGTCTTTTACGGCAAATTAAATGAGATTCTGCCGGCGAAGAAAGAATTGATTTCCAAACTCGGCGGAAATCCTTACGACCTTTTCCCCGAGGAAGAGGCAAAGAAACTGCTTCAAATCGGCAGCAAATTAAAAGAATATGCTGTTGACGTTTCATATGAAATCAACAGTTCTCTTCGCGCCGGCAAAAAAGTTTTGGCCGAAGGCGCGCAAGGCACTCTTTTAGATGTTATCCACGGAACGCAAAGATACGTGACATCCTCTTCAACGGTTGCCGGTTCCGCCTGTGCCGGACTCGGCGTCGGCCCGTCTCAAGTATCAAACACCATCGGCTTGGTCAAAGCTTATATCACTCGTGTCGGCGACGGCCCGCTTCCGACTGAATTAACAGACAGTGCCGGTAATCATCTGACCGAAGTCGGCTGCGAATACGGCACAACGACCGGTCGCCGCCGGAGATGCGGCTGGCTGGACATTCCGCTTTTGAAAAAATCCGTCTATCTGAACGGTTACACCGAATTGGTTCTGACAAAATTGGATGTTTTGACCGGCTTGGATTCGATTAAAGTATGCGTTGCTTATGATTTGGACGGTGAGCGCATTGATTATCCGCCGTCTCTGACTGAAGAACTGGAGCGTTGCGTTCCGGTTTACGGCGAATATGAAAGCTGGGGCGAGCCGCTGGACGATATCACAAAATACGATGATCTGCCTCAAAACGCCAAAGACTACATCACATCAATCGAAAAGCTTGCCCGCGTTCCGATTAGTTATGTTTCTGTCGGCCCCGATCGGGATCAAATCATCAAGCTGGAAATCGATTATGGAAAACTGATGCGCTGCAACCCGCTTATTCAATAAGCGGGAGTATATCACTTGTTTTCAACCGTTGTTTTAATGGGTGCGTTTAACAGCTGTTTTACAGGGTTTGTACATTTGGTTTTAGAAGTCATTTTCTATTTTTCTTTTCTGCTTTTCTTTTCTATTTTTCTTTTCTCTGTCTCTTTTTTACAAAATCTTTTTATACCATTATCCTGTTGATAGGTTCATTTGAGTCCTTATTATTCAAGCCTCAGTTTCGGCCACTCGGGAGCTTGGAATAAAATTCAAAAAACCATTGAATGCTTCAGCCAGCGTCGCATTGAATGTTATATAATCCGAACGAACCCATCAAAATGATTTTGTCCGATTGTTATCGATAAGACAAAAAAAGAGCGGGACGTTTAACACTTCTTCCGCATGCAGAATTGCTGTGTGACGGATATCTGCTGAGCACGTATCTTTTTTTATGATTCTTATCGGCGGTGGATTTTGCCGTTTTGACGGATTTGGTGTTTGAAATAAAGTCAAACACAACGAGATTATCAATTTAAATAAGGAGATATAATGACAACAGCATACGATGTTCCCGCAATTGATCTCATTACGAGAGTTGCGGAGAAATTTAAGGAAAATGACAAAATCCCTCCGCCCGAATGGGCCGAGTTTGTCAAGACCGGCGTTCACAAGGAATTCCCGCCCGTTCAGGAAGACTGGTGGTACGTCAGATGCGCAGCCGTTCTCAGAACCGTCTACATGGATGGTCCGATCGGCGTTGAGAGACTCTGCTCCGTTTACGGCGGAAAGCAGGACCGCGGATCCCAGCCCTACAAAAAGGCAAAGGGAAGCGGCTCAATCATCAGAAAAGCCGTTCAGCAGCTTGAAGCCGCAGGATACGTTCAGACCGCAAAAACCGGCAGAACCGTTGCAGGCCCCGGCAGAGCTTTGCTTGACAATACCGCGCATGAATTGAAAGGCGAACTTCTTGAGAAGTACCCCGGACTTAAGAATTATTAATTCAAATAGTTGTGAAATCTGAAAAATTCAAACTTGAAAAAGTCAGAGGAGATGTTTTGATATGGACAATGAGCTTGAAGAAATCCGTCGCAAGAGACTTGCTCAAATGCAAGATCAACAATCACAGGCGCAAATGAATCCGGAAGCTGCTTACCAGCAGGAACAGGCAAAATCAGAAATGGAAGCCCGAAAACAGGAGCTTCTTCGAAAAATTTTGACACCGGAGGCCCGCGAACGTTTAACAACACTTCGTATGTCTCGTCCGACACTGGTTGAACAGCTTGAAATGCAATTGTTCTCGCTCGCCCAAAGCGGCCGTCTTCAAAATATGATTGACGACGAACAGTTAAAGCAGCTGCTTGCGCAAATTCAGCCGCCTAAAAGAGAAACCTCCATTAAACGGATGTAAAGTTTGTTAAAAATAATTGAATAATTGTATCAATCGAAGTGTTAACTCGTGAAAGCTCATGTTTTGTTCAGCGGCGGAAAAGATAGTTCGCTATCGGCTCTTCTTCTTGAACCGTTCTTTGAAATTCAGTTAGTGACTTGCAATTTCGGCATTCTGCCGACAGGCGACGTCGCAAAAGAGATTTCTGAGGAATTGGGTTTTCCGCATAAAGTTATCACGCCCGACCTGGAAATTTTGAAGAATGCCGCTGAAATCGTTAAAAAAGACGGTTTCCCGAACGGTGCCATCAATTATATTCATCGCCGAGTTCTCGAACTTCTGGCAAAAGATGAAGAAGTTGAACTGATTGCCGACGGCCTTCGACGAGACGACCGCGTTCCGCATTTGGAACATTCTGAAATTCAAAGCTTTGAAGACAGAACCAAAGTTCTCTATTGCAGTCCGCTGATGGGTTTCGGACGATCTGCGATTAATAAAATGCTTGAATCCAATCTTGTGATTACAGAAGAAGAAAGTGCCGTCATTTTGAAATGCGATTATGAAGCCGAACTCCGCGAATACTTGTATCGCGAAATCGGTGAAGAAGAAACGCATAAGCATTTTCCAAAATCGCATAAACAATCGCGCGTTATTTCAAGAATAAGACACAACTGAAAAAAAATATCCGGTACAATCCGTTTGCAATGTTTGAATTTAAGAAAGAATTTCAATTTAAGAAAGAATTTCAATTCGCAAATTTACAATTTCACAAATTATCACAAATCAGGTGTTTGAAATGAGTAAAAATTTAAAAGGACAAAAGAAGAGACTCGCAAAGGCTCACGTTCAGAATGCACGTGTCCCTGTCTGGGTCATCGTCAAAACCAAGAGAAATGTCACATCGCACCCCAAGAGACGCCACTGGAGAAGATCCAGCATGCGCTTGAAGTAATCGGGATGCTGAAATATATTTGGAATAATCAGGTGATTTATAATGGCAGAAGATATTGTTAAAGAACAAATCTATACGATCCCGCTCCGCGGCGTAAAAGTTGCTCCCAGATGGAAACGCGCCAACAAAGCGATGTCCATCATCAGAGCTTATCTTGAAAGACATATGAAAGCAGACGCTGAAATGATTAAACTCGACAAATCAATCAACGAGCGCGTTTGGGAAAGAGGCTGCGAAAAGCCGCCGTCCTTTATTCGCGTCAGAGCAGCAAAATACGCAGACGGTGAGGTTCAGGCTGAACTTGCAGCTTGATTTTGCCGCCGATGCTGTTGATAAATTAAAGTCAATGACGGTGCCGTTCTTTGTATCGGCGCCTCATGATTTTGTTTGTTGATTTTGTCTTAATCCTTTTTCCGTCATTTAATGAGAAGAAGATTATGCAAACAATAACAATTATGGATACCTCCGTTCTCGGAGTTTTTTCCGTATGTACCGAAGAAATCTGTTTGGTTCCGAAAGGAACGCGACCGGAGGTTATCTCTCAGCTTGAAACCAGGCTGGGCGTTTCCGTTTACCAGTGCTTTGTCAATGACAGCATTTTGGTCGGCTCTCTCTGCCGCGGTAATTCCAACGGGTTTTTAGTTCCGGAAAATTCAAAAACGGCTGCTCTTGAAAAGCAAATCGGAAAATCTGTTCGTACCCTTCCGGGAAAATTAAATGCGGTCGGCAATATTTTGCTTGCAAATGATACGGCCGGTTTGGTGCATCCCGAAGTTCCCGACAATATTGTTAAATTCATCGCCGAGACTTTAAAAATCGATGTGATGAAAGGAACGATCGCCGGAATTAAAACGGTCGGCATGGCAGGCTGCGTTACTAATAACGGTCTCCTTGTCAGTCCGGGTGTGACGGAAGATGAAACGGCGCTTTTAGAAAAACTGTTCGGCTTTGAACCGATGGTGGGCAGCGTTAATTTCGGATCCCGCATGGTCGGCTCCGGCATTTTGGCCAATACAAAAGGCTATTTGGCCGGCACAGAAACCAGCGGTTACGAACTCGGAAGAATTTCAACAGCTTTAGGTTTTGAATAATTTTATCAACCGGCGAAATTAAAATTAAAAGGTGAAGATTATGGCAAACTTTGTAATTACAGGAAAATTTAAACCCGGATTCTACTGGGAGAAATTTACCAAAACAATCGAAAGTGAAAATGAAAAGAATGCTCTTGAACAAGTCTATTCGGTGATTGGCAGCAAGCACGGATTAAAAAGACGCAGCATTATCGTTGAATCTGTTTCAGAGGTCTGATTATGGCTGTCAGTGAACAGGAAGCCCGCCGATTGCTTGCCGAATATCAGGAATATCAAAGAGGCGCCGCGGCGCTTCAAGAGCAAGCGGCTATGGCTCAAAATACATTGGCCGGCTGCGAAAGTTCTCTTCGGACGATTTCCGCTCTTAAAGAGGCGGCAATGGCCGGCACGTATGAATCTGTTATTCCCGTCGGCTCCGGCTGTTTTGTTCACGCTGAAATCCGTGACTTTTCGAAAGTGATTGTCAATGTCGGTTCCGGCGCAAATGTCGAGAAAGATGTTGATGAGGCGTTGACTTTCCTCACCGAAAGAAAAGCGAAACTTGAAAAAATGATTCAGGATTTAAACGAATCTGCGGCCAGAATCGTTCAGAACATGAAACAAATTGAATCCAAAATCGGCTGATTGTAAAATCAGTCTTTTTTCAATTTCTTTTTTTAACTTTTTTATTTCCATTATTTTTTTAACGTTTTTTATTTTCATTTTTTTATTTAACTTGTTTAGCTTCTTTAACTTGTTTAGCTTCTTAACTTGTTTTATGATTTAATCAAACTTTTTGCTTTCGTTTTATATTTTTTAAATTCTATCTGAATCTGTTTTTTTGATTTCGTTTTATATTATAAGTCCGAATCTCAATTCTCATTTCACTCGCTGACGCTCGCGAAATTCGAATTGAGGCGGTTGTTCTGTTTTTTCGCTGATTTCGTAAAATATTCGGTTTTCGCCTTCTTTTTCTTTTTTTCTTTTCCTTTTTTTAATCATTTATTTATATCCGTTTTACTTTTCTTCATATCAAACCACAGGTTTAGAAAGCTAAATCATTATGCATTATCATTATGTTTATTATTATCATTTTCAGGAGAGCTCTTTGTGTTCGGAAAATTAAAGGAAAAATTGGCAAGTTTTACAAAATCACTCGATAAAACCGTCGAGGAAAAGGCGGTTCAGGTAGAGGAGCCGGAAGTCGGTGTCGGTGCCGGCGAAAATGAAGTTGCTGAAATTGAAAACGTTGAAGCTGCCGAAACGGAAGTAATCGAAGTTACTGAGATTGAAGTTGCCGATGTTGGAATTATTGAAGATCAATCAGTTGAATCCGAAACTGCCGAAAATACAGTGGCTGAGACGCAAAAAGAAGAGGCTGAACAAGAACTCAAAACCGAGGATTCGTCTTTCGATTCCGAATCTGAAAAAAGCAAAGAAAAAGCCGGCTTTTTCAAAAAGGCGAAGGCGCTCATTTTTGACCGTGAAGTTATTTTGGATGACGGTGATTTGGAAGGGCCGCTGATGGACCTTGAAATCGCTCTTTTGGAAAGCGATTTGGCTTTGTCGGTGACGGACGCAATTGTCGCTTCCGTTAAAGAGCAGCTGAGCGGCACGCGAAAACGTCTCGGGAAAAATACGGGCAGCATTGTCGAAGATGCGCTTAAGAATGCGATTTTGGAAGTCATGTCCGCCAACATTTTTGATTTTGATGACTTTTTGAAAGAACGGTCCGATAAAACCGTTCATATCGCTTTTGTCGGCATCAATGGGACCGGAAAGACAACCAGCATCGCTAAGATTGCCAACCGCCTCCAAAAAGCGGGCTATTCCGTTGTCATTGCGGCGGGCGACACGTTCCGCGCCGGCGCGATTGACCAAATCCAAATTCATGCCGATCGTCTCGGAATTAAAACCATCCGCCACCAGGAAGGATCCGATCCGGCCGCCGTTATTTACGATGCGCTCCAATATTCAAAGGCGCACAAAATTAATGTTCTTCTTTCCGATACGGCCGGAAGAATGCATACCAATGTCAATCTGATGGCGCAGCTTGAAAAAATCTGCCGTGTCAGCACGCCCGACTTAATTCTGTTTGTCGATGAGGCGACCGCCGGAAATGACGCGGTTGAGCGCGCTTCGCAATTCAGTGCGGCGGTTCCGATTAACGGAACGATTTTAACCAAACTGGATGCCGATTCAAAAGGCGGCGCAGCTATTTCTATCGCTTACATCACGCAAAAGCCGATTCTGTTTTTCGGTGTCGGTCAGGAATATGACGATTTGATGAAATTCGACCCGGAGTGGTTTGTCAATCAGGTTTTCAATGAATAATGATTTGAATGAAATTTTTATGAGATTTGAATGAGATTTTTATGTACCGCTTAATTCAGGAAGGGACGACTGAAATTTATGTCCCGGAAGGCGAAAACGAAGATATCCCCTTAGCGTCGGCTTCCGTCTTTTATAATCACGAAATGGAACTGAACCGCGACATCAATGTCGCCGTCACATCCGTTTATGTCAAAAAATTGGCGGCGAGAAAAAATTTTGAAAAATCTCAAATCACTTACGCAGATGCATTTTCCGCTTCCGGAATCCGCGGAATCCGTGTCGCAAAGGAAATCGGCATCTCGGCTGTTTTAAATGACTGGAAAGAAGAAGCCGTTTCTCTGATTCATAAAAATATTTCTCATAACCGGCTTGAGGAAACTGTGTCGGCAACTTGCAGAAATGCCAATTCTCTTCTCCACGGTCAAAAATTCGCGATCGTTGATATTGATCCGTTCGGGACGCCTTCCCCCTTTTTAGATGCGGCTGTCTCTTCCGCGACATTTATGCTCGGCGTGACGGCAACCGATACCGCACCGCTTTGCGGCGCTCATTTAAAATCCGGAATGCGGAAATACTCAGCCGTTCCCTTAAATAATGAATTTCACAGCGAAATGGGTCTTCGCATTTTAATCGGCAGCATTGTCCGCGAAGCGGCGAAGTATGAAAAAGGGATTAAGGTTCTGTTTTCGCACGCAACACGCCACTACGTCCGTGTTTATGCCGAAATTCTGCACGGTGCGAAGAATGCGGACAAAACGTTAAGTGAAGTCGGCTTTGTTGCTTGGTGCCCGACCTGCGGAAATATCGAAACGAAAAACGGGTTGGCTGTTTTTATGAATGAAGCCTGCCCGCATTGTTTGGAAAAGGAAAACGAAAAAGAAACCGTCTCCAAACGCAAAATATCCGGTCCGCTTTGGCTGGGCGCTTTAAAGGATGTTTCGTTTTGCGATGAGGTTTTGGCTGAAACAGATATTTTGACGCTGAACAAAAAAACGGAAGCGATTAAACTTCTGACAATTTGCAGAAATGAAGCGGACATTCCTTTCTTTTATGACCAGCATTTGCTTTGTGAATCTCTTAAAATATCGGCGCCGCCGATTGAACCGTTTTTGGAAAAATTGAGGAATGCGGGGTATACCGCAACGCGGACGCATTTTTCGGGAACATCTTTTAAAACGGATGCGCCTCTTCATCTCGTTTATTCTGTTCTTTCAATGATGTAATTTCAGTAAATGAACGCGGATCTTTTATTTTTAAAATCGTGTCTTTTTATTTCGAATTTGTTTCAATGTATTGAAAATATTTATATATCTATCAGCCATTATTTTTTTAACTTGCAATTCTTTTGTTCTATATTGTTCTCTGATCAATATAATAAATGAATTGTTTGTCTTAATTTCTTAAAAATTTTAAGAACAGAGGGATATCTATGAAATCTAAAGTATTCATGGTTCTTGTTGTTTTAGTTATGCTCATGACCGTTGTCGGCCTTTCCGGCTGTCTCGGCGGCGACAAGGACAACGCAACAACCAACAACACAACCGATAACAACACAACCGGTAACAACACGACAACCGAAAATAACACGACAACCGAAAATAACACGACAACCGAAAACAACACAACTCAACCTCCGGCTTCCGGCGGCGCAGTGACTGTTGCTTTGGGAGAGAGCGGGGCTGAGCCGACCTATTTTGTCCGTACCAACAACCAAAAATTCTCCACAAGTTCAGTCAGTGCTTCAAGTGGCGAAACTATCAGACTTATGAATATTGAATCCAGAAACTTCAGACATGGATTCCACTCTCTGGAGAACGCTTTTGAAGACTTTACTCTTGACCCCAGATACTCTGCAACGCTGACCTTCAACCAGCCCGGTACTTACAAAATTGAACTGTTAAATCCTCACACAGGTGAGCCTTACGGAGACAAACAAATTTTGACGGTTACCGTCTCGTAATTTCACACAACTTTCAGTTAAAAATTACAAAAACAATTTTTAACTGATTTTATTTTCTTTTTTCTAATTTTGATTTTCTTGGTTTTTTTGATTTTTCTGTTTTAAAAGAATTTATATATTCGTTTTGTTGTCTATCTTCTATTGAATATTTTCTGCGTTTTAGGATTCATGAGAGGATTTGCATGATGGTTGACAGTGATGAAAAATTTTTATTTCAAGAAAAAACAAGTTCGGCTCTGATTTTTATTTACAGAAAAGAAGTGACATACATTTCAGAAGTATCATCCAACATTGATTCCACTTTTTCTCATACGAATAAAATTGTCAAAAGGTTAGAAGAAATCGGTCTTCTCTCTTCCGTCTTTGAAGGACGCAGCCGTTTTTTGCAATTAACGCCTCGCGGGTATTTTTTAGCAAAATCCCTCTCGGAAGCTTTAGAAACCTTCCGTTCTTCCGATGAATTCATTTTTCCGGAAGGCTATCTGCCGACACGAAAAGAAGAGCCGGCTGTGCAGTCGAATACCGTTTCCGAATTTTTCAATTATGAAACTTTAACGCCTTTTGTCTCACCTTNCGGTTCGGATTCCTCTTCGTCCTCGTCCTCCTCGTCTCCATCCTCGTCCCCATCCTCGTCCTCCTCTTCTTTGTTTTCCTCTTCGAAAGAAAAAACGAATGCGTCTGCCGTAAAAACCGCATCATCCGTTTTATTTGACCGTCTTCAATTTTTCTGTTTCCGCATCAAAGAAATCTACAGCGGATTGGAAGATTCAAACGCCGACGAGGAACTTATCCTTCAAAAACTCGGCCCTTATGACCGCGAATTAAAATTAATTTCTCGGGGAATTGAAAAACTGGATGCCGACGACGCTTCCCGTCCCGAACTGGCGGCAGCGTATCGGGCGGCAGAAATGCAGTATTCTTTTTATCTCGGTAAAAAGTGAAGGAAAATATTAAAGGAAAATGACCTAATTCATACGCACGAATATTTTGAATATTTTTGATATTTTATTTTTAATGAATTAAAAACATTGATTTCTATGATGATTGAATTATTGCAGCCGATATACGGCTCGGAAGAAAATGCCATCCAATCTTTAACGGCTTATATGGATTCGGAATTGAAAGAATTGGATATTTCCTATCAGATTTCCGTTTCGAAAAACCGCTTCGCTGTTTCTTTGGAAGGCGAAGACGAAGAAATCTGTGCCAATTTATTGCATCAAGCGTTCGGCAAGCCGGTCAAAAAATCCGAGATGCTTCTTGGTGTTGATTACAAAGGGTACATCTCAAAAATCGAATCCGATCAAATTTTTGTTCATGTCGGCTTTGACATTCCGATTGCTTCTTCCGCTTTGGAAGTTTTGGGCACGGGAAGCGCGGGGCAAATTGCTTCCCGCTTCGGCATGATTCGGTATCTGCCGGTGACAATTTGTTTGAATCCCGACGTTGAAACCGCCTCTTTTTCAAAAGAGCAGGCGGACCTTTGGTGGGCTTGGAAAAAGTCTGCGACAGATCGCGTTTTTGCCAACGGTGCCACGCGTTCTCAAGTAAAGGCGGTTCTTCAGAGAACGAGGCACGGCCGAGATGTTTATGGCGTGGAAAAATTGGGGCTGACGGAATGCGTTATTGTCTGTAAAGAAAAAACAGACGGGCCGGGCATCGTTTCAGCAATCGGAAGAAAGCTGCAGCAGTCTCAAATGGGCGTTTTAATCGGCGGCAAAAAGTAAAATAAAAATTATGTAAAAAAGTAAGCAAAACGGAGTTTTTTCATGAAATCAAACAGAATACTTATGATTGTCGCGCCGGAGAGATTCAGAGACGAAGAGTTCTTCCACCCGCGCGACGTATTTCTCAAACACGGCTATGACGTTGCTGTCGGCTCCACTCGGCTCGGTAAAGCGGCCGGCGTGAAAGGCGGCGATGTCGATGTTGACATTTTAATTGAAAATGCTTCTGCAGACGATTATGACGCGATTTCTATTGCCGGCGGCGGCGGCTCCAAAGTTTTTCTTTGGGACAATCCGGACCTGCACCGCTTGCTGAACGACGCTTTTTCAAAAGATAAAGTCGTTTCCGCCATCTGTATTTCTCCCGTTGTTTTGGCAAAGGCAGGACTTTTAAACGGCAAAAAAGCCGCTATTTTTGATGCGCCGGACGCCATTGAAGAAATGAAAAAAGCGGGTGCGAATTTGAAGCCCGAACCCGTTGTCAGAGACGGCAATATTGTGACGGGCAACGGCCCCGAATGTTCGTATGATTTCGGTGAAGAAATTGTTAAACTGTTGAAAAATTAAGTCAAAATCATTTTTTCTCTTTTTTGTCGCCGATTTAAAATTTAATAAACAGCGACTGTAGCCGGCGGATCTCTTTTTCCGAATAATCTGACGATGATAACGCTGAGCTCATAGAAGAAAATCATCGGGATGGCGACAATAATCTGGCTGATGACATCCGGCGGTGTAATGATGGCGGCAACGATGAAAAACAAAACATAAACATGTCTTCTGTATTTCGTCAGCATTCTTTTTTGAACGAGTCCGATTCTGTTTAAAATGAAAGTGATTATAGGGAACTCGAATATTAAGCCGAAGATGAGTGTCATCGTTGCGATAAAGCTGATGAAATCATAAATCGAATACGTTGCCTGAGCACCGGATGCGGCGGCGCTGATGTAAAGGAATTGGATGAACAGCGGGGCCATAAAGAAGTAAGAATAGGCTGCGCCAAGAACAAATGAGATCAGAACGGCGATTGCAATGATAATTAATCGGCTCGGCTTGATTCTTATTCTTTCGGAAAGATTGAATTTTTTCACATCAACATATTTTGTGATTTCTTTTCCGGCCATGTAAAATAAAATCGGCAAAATCGCAATGATGGCAATGATTAATGACATTTTTAACTTCAAAAGAGGAACTTCAAGCGGTTTCGTATAAACCACTATCGGGTTGCCGGATGCGCTTTTTTCTTCTTTTTCGATATGAACAATTGTAAACATCGGCGTGCGGCCGGTTATATTTTTAAATTCGTCTCCTGTTTTCTGAACCGCTGTCGTCTGTGTCTCATTTTCGTAAGGGATTGTTTGGAAAATAATCAGTTCGGATGTATTCGACATATCATCCAGTGTCAGAACGTCTCTTCCGCCGTTCATGATGAAATCCAAAAGTTCTCCGACGGTCAGATTGCTGTTTCCCAGAATAAAATTAGAAATAATATCTGTGACGGATTCGGATTCCGTATTTGCGGTAATCACTTCATAAACAACGTTTTCAGCTTCTGAAATATCTGCAGGCGCCGTATATAACATCATTTTTTTATCCGGATCGTTCAGCAGGTCGGTGACATTTACATCGTTGACAGAAAAAGGTCCGTCAAAAATCACAAGAAGCTGATCAAATTCATCCGTTATGCCCGGTGTTCTGATATTATGCGGCAAGCTGCGCTCAATGGAGTCATTGATTATATAATCCGTCGCAGGATATGCAATGACTGCGGCGATTAAAAAAACAACAGAAATAATCAGCAGCTTCTTTTTGACAGATTCCAAGAATTTGAAGAGAAATTGAATTCCTTCCGATAATTCAGCGATAATATCACAATCCACAACTGTAGCAGTATAATTGTATGAAACATATGCAACCGGAAAAAAAGATACGAAACATCAGTTTTTTCCTGTTTATCAGATTTTTAATCATTAACCGTTCCGAGTTTTTAAAACTTACCCGTGAATGAATCGGAACGGTTATGTTTAAATGTTTTCTTAGTTTAGTTTACGAAAAAAATACTTTGAATTGCAAAGTTATAAAATAACTTTGAATCGCAGAGGGTATCAGATTGGCGTTAAAAAATGATTCTTCATCCGAAAACTCATCCGAACCGGATTTAATTGAAAATTCGTCTTCCGGAACAAAAAAAGGAGTTGCCGGCGATTATAAAGAGAATGTTGTCGAGCACCTTCGTGAATTCCGAAACCGCATTATCATTGCGGGCGCCGCTCTTTTAGTCGGTGCCATCCTTTTTTATCCGTATTCGGACGACGCGATTGTTTATCTGTGGGCGCAGCTGATCCCGGAAAATGTCATCATGTCGATTTATTCGCCGACGGAATATATAATGACACGGATGAAGCTGTCCATTGCTTTTGCGATATGTTTATTTTTCCCGCTTTTGATGTATCAGCTTTTTAGGTTTATGTCGCGCGGGCTTTATAAAAACGAACGGCGTTTTCTTCTGAAAGTTGTGCCTGTATCATTTATTTTGTTTTTACTCGGCGCGTCGTTAGCGTATTTTATCGTTCTGCCGCTGTTTATGAATTATGTCATTTTTTATGCGGATCAAACGGCTGTTGCGCAGATCGGACTGGCAGAAACTTTCAACACGATCATCTCTCTGGTTCTCGGATTCGGTTTTGTTTTCCAAATTCCGCTTCTGATGGTTTCGGTTGTCCGAATGGGAATTGTTGAAGAAAAAACGCTTCGGAAAGGACGGCTTGTTGTTTACGGCAGTTTAATCGGATTTGCATTTTTAATTGCGCCCGATCCGACTTTAGTTTCTCAGCTGATTGCCGGCGTTGCGCTTGTGATTCTTTTTGAAATCAGTTTAATCTTATTGAAATTCATTTGAATCTGAAATTCATTTGAATCTTCCGGATTTATTTTAAATGTAAAATCGTGATGGAAAACGGAAATCTTTATAAGTATGTATAAAAGTTTAACTTTTACATGATTGGCTCATTGGAAATCGCTCTGGTTCTCATAATTGCCCTTGTTCTTTTCGGTCCGAACAAACTCCCCGAGCTTGCCCGCTCTGTCGGTTCCGCCTTGGGAGAGTTTAAAATGGCTCAAAAGTCGGCTGAGTTTGATTTGAGCGGTTTTGACCAATTGAATCAGGAAAATGCCGAAATGAAAAAACAGGAAGAGGCAGTTCTGAATTCTAAAATTATTCAAACGGCACAAGAAGCAGGAATTGATACGGAAGGAAAAACAACAGACGAATTGTTGGGTTTAATTTCGGCTAAAATAACGGAATCTTCAAATGAAAATTTTAATGAAACGGAATTCGATAACTCTTCCGAAACAAAAACAGATGTCAGCGTTAATTAAATCAATAAAGATTTAAATACAGCAATGGATTTATATGACTATCATTCATTGAAAATAAAATATATATCACTTTTAAAAGGTCAAAAATATGATTGGTGGAATTGGAACTCAGGAACTTATTCTTGTTGTTATTGTGATTGTCTTGCTTTTCGGAGCATCTAAACTGCCCGAGCTCGCTCGATCTGCCGGAAAGTCTGCCGGCGAATTTAAAAAAGCGCAAAAAGAAGCCGAAATTTCTTATCGGGAATTTGAGAAAAGTTTGGAAGGCACAACGCCCGAAGTTAAAGAATCCAAAATTCAAAAAATGGCGAAAGAACAGGGAATTAACACGGCCGGCAAAACCGACGATCAGCTCCTTGATGAAATCAGCGCTAAGATGAAGGAAAATTAATTTTCCTCTCCTCTTTCCTTTTTTTATTTTATTTTTCCTTTTTTTGTTTTCTGTTTATTTTTTTAATTTCCGTCGGTTGTTATTATGTCTGAATTTATACCTGAACTCAATTTTTTGGAATCCGAACTTTTAGAGCTTTGCCGCGCTGTTTATGACGATGTCAAAAAATCGATTTTTGTTCTTGAAGGAACGAATGAAGCGAATGAGTTCATGTTTGTCGGGGCGGACGGAACAGATACGAAGAGAATTGATTTGGCGGCCGAAGAGGCCATGATTGAGCGGTTTAAGCAATATTGTGCTCAGTCGGGTAAATCGATTCGAATTCTCAGCGAAGAATACGGTGAAACCATTGTCGGCGACAATCCCGAATTTGCCGTAATCGTCGATCCGCTGGACGGGACAACGAATGCCGTTCACAACATTCCTTTTTTTTGTTTATCAATCGCGTTTTCAAAACCGGATTTGACGGATATTTATTTCGGCTATGTTCACAATTTAGCCAACGGCGATGAATTTTATGCAGCGTCGGGTCAAGGCGCCTTCTTAAATAACAAAAAAATAAATTCGTCCAAAACGTCTTCCGTTCGGGAATTAACGATCAGCGCTTACGGCTATCGGCAGAACAAAGACCGAACGGCAAAACTTTGCTCCCGCGTTCAAAAGGTGCGCGTTCTCGGAAGCGTCGCTTTAGAACTTTGTTATGTGGCAGCCGGCAAAATTGACGCTTTTATCGATGTTCGGCGAACGCTTCGTTTGGTGGATATCGCGGCTGGTCAGCTTATCGTTAAGGAAGCCGGCGGTACCGTCACCGACGGCGTCGGTAATTCTGTATTTTTGCCGGACAATCATATCAAGCCGGTAAATTTAGTTGCTTCCAACGGTGAAATTCATCAGGAAATTTTAAATCTGATTACTTTTCCGGAAATTGAGTGTCGCGGTGACTGGTATTATTACAAAGGAACGGTTAAAAAAATCGCAATCGTTTCTCGCTGCGACAATCCTGTCGTTTTGGAAATGATTCGAAAAATCATTGATACTTTTAAAAACCGCGTGGAAATTTTCCTGTCCTCTTCTCCCGCGAAGTATTTGAATATGGAAGAGCGCGGTATTGCAGTCGGCGATATGAAAAATGCCGGCATTGATTTTATTATTTCACTGGGCGGCGACGGAACAATTCTTCGAAATATGTCTAAAATGGAAGACCCGATTCCGATTCTCGGAATCAATATGGGAACACTCGGATTTTTGGCCGATATTGAACCTGAAGACGCTGTTTCAGCTATTGAAACTGCAATTTCCGGATTTACATATGATGAGCGTCCGCGTGTTGAATTGTCATTGAACGGTCAATTTATCGGAAACGCTATCAATGAAGTGGTGGCGATGTCCGCCTATCCCGGAAAAATGATTACTTATGAAATCATTGTCAATCGCAGTCTTCTCGGTGAAATTCGCGCTGACGGTATTGTTTTTGCAACACCGACGGGATCTACGGCTTATTCTATGAGCGCAGGCGGTCCGATTGTTACGCCCGAGGTGGACGCTATTTTAATCGTTCCGATCGCGCCTTTTAAATTATCTTCCCGTCCGTGGATTGTTCCCTTTGACAGCGAAATTAAGGTTCGCGTAAAAATGCCGAAGAAGGAAATCGTTCTCATTACGGACGGCAAAGTGGCAACGCCGCCGGAAATCGAAACCGAAAGCGCCGCTGATTATATTAAAGTCAACGAACACGATGTCATCACAATTAAGCGGGCGCGTTATCCCGGAAGATTCGTTAAGTTTTCCGATGCCTGTTTCTATGATACGGTCCGAAAAAAGCTGAGCTGACTGTAAGCGGGGACCGGCAACAAGCAGGGCTGACAGCAAGCGGGGCTGACGGCAAGCCGAACTGACAAAAATATGGCAGTTTTTTTTAAAACTTCGAGTCTTGTCCCCATTTTTTTCGGAAAACTAAATCTCATGCTCTCACTCTATTTTCAGATTCATGAGCGAAGCGAATGAAGATGAAAATAGAGATTCAATCTAAATTTAAATCGAAAAATAGAAGCGGTAAGTAAAATGAAAAAAGAAAACCGGAAAAAATTAGAAATAAAAACAGTAAGGCAAAATCTGAAACAAAAAACAGAATAGATTAACTTTGATTTGATTTTTTATGGACCGAATCTCCAAAGTCATATTTCATTCGCTTCCGCTCATGAAATCTGCCTTTGGAGTGAGTATCTGAAGTTTCGTTGAAATAAAAACAAAAACAGAAAAAATGAACCAGAAAAAATGAAATTTTAATTTAAAAGTCAAACAGACTCTTCTGATTTTTCGGTTTTGTTTCAGGTTCTGCCTTTTTCATTTCTTCCGCTTTCTTCTCTTCGCTTTTCTTTGCGATTTCTTCAAGCGTCAGTTGGTTTTTATCAGCGGATGCGGT
>JGI994J12354_10001449_pt1 | contig 23948 bp, 22 predicted proteins | sample IntmicLarv3ML3BL_FD_12354 | JGI IMG/M metagenome (IMG submission 12354)
GGGAGAGCACTTGCTTGACGTGCAAGGGGTCATGAGTTCGAGTCTCCTAGTGACCACCAAAATAATCAGATAGCCTTTAAATAAAGGCTTTTTTGTTATTTGTACCTTATTTTTATCACAACCCATAGAATATATAGGCAAAAATGCTATGATTAAGTTTGAAAAACAGCGCTATATAATGGCTTTGCGATCCTGTTTATGGTTATTCCGTTGAAACCTTAGAAGCGGACCGTATTGTTTCAATGAAGAAGATTGCTGAAATGGATGGATTCGCCAGGGCATTCTGTTCTTGGTGAAGTGCCAGATGACGTTAGAAGTCAGATGTTGGGGCTGGAAGAAAATGCTATTTCCGCACTAATTGATGCAATAAATGCGAGGTTGAAAGAATGAAAAAATTCGAAAAAAAAATATGTAATAAAACATTTGTTGTAAATGCGGAAGGAGAGCTTGAGTCGCAAGTAAAATTATTGTTTGAAGTTCTTTCAGAAATTGAAGAGCAAAGATTAGTCTCCGGATTTTCTCTCCAAATAGGGTGGGGCGTTTACTATCTTAGTGAAGAAAACGAAAACGAATTTGTAATCACTACACCAGACTATTTGGAAAATCCATTTAAAAAAACAACAATTGATTTGACATTGTCCTTATGGGTACAGCTAGAGCAGACACACTTACTTAGAATATTGCAATTAGAAGGAATGACAACAAAGTACAGTGATAAAATAATAATGGAACGAAACGTTTTGGACGGTGAAAAATTTTATCTACAAAGAACGAGAGCTGTTGAAAAAGGTGATTCTGGTTGGTATGTAGGTACAATAAAAGAAGAAACGAAAGAAATATATGCTATTTATGCTTACGAACTCTTAAAAATGAAACCTCAAATCATCAAACTTTTGTCTTTACCAAATGATTATATGGTTTTCTTTGATAAAGGCGAGGTCAAGTCCATTGTTGATGCGGATAATAATATTTTAATTTAATTAAAATACAGTGTCATATGAAAAAAACTATATACAATTCAATGTTTGTATGTTGTTCTTTGTATGGAAATAATCCCATTATATTTCGTTGGATATATGAATATCCCTTTCTATTTCATTGTTAGTAGTATGGCTACTTGAGTTATTAAGGAGAAGATAAAATGAAAAACACAAAAGAAATTGAAAATGAAATTGTTACCTTAATAAGGCAAAGTGAGTTTGCTAGTGATTTGGAAATACTGTTGAATTCTTTTTACTATTTTACAGATGAAATTGAGTTTCCAGGAGTATACGTTTATTCGGAAAATCAATCATATTATTTAATATCTGTTGGAGACCGTGGGAATGTGGGCGAAAAAGAGGAATATACTGACGCTGACTCATTAATAAAAGAGATCTTGTGTGGACTGGAGTCAAGCTTATCGGCTAAATTAGCAAGAGGTATGAAAGGAAATTCATTCAGAAAAACTATGTTTGCCAAAAGAATTGAAATTTCCAGAACAATAGGAGAGGTTTACAGTAAAGATGCCGAAGATAGAATTAGTTACATTCTTAAAGAGTCACCGTATGAGGAGTAAAAAAATGGAATCGTTATTGCCTTATGGAAGATAAGCTTAGGAGCATGATAAAATAAACAACAGAAAACTAGCCATTCCTCCTGAAAACAGCCTCCAACCCCAGCCAAAAAGTTTTAGTGGAGTTGATGGTATAGATGGTGCTACTAGTGGAATGGGAAATGGAGCGTGGAATGTAATAACTTCAATGCGATGGTACATAATAGAAAATACGTATGATGTAGAATAGAGAATTTTGATAGAAAGTTAATAATGAAAAGGCTTGAGGCTGTCTAAGCAACAGCAACAATATTGTGGGGTATATTTTTAGTGATGTGAGAATTAAAAGCTCATATAGTAATCTTCATGGATTGTCAATTATAAGAGAAGGACAACCTTTATTTGGGAAAATAAACTCTCATAAAAGGGTTTTCAATTTATTATCATTGTTTAAACAGTGCATAAATTGCTTGCGATTTCCATAACTCTCATATATACTTCAACTTGTAGCGTTTTTCGTGAAGAAGCACTACATTTACCTACTAGGTAGTTTTTTCGGAGGAGAAAGAAAAAAAATGGATATGCAAAAACGACTAAAGGTTTGTAGCTGTATTTTAATCCTGTTTGCTGTTTTCGGGTTAGTAACAGGTGGGCTTGCTATTGCTGATGTGTCTACAAAAAAGACTGCTGCACTAGCAAACGCAGAAAAAACCCGTGAGGCCATCAAAGAATTAGCTGAAGGAATGGAGTCTCTCGAAATTAACCGCACTTCATACGAAGAAGGATTGGTGGAGATTGCCAAAGGTGAAACTCAGTATGAAGCAGGTATGAAAGCTTATGAAAAGGGTCTTGCTGATTATGAAGCAGGAAAGGCAGAGATTGCTAAGAATACCCAAGACTATATTATGGGAAAAGAAGATTACAAGAAAGGTCTTGCTAAGTATGAAGCAGGATTGGCAGAATACAATAAAAATTTAGCTGCGTATAATACTGGGAAAGCACAGTATGAAGCAGGTCTTGCCGATTATAATAAAGGAATGGCAGACCTTAAGGCTAACGAAGGTGCTTATGAGGTTGCAAAGCCACTTGCAGATGCAGGCGAAGCATATTATGAAGGTTTCAAGGCTTCAAAGATATCTGAATATCAAACTGGAAAAGAACAGTATGAATCAAGTCTTGCTGCCTACAACTCTGCAGTTGCCGATTATGACGCCAAGCTTAAGGAATTCACTGATAACAAAGAGGCTGGATTACTTAGTGAAGCGGAAATTGAAGCAATGGAAGCGGAGCTTGCTGGCATAAAGAGTAACCTTGATTCAGTAAAATCGTCACTTGCTGCTACTGCAGCAGCACTTGCAGAAGCTGAAGGATTAGTTTATATGCTTAACAGTTATTCCTATGATGATATTGTTGCTCTTGTAGCACAATATGAAAGTGGAAAGGCTGTTCTTGATGGAACAAAGCCGTATCTTGATGCAGCAAAAGCTGATTTGGATGCAGCAGCAAAACTTCTAGCTGCTGGAAAAACTCAACTTAATGATGCATCGAAGAAACTTGCTGCTGGAAAAGCAGACCTCGGTAAATATGAAAAAGGGGTTGCTGATCTAAAAAAGGCTGATAATGACCTAAAGGTAGCTAAGGAAACATTAGACGTTGCTGCTGAAACAATAGCAACAGGAAAAGCGAGCCTTGCAGAATTTGAAGCAGGTGAAGCTCAAGTTAATGCAGGAAAAATAACCTTACTTGAAAACGAAAGTATTAAAGCGAAAGTTGATGGTGGGATGGATATGATTACCGCTGCATATGAGACTGTTGATGAAGCTTTAGCAGCAGGTATGGCAACTGTTAGTGGAGCAAACATGATGTTTGGACTTCTTATGGTAGCATCTCTTATCGCGCTAATTGCAGCAGTTTTGGGAGTTAGAGCAGCAGATTCTTCTAGTGCTGGAATTACTAAGATTACCATTGCCCTTGCAATAGTTGGATTGCTTTTAGCAGCAGTCGACAACTTTTTCGGAGTAGTTAGTGGTTACGGAGGAGCAGATTTCCGCCTGCAAATGGTTGCTATGATTGCTTTGTTAATAGGTACACCTTGCCTAATTATCTTGGCAAACAGTTTTAGAAGATTTTTAAAGGCTTAATCTAGTAACAAAATAAAGTCATAGCGAAAGTTAATCCATAAACAGGGTTAAACAAAATCTATTGCTAGTGACAACCAAACTCAACTATTACATTAGTTGAGTTTTTAGTTAATAAAACATGCAACACTTAATATTAACTATAGATAATTAATGAAAGTTATTAGTATAGAGGAATCAGTTATATAAATAAAGATAGAATCTAAAAGTATCGATGAACATAAAAATGTTGTAAGTAAATAGCACAAGGGTATCAAAAGAACAAAAGAAAGGGTAGATAAACAACATATATTCTATCAACTAGAAGTTGCACTTGTGTATCGAAAAAGAAATATATATTTAGGAAATAGGAAATTTTGAGTTGCAATACCAATTGATAGGCAAATAATTAACGTTGTAACTGCTATGGAGAATCAAACTTTCTATGTCGAAATGCAGTTTTTTGGAGTGAACATTAGCAATTATTACTATTTCGTCAATTGAGATACTCTCAGGATTGGTNTGCTAGAATGAGTGTCTTATATTACAGTAAAATTAGTTGTAAAGTGAAGGGTATTATTCAAGCATTTTCTANGGTTAATCACTGAGGGGTATAAAGAATGCTTTGATATAACGAAAACAGGAAAAAATACTTAAAAAGCATGATAATTAGTAATATTTATGCAAAAAGATTTGACTAGTTTTGTTTGATTTGATAGTCTTTTATTAAGGAGATTAAGAATATGAAAAAATTATTACTTGTATTCGTTTTACTATTAACATTGTTTGGCTGTGGTAAGAGTGGTGGGAACGAAGGCGGAACCAAAAAGCCTGAAGAAACTGCAAAAATATTGTCTGATTTATCAGTATTAACCTTAGTTGATTACACTACTGATAATTACTATGATGAAGATGTTAAGTGCTATGACATGAACGAAAGACCTACAGAATGTGCATTGGTTACTATGGAACCTTCAAAGATACCTTATGCTTCTTCAACACTAAGTGGTGGTTTGCTAATTGTAGGAGCTACTGACGAAAATGGGTATTATGGTTTGGTTGCAAGTTACTACCTTACTGATACAACTTTCCGTTATCGTTTCGTAGACTATGAAGGTAAAAAACTGTTTGAAATGTACTCAACAAAGTGTGTATATACTATTGATGGACAGCAATTTGCAGATGAAGAGCAATGTACAGGTGATGACCTAGCAGCAGCTAAGGATTACATGGACAGAATTGAAAAACAATTCAAAGCAATCGGTCTTACTAAAGAAGATTTGTACGAATACTACAAATGGTATACCGCTGAAAAAATGCCTGCAGTAACAGAAGCAGTTATGAACATGTACGAAAAAGACAAACAATAATAGTGATTAATTGGGCCGTAAGGTCCTTTTAATTATTCTTGTGTTGAGATATAATATCAAACAAGTTACAGTGATAATGCAAGGAGGATTGTATGGACGTACTAATTCTTTATGTTGTTTTACTTGTATCAATATGGTTGGCGCTTAAGCGCTTATTTAGCGGGAAAGTTGTTTGGGGTTTATTTAATGTTATCTTTACGATAGGAAGTTTCATCGCTTTTGTTTTTTTTGAACTTCATAGAAATTGGGTAGCAGACCCTCCACAAAAAGAACTGGATTACTTGCTGCAAGAAATAAGAGCACAAAACCCTTTTGCCTATTTAATAGTAGCTTTATTCGTTATTGTTATTTATCTAGCAATATATAATTGGAAACAAGTAGTGCTAAAGAAGCGTGAGGAAAATTCTTTCGAACTAATTGATGATGAAAACAAAAGCCAGTTTGAGTTAAAATTCTGGTTTGAACATGGTGGTGGTTGTATTTGGAGCAAAAACAGTAAAGCGAGAAACAAGTATGGTTATCCAGTAACAAATGAAGATTTACCTCTTAGCAAAGAATTAATTGATGAACTAAATGATTTAGAGATACGCTATAGCAGAAGCCTGGATTGGAGCGATCCGAGAAACACTGCTCCTTGGTCAATTGAGGAAAAAGAGAGTTTTAGAGTCGATGCTCATAAAGCATGCGAAAAATTAGTTGAGGAACTTGGGGATGGGTACTTGGTGATAGATGATGTTGATTATTGTATATATGATAATAAAAAGTGATGTTTGATAGTTGATAGGAGGGAAGAACATGAAAACATTAGAAACAAAACGATTGATATTAAGAGATTGGACTTTAGATGATTTAGTTGACTTTTATGAATATGCCAAGGTTGATGGCGTTGGCGAACTAGCTGGATGGTTGCACCATGCTAGTAAAGATATATCTCTTCAAGTACTCAACGGCTTTATCGAGGGTGGCGAAGTATACGCTCTTGAGCTTAAAGAAAATCATAAAGTTATTGGTTCATTAGGAATTCATCATAAAAGTATGGATTATGATTACCCAGGTGATGTTCACTATGAGATAGGATATGTTTTGAGTAAGGAGTATTGGGGTAAGGGGCTAATGAGCGAGGCAGTAAAAAAGGCCATTGTTTATGCCTTTGAAGAAATGAAGGTTGATGTATTATGGTGTGGTCATTTTGACTATAATGATAGATCACGCAGGGTAGTAGAAAAGTCTGGATTTAAATACTATCGGGATAGTGTTTATGATGCTAAACAATTAAATAGAATGATTGCTAATAAATGTTATGTAATGACGAAAGAAGATTACGAAAATAATAAGAGTTCACAATGAGTGAACTCTCTTTTGTCTACTTAATGTATTTTCTATATATCCAAATACATAAACAAGCGCCTGCTACTGAGATAGCAATACCGCCAATACTGAAACTTGTTGTATAGATTCCTAATAATCCGGCAATGAAACCACCAACAAAGGAACCCACAACCCCTAAGATAAGATTATGCAACCATGACCCCTCAGACTTCATAATCTGACCTGCTAACCAACCGCTGAGTATTCCTATACCAACAGTGATTGCCAATCCGATAAGTGTAAACATCTTCTTCCCTCCTATCATTTATTATCTTAATCAAGATACATTCATTTTAATACATTATTTTGGATAGTCAAGAAAACAAAAGAGTCAAATCAATGACTCTTATTGTTTATGATAGAGTTTTTTTTGCTGATACTTTGCTTCAGAAGTCATGTTTACTCCAAGTTTTCTGAACACATTAGCATCTTCTTGAGGCAAAATAACTGAGGCATGTCCCTCACAACCATTAAGGCGCGGTAGTTGATTAAGCGCCAATTCAGCAGCTGGGTTAGTAGTAGCAGCAATACACAGAGCGATTAATAGTTCATCAGAATGTAGTCTAGGGTTATGATTACCCAGAGCATTTACCTTTAACCTTTGAATAGGTTCAACTACACTTTTGGAAATTAGTGGTAATTTAGCATCAATTCCACCTAGGGCTTTTAGTGCATTCAATAGTACCGCCGCACTTGGCCCAAACAATGATGATGTTTTACCAGTCACAATTCTACCATCATTTAATTCAATTGCTAAGGCTGGTAAACCTGTATCCTCAGCTTTTTTATTTGCAACAGTAGCAACCTTTCGATCGCTAGGTTGAATGTTTGCTTGATTCATTAAGAGTTCTATTTTTTGTACTGTTTCTATTTCAATCATTCCAAGTCGATGTTGAACAAGGTTTTGATAATAACGCCTAATGATTTCATTTTTACTAGCCTCAATTGCTGTTTGCTCATCAGTAATACTGAAGCCTACCATATTTACTCCCATGTCAGTTGGAGATTTATAGGGAGATGTTTTTTGAATTCTCTCGAAGATACTATTTAAAACAGGAAATACCTCAACATCGCGATTGTAGTTAGTAGCTAAAACGTTATAAGCATCATAGTGAAAAGGGTCAATCATGTTAACATCATTAAGTTCGGCCGTTGCTGCTTCATAAGCTAGGTTAATAGGATGTTTTAGTGATAAATTCCAAATCGGGAAAGTTTCAAACTTCGCATATCCTGATTTAACATTACGTTTATGGTCATGATAAAGTTGCGAAATACAAGTAGCCATTTTTCCCGAACCAGGACCAGGCCCTGTCACAACAACTAGTTCTTTTTTTGTTTCGATATATTCATTTTTCCCCAATCCTTCATCAGAAACGATGTGATCTAGATTGGTAGGGTAGCCATCAATTGGGTAATGCAAAGCAACTTTAATGCCTTGTTTCTCAAGTTGTTTTTTGAATACTACAGCACTCGGTTGGCTTGTGAATTGAGAAATAACAACACAACAAGTTTCAAGTTCCAAAGCGTTAAACGCATCCAATAAACGATAAACTTCTTGGTCATAACTTATTCCCAAGTCACCACGATACTTACTATTTTCGATATTATTAGCATTGATAACGATAATGATTTCAACATATTGCTTAAGTTGAGTAAGCATTCTTACTTTATTATCAGGTACATAACCAGGTAGTACTCTAGATGCATGAAAATCTTCGAACATTTTACCTCCAAATTCTAAGTAGAGTTTGTGTCCGAATTCCTGAATGCGTTCCAGAATTCTCTCTGTTTGCAACTTCAAATACTTTTCACTATCAAATGCCAATTTATACATAAATATGCCTCTTTTCATTCCGTTATCTATTATAACAAGCACTATGTGTAAAAAAAAGGAAATAATTAACAAAATTCTTGTAAATATTATGAAATTTTGTAAATAAAAGGTAGCATTTGATAATTAACTGTTTTGGTTAGATGTTTGACTGGTAATAAATGGCATAAAATCATGGCTTTTTCAAATGTTATCAATATCATATTGGAGTTTTAGATATGAATATTGATATTTTTATTCTACATAAGTTGACAATGAAGTGGAAAATGAGTGGCAAAAATAGAGAAAATGACTAATAATCCTTAAGTTTCTATAGTATCAATTGTTGCTCCTCCCCTAATAGAGGAAAATATCATTATGCTATCACAAAAAGTAGAGTCTATAATTTAAATTATAGTAATAAAAAAGAAGGAGGTGATAGTAAAATGAGTGAATACCTTGCTGAAAATGGAATTGTAGCGGTACGTGTTGATGATCGGATGATACATGGTCAAGTTGCTACTAGATGGATTCCAGATTCAAAGGCTACAAGAGCTATGGTAGTGAATGAAAGAGCATCTACGAATGATATGGTTCGCACAACAAACAAAATGGCAACACCTGCTGGTGTCAGCCTTTCAATGTTGGCTCCTACCAAAGCTGCTGAGAATTTCAATAATGGAAATTATGTAGGACAAAGAGTTTTCGTAGTAGGTCCCAATGTTGCAGATATCTACGAGTTATTTCAGTTAGGCGTCAAGTTAAAACGGGTTAATCTTGGAAATGTCACCCAAAATACTGGGGAAACTTTTGTTCTCAACAAAACAGTAAGGGTAAACTTGGCTGAAAAAGAGATGTTGAGAGAAATGCGTGATGCTGGGATTGAGATAACTTGTCAATTCCAGACCACAGATGCAGTAATTCATTGTACAAGTGTTTTAGATTAGAGAAATAATAGGAGGAAAAAGAATGTTTACTTTTATGCAAATTTTGCTTGTATCGGTGTTTTTGTATTTCATGTTTTTCATCAGATACAGTGTACAACTTATTGCTTATGGTGAAGCGGTATTCTATGGATTCATTGTTGGACTAATCATGGGGGATGTCAAACTAGGCTTATACATTGGTGGACAATTATGTCTAATGGGCTTAGGTGTTGTCGCAATGGGTGGTTCATCAGTACCTGACTACGCTATTGGAACAACCGTAGGTGTTGTTTTTGCAGTAGCAACGGGTGGAGGAATTGAAGCAGGGTTATTGGTAGGTATTCCAGTTGCTACATTAGGTGTTTATTTGGATATCTTTGTAACTATGATCTTCTCATTCTTCTTGCACAAAGCTCAAGCATGTTCAGAAAAAGCAAACTGGAAAGGTATGAACATGTGGATTTGGGCTTCTAACTGGGTTTATGCAGCAGTTTTAGTTGCACCAGTTTTCTTAGCAATGACGATTGGTTCAAAAGTGATCGTGGACTTGGTAAATAATATGCCATCATGGTTAATTGAAGGGTTATCAGTTGCGGCAGGAATGTTACCTGCAGTAGGTTTTGCTATCTTGCTAAGATTCATGCCGGTTAAAAAATACGGTGTTTTTGTTATTTTTGGCTTTGTTCTAGCAGCATATCTTGGCATGGAAATGTTAGCAATTGCGATGTTGGCATTTGTTTGTGCTTTCATGATTTACAAAGGACTTGAAGAAAAAAGCAATGTAGTACTAGTTGGAGGAGGAAATGACGATGAGTAACGAAGTATTAACCAAAGCGGATTTGAAGAAATCATTAACTCGTTATGTCTTAACTAGACAAATGTGCTTTAACTATGAAACTATGCAATCAGCAGGCTGGGTTTACTCAATGCATCCTTGTATGCAGAAATTATATAGTGATGAAGTTTTGGTAGAAAAATATCAAAGTTACTTCAAATTCTATAACTGTCATCCTTGGATGGGAAATCTAATTCTAGGTGCTTGTCTTGCGGTTGAATCAAGCAAAGAAGAAGACGCAACTCAAACTGCTATGGAACTTAGAACAGCACTAATGGGACCTCTTGCAGGTTTGGGAGATGCTATTATTTGGATTTTGCCAATGACAATTCTTGGCGCTATTGCTGCTTATCAAGCGATTGAAGGTAGTATCATGGGTTGGATTATTGCCGAAGTAGTACTCGTTGCTATTTGGTGGACAATGAACCAATTATTCTATGTAGCATATCGAGAAGGAGTTAGTTTCATTACTGAAAGAAGTTCACAATTAAAGAATTTCACTGAAGCAGCTTCAGTTGTTGGATTGGCTGTAGTTGGAGCGTTAATTGCTTCAATCGTCAATGTGAAGTTCGGTTTCGAATTTACGATGGGTGATGTTTCACAATCACTAGATGATTTGTTAAATACTATCATTCCACATTTCGGAAACATCATTGCCGTAGTAGCAATTTACTTCGGGCTAAATGTCAAAGGTATGACTTCGGGGAAAATGGTTATCATAATTATCGTGATAGCAATTATCCTTGGATCTACTGGAGTATTAGCAGCATAATAAATAACTAGAAGCACGGTATTTGCTGCCGTGCTTCTTACTAATGTTAGGAGAGTAATAATATGATTACTTTTGGTAAACAAGTTCAAGAATTTGAACATTGGTTCTCAAAACATGAAAAGGATTTAAGAACAGCTTTGGATCAAAACAAGGCTGAAAAGGCACAAGCAACCCTAAAAGAACCATTAAGTCTAGTTCTAGGGGAATTTCCCTTTCAACTTTATCGTACTCAACACAATCGCTATATTGTGGAATTCAATACGACACTTGATAACTGTTCTAAGATTCTTTGTTACTACCTCTGTGATAATCTAAAAGGGAAATACAATAAACACTGGGATTTTTATTACTTTCACCCGGCTTTTAAAGGAACACTTTCAAATAATAATATTACTTTTACTAAGGAAGATATTGATATGCATATAGTAGTAGATAAACAAAGGAAGAAATTTGATATCCATGTTGTAAATAATGATAAACTAACTAATCTATCTGATAATGATAAGTATATGGTTATCTATATGATGTTGATTGATTATGTAGGGGAGTTAGTAGTAGAATCATATATTGGTAGTATGCAAATAGATAATAAGACTCCAAAAGCAATGATGAAGAAAGTAAAGAAAGTTAATATTATGGAATTAGCCTCATTCATTGACGAACAATGTATTGATAATAAATGGACCCTTCCAAAAGATATAAGTTTAGTAGCCGATACTTTTAAATCTAAGAATAAGGAAAAAGGGATTAGAAGAGATATTGTAGAAGGGGTGTCATATTGCATTGATTTACTTAATGAAGAAAGTGGAAATGACAAAGCCATGCGGGAATTCATTAGGACTTGTGGAGTAGGGTATTACAGCATTTTGTTAAAGGATAAGTCTAGGACTGTTAAGAATGTGGTTGAAGTAAAAGTCAATGAAATATTGAATACGAATCATACGGGAATGATTATTAGTTCATGCATTGGAAACAGTTATAACTATATTGATTTCTTTGTTTATGATGTTTCAACATTGGATAAAATTAAAAGTAAGATTATTGACGCTAGCAATAATACCTTGTCGTTAATGGAATTATAATATCTGAATTGGAATTTAGTGAAACATGATTTTTAATGATGTTTTTTTTGCTATAATGTAGATAATGCTTAAGACAAATCATACAAAACTATTTCATGTTTTATAATTGCTTTTAATGATTAATAGTTACACAATTATTAGCTGCGATAAATGCAGGGGGAAAAGTTATGTCAGAACTTTCTCGTAAACAAGCGTTACTATTAGATTTGTTAAGTGAACAGACTGAACCATTGAGTTCGAATTTTTTTGCGAGCAACCTAGGAATATCCAGCAGAACTATTCGGGCTGATATGATACAACTGAATACTGTAATAACTAAACACGGAGCAAAAATAGATGGAAAAAAAGGCTCGGGATACTTACTTCAAATTACTGACAATGCGAAGTTTGATATCTTTTTTAGAGAACTACGTAATGAGAAAAAATCCGATGAAAGTTTCTCTGTTTCTCTTAATACTTTAAGAGCACATTTTGTCATAAGATATTTACTGTGTAAGGGAAAAGATGTAAAGATTGAAAGGATTGAAAAACGGTTATTTTTAAATCGAACTACCGTTATTTCAATAATCAATCAAGCAAAAAGAATATTAGCCGAGTTTGATTTAATGATTGTAACAAAAAGCAAACACGGATTACATATCGAAGGAACAGAAAACAATAAGCAAGCATGCTTAAATTATGAGCATAATTTCTACTTAATGTCTTCTATCAATATCAATGAAGAAGATCCTTACATTGAGTACCTTTGTCCAGAAGCATTAAGAGCCAATCTATTTGAAATCATTCTTGATAAGCAACGTAATTTTGAAAATAGTTATCTCTCTGATTATAGTATTCAATATATAGTTAGGGCGATATATATTGCTTATGTAAGAAGTAGAAAAAAATACTGCGTCCATTATGATAAGGAAACAATTGAGAAATATGCTGCTAGTAATTCCTACTATATTGCCAGGGTAATATTGAAAAACTGTGAAGAACTTTTGCGGCACAACTTTAGGCAAGAAGATTTCATTTTTATAACAATTCTTTTGGTAGCAAACAGAGTTATTTTATCGGTTGATGATCTTACTTATGAAGAGGGCGGTATTGATGTTAGAAATGTAGCTTTCGATTTAGTGCAGTACTTGGAAAGAATCAACAATTTCAAGCGCCTTGGAAAGGATATAGAGCTTGTTAATGCTCTTAGTTTGCACCTAAAGCAAATGATTACTCGAATGGAATTTCATATTAAGACAACAATGTACCTTAATAATGAAGATTATTCCTTACACGCCACAAAAATGGCGATTCAAACGGCAGTGTTTATCAATACGAAATATGGAGTAATGTTAGATGAAGGGGAAATATATCGTCTTACACTAATTTTCTTCCCTGTTTTTGGTCGATATCATTATCAGTTTAGAAAACTAAACGCAATTATTGTGTCCCAAGTTGACAAAAATATTGGTAAAAGTATGGCTGAAAGATTACGACGTAACTTTTCAAATCGTCTAGATATTATTGAATCATACAATTTGTATGAACTCCAAAATGTTGACTTTTCCAAATTCGATCTTATTATTTCAGCATATCCTTCTGAAGTATTTGATTTTGTGCCTGAAAACATTGAGGTCCTAAACATTAACCTGTTTTTTGATGAAACTGCGAAATCAGTTATCAGGGAGCATTTACATGATATGGTTAGCGACTATAGAACGCGCATTGATAAAGTATTGTCAGAAAAACTTGTTTTTGAGAGTATCAGTGCAAAGAATAAAGAAGACTGTTTTAGGGAAATAGCTAAAGTTGTTGAGGAACAAGAGGGCACAATTTCTGGAGTTTTTGAATCATTGAAAATAGTAGAAGATGTATGTCCAACAAGAGAAAAAAATAATCTGGTTTTTATAACACCACTGCAAGGGCATACCGCATCGGTATTTGTTGGCGTTTTTATCCTAACAAAACCAAAGTTATGGACAAAACAGAAAGTACAAATAGTTGTTTACTGGGATGGAGGAACAAGTGCTGAAAATAGTTCTATCGTTGAGAGTGATTTTATTCCTCATATGATAAAGGACGTATTTAGTAATAAACAGATAATCAATACCTTGCTAAAAAAGGAAGATTACAGTAGCATCTACTTAGCTTTTAAACAATCATATTCTCAAATGTTGCTAAACAGTAAAAACATGAGCATGTAACTTTTATTTAACTAAATGAATAATGCAATTCTATGAACCAGCACAAAAATCCAGCGCCATCGTTAAAATGAGGCGAAAGGGACATAAAATGAAAATTAGAGATGTTGACTCAATTTGGTTTGATAAAAAACGCAAAGGGAAATAACTTTAGATGGTGCAAGTAAGCGATAGTATACGAATGTTAATGAGTAACAGTTGAAACCTCTGTTTCTATTGTTATCGTAAGTATCAACTATGTTCTATTATATCTTTCGACAGTATTCTGTAACTAATTTCCGCTTCTATTTCAAAGCGTATGTTACTTTTGGAATTAACCTTAAAAAATAAATTCTAAAAAAACACCAATCTATCATTGTATTAATAAAAACATGTGCTATAATATTGACAATTTGGGCATAAGGAGGCAACATGAAACATTTACTACAATTGAGTACACTTAGTGAAAATGAAATTATGGATATTTTGGAAGTTGCTAATGAATGTGAAAAGGGTGAACATCTTAATGAAGCAAAAGGTAAAGTTGTAGCAAATATGTTTTTTGAACCTTCAACTCGTACCCAATATAGTTTCAATACTGCTGAGGTAAAACTTGGTTGCGATGTTTTAACATTCAATGCCGAAGCATCAAGTATGCAAAAAGGTGAAACTTTTTATGACACTATCAAAACTTTCGAAAGTTTCGGTGTTGATGCTTTAGTTATTAGGAGTTCGATTGATGAGTATTATCAAGATTTAGTTAACAAAATTGAAGTGCCTATTCTCAATGCTGGGGATGGTGTTAAAGACCACCCGACACAATCTCTTTTAGATTTGATGACAATTTATCAAGAATATAATCGTTTCAAAGGCTTGAAAATTGCTATTGTAGGAGACATTGTTCACTCTAGGGTAGCGAAAACTAATATTGAAGTTATGGAACGTTTAGGAATGGAAGTCTATATCAGTGGACCTGAAGAATTTAGGGCCAATGGTTACTCTTTTATTCCTTTTTTTGAGGCCATTGNAGAGATGGATGTAATTATGCTATTAAGAATTCAACACGAAAGGCATAAGGGTAAAATGGAAATGTCTTTAGAGCANTATCATCAAGAATATGGTTTGACAATGGACTTGGTTAACAAGATGAAAAGCACGGCTATTATTATGCATCCAGCACCATTTAATCGTAATGTTGAAATTGCAGATGATGTTGTGGAATGTTCGAAATCAAGAATTTTTAAGCAAGTAAAAAATGGTGTTTATATTCGTATGGCAGTATTATTAAGAGCATTTGAGGAGGCTAAGTAATGAGAATATTAATTAAGAATGGAAGTGTATATCGTAAGGGAATATTTGAAAAGATTGACTGTTTGATTGTTGATGGTTATCTTAGTTTCTCTTCTGAAAATGTGGAGGCAGATGCGGTTATCGATGCTACTAATTTACATATTCTTCCAGGACTAATTGATCCTCATGTTCACTTAAGAGAACCAGGTTTCTCATATAAGGAAACTATTAAAACAGGTACACTAGCAGCAGCGAAGGGTGGTTATACTACCATCTTTGCTATGCCTAATTTACAACCACCAATCGATTGTGTTGAGAATATCCTTAAGGAAAAGGAAATGATAAATAATGATGCATGCATTAAGGTAATACCATATGCTTGTATTACAAAAAGTCAAATAGGGAATGAACTAGTAGACTTTGATGCCCTTAGCGAACATACCTTCTTATTTAGTGACGATGGTAAGGGAGTACAAACTGGTGAATTGATGTATGAAGCAATGCGTAAAGTTAAGGAAGTTAATGGGATGATTGTTGCGCATTGTGAAGATGAAAGTGAACTTCATGGTGGTTATGTACATGAAGGAGAATGGGCGAAAGAAAATGGCCATCTGGGAATTAATAGTGCTAGCGAATACAAACAAGTTATTAGGGATTTGCAACTAAGTTTAGATACTGGATGCCAATACCATGTTTGCCATGTGTCTACTAAAGAAAGTGTGGAAGCCATCAGAAAGTATAAAGCAATGGGGGCACATGTTACAGCAGAGGTTACCCCTCATCATTTGCTTCTTTGTGATGAAGATATAAAGAGCGATGATGGTCGTTACAAAATGAACCCACCATTAAGAAGTAAAGAAGATCAAAAAGCTTTATTAATAGGTTTGCAAGATGGAACAATTGATGTTATTGCTACTGATCATGCACCTCATAGTGATGAAGAAAAAAGCAAAGGCTTAAGGGGCAGTGCCATGGGAGTAGTTGGGCTAGAAACTTCCTTTCCTTTGTTATATACGCACTTAGTTAAGAAAAACAAAATTTCACTAAACAAATTAGTTGAATGTATGAGTTCAAAGTGTGCCGACATCTTTGGAATAGATGGAGGTTATTTGGATGAAAACGAGATTGCTAATGTTACTATCATTGACTTAAATAAGAAAGAGCGAATCCAAGGAGTTGATTTCATCTCAATGGGGAAGAGTACTCCGTTTAATGATTGGTATGTAAATGGGGTAGTTATGTATACGATATACAATGGAAAGATTGTTTATAGGAAGGACAAGTAATTGTGGAAAGAAAATTAATATTAGAGAATGGAATGGAATTTATTGGTAAAGGTTTTGGTGCTCAAGTTGATTGTATTAGTGAACTAGTGTTTAATACGGCAATGGTGGGTTATCAAGAAGTTATTACTGATCCTTCGTATAAGGGGCAGATGGTGATTATGACATATCCATTAATTGGTAATTATGGTATTACCGATGAGGATTATGAGTCAAAATCTATTCATGCTAGTGGTTTGATTGTAAGAGAGTATAACGACAAGCCTTCTAATTTTAGATACACCAAAACGTTGGCCGAAGTATTAGAAGAGAGTGGTGTAGCAGGAATTGCGCAGGTCGATACTAGAATGTTAACTAGGATTATTAGAGAAGAGGGAGCACAGCTTGGTTTGATTACCTCTATTGATACTAGTTTGGAAGAGGGTCTAAAACGAATTAGGGAGTATGTTCGACCAAAGCAGCATGTAGCTCAGGTTACATGCAAAAAGAAATGGTATGCTCGTACTGCTAATCCAAAATATAGTATTGTGGCAATTGATTGTGGTATTAAGTTATCAATGATTAGTTTGCTAAATCAATATCGTTGTAATGTGACCATTGTTCCTTACAATACAGATGCCGAAACGATTATGGCAATGAAACCGGATGCTGTGTTTCTTTCTAATGGACCTGGCAATCCAGAAGATGTCCATGAAGTTATAGAATTAATAAAGAAATTACAAGGTCAAGTGCCAATAATGGGGATATGTTTGGGCCATCAATTGATAGCTTTGGCAAATGGAATGGAAACATATAAATTAAAATTTGGCCATCGTGGTGCTAACCATCCTGTAGTAGATGTACGTACGAATAAAATTACTATTACGTCGCAAAATCACTCTTATTCAGTTAAGGATTGCGAAAGCAAAAATAGTAATATTGAAATTACCCATTACAATTTGCTAGATAAAACAGTAGAAGGGTTACAGATTAAAAAGGACTATGTGTTTAGTGTACAATATCATCCTGAAAGTGCTCCAGGACCGTTAGACAGTCTTAATTACTTTGAGTTGATGCAAAACACTATTGATGAATTTAAGGAGGCAAAAGGTAATGAGTAAGCGCACAGATATAAAGAAGATTTTAGTTATTGGTTCGGGACCAATTGTCATTGGACAGGCTGCTGAATTCGACTATTCAGGAACTCAAGCTTGTTTAGCATTAAAGGAAGAAGGTTATGAAGTAATACTTATTAATTCCAACCCAGCGACAATTATGACGGACACTAATATTGCGGATAAGGTTTACATGGAACCATTAACTTTAGAATATGTGGCTAGAATTATTAGAATGGAAAGACCTGATGCTTTAATTCCTTCTTTAGGAGGGCAAACAGGGTTGAACATGGCAATGAAACTTGCAACTAAAGGTGTCTTAGCTGAATGCCAATGTGAGATATTGGGAACATCTTTCAATTCAATTGAACAAGCCGAAGACCGTAAACTTTTCAGAGAATTATGCGTGAAAATAAACCAACCAGTTCTAGCAAGTCATGAAGCTTCTACAATTGAAGAAGCTTTGCGGTATGCTAATGAGATTGGTTATCCAGTAATTCTAAGACCAGCCTTTACCCTAGGTGGTACAGGAGGCGGTTTTGCCTATGATGATAATGATGTAAAAACTATTGCAAAAAATGCACTTAAGTTATCTCCAACGACCCAAGTGTTAGTTGAGAAATCTATTAAGGGATATAAGGAAGTAGAATTTGAAGTAATGAGGGACAGTAAGGACACAGCAATTACAATTTGTTGTATGGAAAACGTTGATCCTGTAGGCATTCATACGGGTGATTCAATTGTCGTTGCTCCTTCGCAAACATTAACTAATAAAGAGTTTCAATTATTAAGGTCAGCTTCATTAGATATAATCAGAGCGCTAAAAATTGAAGGAGGATGTAATATTCAGTTTGCCCTAGATCCCTTCTCATTTGATTATTATGTAATTGAAGTAAATCCTAGGGTTTCTAGAAGTTCTGCTTTAGCATCAAAAGCCAGTGGTTATCCAATTGCTAGAGTCAGTGCGAAGATTGCGGTGGGGTACACTTTAGACGAAATCATGCTAGCTAATACCTGCGCAGCATTTGAACCAACTTTGGATTATGTTGTTACTAAAATATCTCGTTTCCCTTTTGATAAATTTGTGAATGCTAATCGTGAACTATCTACCCAAATGAAAGCAACTGGCGAAGTAATGGGCATAGGTAGAACAATGGAGGAATCATTACTTAAAGCTGTACGATCATTAGAAATAGGAACTACGCATTTGTGGTTAAGGAAATTTACGCAGATAAGCAAAGAGAAATTATTGGAGTTATTAGAAAAAGGCACTGATGAAAGAGTATTCATTATTGCAGAGTTATTTAGAAGAGAAGTCGATTTAGATTTAATTTACCAAAAAACAAAAATTGATGCTTTTTTCTTGGATAAGACTAAAAATATTGTTGACCTAGAAAATAGAATAATTGAAAGCGAGTTAGATGAAAGCGTATTACGCAAAGCCAAAAGAACAGGATTCTCAGATGCGGTTATTGCAAAGTTAAAAAATGTATCTGAACTTGAAGTAACTGCTTTGAGAAAAGAATATAATATAATCCCAACTTACAAAATGATTGATACTTGTGCTAGTGAATTTGCTAGTTATGTGCCATATTTCTACTCATGTTATGAACTAGAAAATGAATCGATTATCAGCGAAAAAGAGTCAATTATCGTACTAGGTTCTGGGCCTATTCGCATAGGGCAAGGAGTGGAATTTGATTATTCTACTACACATGCAATTTGGTCAATTCAAGAAGCTGGTTATGAAGCAATCATTATCAACAATAATCCTGAAACAGTGTCTACGGATTATACCACTAGTGATAAGTTGTATTTTGAACCACTTACCATTGAAGACATTATGAATGTCATTGAACTAGAAAAACCTAAGGGTGTTATTGTTACTTTAGGTGGTCAAACAGCAATAAACTTAGCTGAAAAACTTCATCAACGAAATGTTCCAATTATTGGTACCGATGTAGCAGCAATTGAAAAAGCTGAAAATAGAGAAAGCTTTGAGAAGGTTGTTAGAGAGTTAAATATTCCTCAACCAACTGGGCAAGCAGTAACTAATGTTGAAGCTGGCTTAGCAGTAGCCAATAGGATTGGATACCCCGTACTAGTTAGACCTTCATATGTACTAGGTGGTAGAGCGATGCAGATAGTAACTAGTGATGATGAGTTGCTTAATTACCTAAAAACAGCAGTTGAAATTGATGAAGACCAGCCAGTTCTTGTTGATAAATATATTTATGGTAAAGAAGTAGAAATTGATGCTATTTGTGATGGGGTTGATGTTTGCATACCTGGCATTATGCAATTAGTTGAAGAAACAGGAGTGCATTCTGGAGATTCTATGAGTGTATATCCTCCATACACGTTAAGTGAGAAAGTAGAAAAAACAATTGAGGAATATACGATAAAACTTGGTAAAGGAATTGGCATTATTGGTCTATTTAATGTGCAATACATCGTGGATGAAAACGATGAAGTCAGTGTCATCGAAGTAAACCCTCGAAGTAGTCGCTCGGTTCCGTTTTTGTCAAAAGCTACTCAGGTACCAATGGCTGATATTGCAATAAAAGTAATGTTGGGAATATCACTAAAAGAACAAGGATATGGAAGTGGAGTATTGCCAAAACGTAAGCGTTGGTTCGTAAAATCTCCAACCTTCTCTTTCTCTAAAATACATGGTTTAGATGCTTATTTATCACCTGAAATGAAATCAACAGGGGAAGCGATTGGTTATGATGATCAATTAAATCGAGCAATGTACAAAGCGTTACAAGCAAGTAATATGAGAGTGGAAAACTATGGTACAGTGTTTGTAACCATAGCTTCAAAAGATAAAGAGCGCTCAATACCATTGATCAAACGTTTTTATAAGTTGGGTTTCAATATCGAAGCAACCTCGGGGACAGCAACGATTTTGAAAGAAAATGGTATTAAGACAAGGGTGAAGAAGAAAATATCTGAAGGTTCTAATGAAATCCTCGATTCTATTCAAAAAGGCCATATTACCTATATCGTTAATACTATTACGCCAACTTCAGAAAGCACTAAAAATGATGGGTTTCATATCAGAAGGTGTGCGGTAGAGAATAATGTAACAGTCTTTACTTCACTAGATACTGTTAATGTACTTCTAAATGTTCTTGAAGAAATGACAGTGGGGGTATCGAAAATTGATGACTAATAATAAACTAATTGATTATACTGTTCTTGAAAACAAACAGTTAACTGATAGTGTTTATGAAATGATACTTGAAGGAGATACTAGTTCATTTATTAAGCCAGGTCAATTTGTGAATTTACAGATTCCTAACCTATATTTACGAAGACCAATCAGTGTATGTGAATATGATGATAAAACGATAACTATAACTTACAAAGTAGTGGGTAGTGGCACTAAGAAGTTATCGCAAATGAAACCAAACGAAGTAATTAATACGTTGGTGGGTTTAGGAAATGGTTATGAGTTGAGCATAAAGGAACCAGCAGTATTAGTAATTGGAGGAGGAGTGGGAATTCCTCCATTAGTTCAATTGTGTAAAGAGTTAAGAAAAATGGCTAAGCAAGTACATGTAATATTAGGTTTTAATCAAAAAAGCGAAGTGTTCTATGAAGAAAAGTTTATAAAGCTTGGTTGTAAAGTAATAGTTTGCACTGTTGATGGAAGTTATGGTTGTAAAGGAATGGTAGATACAGTAATTATGAGTAATAACCTACACGATTTACCATACTTTGCTTGTGGACCATTACCAATGATGAAGGCTATTTATAAAATAAGTACTAACGAAGGTCAATTGTCGTTAGAAGAAAGAATGGGCTGCGGTTTTGGTGCCTGTATGGGTTGCAGTATTGAAACTAAAGTTGGACCTCAAAGAGTATGTAAAGAAGGGCCAGTGTTTAATAGCGAGGTGTTATTATGGGGCGATTAAAAGTTGAGTTATCTGGTTGGGTTTTAGATAATCCAATCATTCCTGCCAGTGGCACCTTTGGGTTTGGTTATGAGTTCACAGAATTCTACGACATTAACATTTTGGGTAGTCTTGCTACTAAAGGAACGACGCTTGAACCAAGATTTGGTAATCCAACCCCTAGAATTGCTGAGTGTACTCAAGGAATGATTAATGCGATTGGGTTACAAAACCCAGGTGTTTATAAAGTAATTAGTGAAGAGTTTGAATCGTTAAGAAAAGTCTATAATAAGAAAGTAATTGCGAATATTTCTGGGTTTTCAGTTGAAGAATATGTTGAATGTGCTAAAGCAATGAGTGCTTCCGATATGGTAGGCATTATTGAAGTAAATATCAGTTGCCCCAATGTGAAACATGGAGGTATGAGTTTTGGCACCAATCCGCAAAGTGCTAGTGAGGTTATAAAAGCCGTTAAGGAAGTCAGCACTAAACCAATCTATGCTAAGTTATCACCAAATGTTACTGATATTGTGGAAATGGCCAAGGCTGTTGAAAAGGCAGGCGCTGATGGCATCTGCATGATTAATACTCTATTGGGATCACGTTTTGACTTAAAAACTGGTAAACCAATTATTGCCAATGTCATGGGTGGTTTCAGTGGTCCAGCTATTTTACCAGTTGCTTTAAGGATGGTTTATCAAGTATATGCAGCAGTTGATATTCCAATTATTGGCATGGGTGGAATTAGTTCAGCAGAAGATGTGATTGAAATGATGTCTGCAGGAGCCAGTGCAGTTCAAATAGGAACTGCAAATCTAGTAAATCCATATATTTGTAATGAAATTATCAACAAGCTTCCAGCAGTTATGGATGCTTACAATATCAATACCTTGAGCGAAATAGTAGGGAGGGCACACCATGGGTAAAGATGTAATTGTAGCTTTAGATTTTGCGAGTAAGGAAAAAACATTAGAATTTCTAGATTTGTTTACAGAGGAAAAACCATTCGTAAAAATTGGAATGGAACTATTTTATGGTGAAGGACCAGAAATAGTAAGAGAGATTAAAAAAAGAGGTCATAAGATTTTCCTCGATTTGAAGCTTCACGATATTCCGAATACAGTTCAAAAAGCAATGAAAAATGTGGCAAAGTTAGATGTGGATATGGTAAATTGCCATGCGGCAGGAACAATTGAAATGATGAAAGCTGCGCAATTAGGTTTACAGGAAGGAACAACCACGACTAAGCCTATTCTATTGGCAGTTACCCAACTTACCAGTACTTCTCAAGAAAGAATGGATACAGAATTACTAATTCACCATACCATGGAAGAAACAGTTGGTAAGTATGCTGAGAATGCTAAAGAGGCAGGGTTGGAGGGAGTAGTATGCTCACCTTTAGAAGCCAGTTTAGTAAAGGATAGATGTGGCAGCGAATTTGTAACCGTAACACCAGGAATAAGATTTGATGATGCTAGCAAGGGTGATCAAGTTAGAGTTACTACGCCTGAGAAAGCAAAAGAAATTGGTTCACATTATATTGTGGTCGGTAGACCAATTACAGCAGCAGATGACCCTGTTGGCGCTTATCGTCGCTGTGTAGAAGGATTTGTGGGGTAAAAATATGGAAAAAACAATTGCGAAACATTTACTAGATATTGAAGCAGTATTTCTAAAACCAAAAGACCCATTTACATGGGCTAGTGGAATTAAGTCACCTATTTATTGCGATAATCGTTTAACTCTTTCTTATCCTAAAGTGAGAAATGATGTTGAGGAAGCCATAGCTCAAATCATTCGCACTCATTATCCAACTTGTGAAGCGGTAATGGGAACCAGTACTGCTGGTATTGCTCATGCTGCTTTAGTAGCAAATATATTGAATCTACCAATGGGTTATGTAAGGGCGTCTGCAAAAGATCATGGTAGGAATAATCAAATTGAGGGAAGATGTGAGCCAGAAACGAAAGTCGTGGTTATTGAAGACTTAATTTCTACGGCTGGGTCTTGTATCGATGTCGTAAATGTACTAAGAGAAAATGACGTTGAGGTCTTAGGCATTGCATCCATATTCACCTATGGGATGAAAAAGGGGTTAGATCGTTTACAAGAAGCAAATGTTAAAAATGTCTCAGCTAGTAACTATGATGTTCTATTGGAAGTTGCAGTTGAAACAAATTATATCAAGAAAGAAGATGTAGAAAAACTGTTAGCATTTAGGGATAACCCTAGTGATGCTGGCTGGATGGAACTATAGTATTTAAGCCGAATAAATGGTAAACTTGAATTAGTAAGATCCTTTAAATATAATGCAGAACAAATAGAGAATTATTTGGATAAAGTCGGAAAAATCCTATTCAGAGAATAGGGAAGTAAAGAGGAAATACCATGGCAGGCAAGAAGTAT
>JGI994J12354_10001450_pt1 | contig 23948 bp, 29 predicted proteins | sample IntmicLarv3ML3BL_FD_12354 | JGI IMG/M metagenome (IMG submission 12354)
AGACTTTTCTGACTTTAACTTTCCTAAAATGGAATAAAAACACCAATAACTGCTGCTAATGCTATATACACAATTGGATGCGTTTTAAACTTAAGCATGCAATACACAAATACCCCAAACAAAGCCAAGGCCGGCCAATTAATCAGTTCAACGATAGTAGTACTTTTCGAATGTAGAATAGTTTGTTGAATAACTCCCCATGCTGATACTAAAATCATGGCAGTTACCGCAGGACGAATTCCATAAAAAGCACTGTCGACTGTTTTGCTATTCCTAAATTTCTCTAGTACCTTTGCAACAATTGTTATTACTACAACCGCTGGGAATACTATTCCCATAGCAGCAACTACTCCTCCAAAAATGCCCCCAGCTTTAAAACCGGCAAAAACAGCAATATTGACTCCCATTGCGCCAGGAGTACTTTGGCCTACCGCGATCATATCTAGTAGTTCCGTTTCGGTAAACCATGGGTATTTTTCTGCCAATACATATAGATGAGGCAAGGTAGCTAAGCCCCCACCAATTGAAAATAAGCCTACTTTTACAAACTCCAAAAACAAGATCAGGTAAATCATATTGTTTTACCTCCTTGAACTTTCTTAATTATGATACCAGCAATTGCAGCTACAGAAACTACAATAATTGGTGAAAGTTTAAATAACAATGTCGCCCCAAAAACAACAGTAAAAATACCAAAACTCCATCTATCAATAACCCCTTTTTGAAACAGTGATACAGTGGCAGTTAAAACTAAAGCTGCTACAGCCACCCTAATTCCAGCAAACGCTTGTTGTACAACTGCTACACCCATAATATTCTGAATAAAAACAGCTATTGTTAGTATTATTACAATCGAAGGAAAAGTCATACCTAAAGCACTGACAATACCTCCCATTACTTTCTTACATTTATAGCCAATAAAAATAGCTGTATTAACCGCAATAACCCCCGGTGTACACTGGCTGATGGCATAGTAATCCAGTATTTCCTCTTCAGTTGCCCACCCTTTGTTTTCAACAATTTCCTTGCGAAGTATTGGCAACATACTATAACCTCCACCAAAAGTAACTGCGCTCATTTTAGCAAAGACTAAAAATAAATCCAAATAATCTTTCATGATATCCCTACTTCCTGTTTTCAATTCTATAATTAGAACATTTCATTGTCTACTCAAATGAAACATTTTATTTTCTTATCGATAGTTAATGGTTTTATATTCGTAACGGTCACTTAAGTAATAGGTCTCATTCACTTCAAAAGGGCTACCATCTTTTAAGTATGACACTGCTGTTGTTTTTAGCAGTGGTTGTGATAACTTAAAACCCATACCTTTTTCTAAAATGGCTGTAGGATTTACCGCTTGAATCTTAACGGTATTTTGATGTATTTCTAGTTTCAATTCTTTTTCGATATACTCATAAATTGATGATTCTAGTGACTTAACTTCAAGCTTAGGGATAGCAGGCACTGATAGAAAACACATCTGTACCGCAATTACTTCATCGTCACTATATCTTCTTCTTACTATTCGATGCATTTTATCATCATCACTTAGGCCTAATACTTCCTGAATATTAGGAAGAGAACTGGCATCTACTATATTATATTCTAGAACTCTACTACTAGATATTCCCCCATTTCGCTTAACGTTTTCGCTGAAACTAAAGAGTGTTTTTATACCTTGGTCGATTTGTTTCATGCGCACAAAAGAACCTCTACCAGCAGTGCGATAGATTAGTCCTTCATATACTAAATGTCCCAAAGCCTTACTGACAGTCGCCCTACTAGCATTAAACATTTCACTTAGTTCTGCTTCTGTCGGTATCTTATCACCAATTTTTACATCATTTGATTGAATCATATCAATAATATATTCCTCAATCAACTCATATATATGTGTGTTCGTCGACATTCTTACACTCCTTAAACTAGTTTAAATTATTACCTGCTTCGATGATTCGCAGTCAGATATTCATAATGATTGCCCAAGTAATATACGGTGGCATATTCCAGCGGCGTACTATTTTGTAAAAAACTTGTGGTCATAGCCATTAACAAGGGCTCTACAATCTTCGTGCCAAATAACCCATCAGTCATCTCATTACTCATAATAGCTTTCAAAACTACTTCACTATGATGAATTGGTAATTTTAACTGATTTTCAATATAGTCATGAATGGAATTAGTGATCATTTTGATGTCGATTACATTGACTAGATTAGCAGAAAAATACATTATTTCTACCGCAATTAATTCCTCATTCGCAAATCTTTGGCGGATAATTTTATGAACAAAATCATCATCTTTTAGACCCAGTTTTTCCTTAACTTCTTCATTTTCTTCTGCCCTAATTAGGCGATATTCTAGTATTTTATTGGTTACTGTTTTACCCATTTTACTCATATTTTCAGTAAAACTGAATAACTTTCTGGTTTTACTTTCAGGATATCGCATTCGCACAAAAGTACCTCTACCAGCATTACGATAAATCATACCCTGATTCACCAAATTAACCAAGGCCTTGTTTACTGTCATTCTTGAGGCATCAAACATTTCGCAAAGCTCAAATTCGCGCGGTATTTGCGATCCAACTGGATAGATACCTTCCTCGATTTGAGTACGAATATAGCCTTCAATTTGTTGGTAAAGCGGTGGCTTTTGTGACATATTATCCCTCATTTTGTAGCACGTAAACATTGTATCACAGTTTGAGTTATTATTGCCTATGAAAAAGCCGGCAGCTTGGTACTAGTGCAACAATGAAAATTGTTTTCTACTTGTCATCAGTGCTCAACAGTAAACCCTTTCCATAATATTTAAATCTAGTATCTATTTATCCATCGTTGACAAAACCTTGACTATTTCTTCTAAAGCGCTTCGGCTGTTTGCTAGATAATGATAATTATTAACTGAATCACCTGGTTTCATAAAATGGGTAGATGATGGATCAAGTTTCATTTTCCTAGCAGCAGTATGTACTTGAGTGATTCCTGTTTCATTAATGATGCGTGCCACATTATGAGAACGAATACCACCACCTGGTAACAACTGTATCTTATCACCATAACTTTTTTGCAATCGTTTCAAAAGTTCATAAGCCGCATCAACTTCTCCACTTGCTACTAAAGGGCTATCGGGATCTAAACTCATCGCTCCACCACTGGTTAAAACCCTGTTTACTCCACACTCGATAAGTTCTACCAGTGCTTTTTCTTGGTCTTCTACTTTATCAAACGCTTTACTAAATATCGCCTCTTTTGGATAAACAGCATCAACAAACATTTTAGTGCGCTTTTTGTCAATAGTTCCATTGGGGTGTAAAAAACCAAAAACAATACCATCTGCCCCATGGCTAGTAAGATTTTTAACATCAAATAGCATGGCCTCAAACTCTTCTTCACTATGATAATACCCTACTCCTCGTGGACGAACCATACATACAATAGGAATATCAACATGTTTCTTTGATTCCACTAAGGTTCCGATTGATGGAGTCGTGCCTCCTAATTCTAAAGCATGATTTAATTCAATACGGTCGGCACCTGCCTTTTGGGCAATGATACAACCATCCACTGAACCACAGCAGACTTCTAGTAATATGTTGTTAATCATAAAACCCTCCTTATTTAAACATAATACATATAAATTACTTATTAAAACAGAAGTGGTAAGGATACCACTTCTATAGTAATTTGCTTTTCATGCTACTATGAAAATTAGGGTCTCCAGATTTACTTGGGTCTACCCCAATTGCCACAGAAAAGCGATAACTGAGCACTTGGAAAGGAATAACATACTCAATTACATTAAAGAATTCATCATCAATTAGTGGTAAAACTAAATCATTTTCGTTTCTGGTTTCAGGTCCAATACAGTAACAATACTTAGTAGTCTTACGCATGTAGTCAGCTAAGCGATAAGCCCTTTCTTGATATTGTCCGTAATTGGTAATCATAATCAATCTAGTATCCGCTTTGATTGCATTATATGCACCATGCATGAATTCTTCCATTTCTAAACCACTAATAGATCTTCTAACTGTTTCTAACATTTTTAAAGCACCCTCAAGCATGGTTCCATACTGCTGTTGATAACCAGTAACAAAGACCCGTTGAGCTTGATACCAGTCATCTTTATGCTTATTATACCAATCTTCGCTTGCAGTAATTAATTGAGGTATGTTTCTAATAGTTTTTTCTAAACGAACTAGATAATCATCAGCTTCTTCATTTGTTATTGTTCCTCTATCACGCGCTAACTCAACCCCAATAAGTACCAAGGATACTAATGTGGCTGTATATCCTTTAGTTTTCGCCACTGCTTTTTCCACTCCACAATCCATAAACATATTAACATCAGCATGTTTATCAAGGTCTTTATATAACTCACCAGATAGTGAAACAGTGAGAAGGCCTAATTGTTTCGCTTTATCAAGTGCCTGCATGGTTGAAACGCTACCACCGCTTTGGGATACACCAATAACAATCGACTTTTCATTAACAAAGTTTTCGGTATCTTTAAAAGGCAAAGGGAACATTGGGGTTACTTTAAACTTAAGGACTTTCTCCAAAAAAGCCTTAGTAGCAAGCCCAGCATGGTAAGATGTTCCAGAACCTAGTAGATATATTTGAGGGATTTCTTTTCCTTGAGTTGCTAATAGGAGCGGCTGTACTAGCCGCTCTTTTTTAGCAATCAGTGCTAAACACACCGTTTCTGTTTCAAGAATATAATCCATCATAGTCATTGAAACATCGCTCATATCTTATAGAATTCCAATATAAACACCGAATATACCGCATAGAATCATACATAACATGATAGGTGTTGTTTTAAATCCTTTTTTAACCAAAGCATAAATACCGAATGTTAATGCTAATGGTAACAGTTTCGGCATTATACTATCAAAAACTGTTGCTTGCACATTAACGATGGCTCCACCAAAATTAGGTTCCCAAGTAGTTGCCAAACGAACCATTGTTGAAATCATTGCTCCTACTACAGAAGCACCAACAATTTTAGCCGCTGCTGTTACTCTTTCAAAAGTTCCTTCTTGGTAAGCAGTTTGAATGAACTGAAGACCAGAGTTGTAACCAATATGTAAGCCTTGATAACGTAAGATAAAGTGTGGGATATTATAAATAAGAATAAAGATGATTGGCCCTAGAATACTACCTTTTAGAGCCATATCAGCACCAATACCGGCACCAATAATACGGAAAGTTCCCCAGAAGAATGCATCTCCAATTCCTGCTAAAGGTCCCATAAGAGCCGCTTTAATTGAGTTAACACTCTCTACATTCGCGTTTTCATCATTTGCGCATTGTTCTTCCATTGCAATTGCAGCACCTAGAATAAAGGTAACAAATTGTGGAGAAGTATTGAAGAAACCTACATGTCTTTTTAATGCTTCAGTCATGCCTTCTTCAGTTGGATACAATTTTTTTAGTGCTGGAATCATCGCATAGCAATATCCGATTGCTTGCATACGCTCATAGTTAAAGCAACCTTGAAGCGCTAATGAGCGCCAGAATATTTGATTAAAATCTCTTTTTGTTAAATTGCTTTCTGACATTTTTATGCTCCTCCTTTATTACTACTTGCTTGATAATAAACAACTGCAATAGCTGTCGCAAGAATAGTAACACCTAACATACTTAAGCCTAAGAATGCTGACATTACAAAACCAAAGAATAAATAAGGTGCACTAGTTTTGTCATAGATAAATCTCATCAGGATTGCGATACCCAATGCTGGTAGTAATCCACTAGATAATCTTAAACCATCAAGTAATTTAGCTGGGAACATATTAACTATTTGTCCAACAAAATCACTTCCAAAATATACACCTAAGAATACTGGTAAAAACGAAATCAAGAAGAATACGCCTGCACCACTCCAAAGAAGTTTTTCAATTCCTTTGTAATCACCTTTTTCTGCATAGACATCTGCCCCATGGTTAAATGTAGCATTGATGATACGTGCAAAGATACCTAATGATTGTGCAAGTACTGCGATTGGTGTTGCTAAGGTAACTGCTGTTTCTGTATCTAGTCCCGATAGAATAGCGAATGCAGTTCCTAAAATACCACCAGTAACCATATCTGGAGGAGTAGCTCCACCAATATTTACAAGTCCCATCCAAACCAATTCTAAGCTAGCCCCCATAACTATACCAGTGTGAACATCACCCAAAATAAGTCCAACAATTGGTCCAGTAACTAACGCTCTATCCAACATGTTTTGGCCAAACATGCGGCTATCCCATTGAGCTAACCCAGCTAACACACCTAATAAAAGTGCCTGAATTAATAGCATAAATAATTTCTTCCTTTCTTTATTTTGCTCTGTTGTAAATTCTTTCTGTGTCCTGTAATGATACTACTTTTTCTTGAGGTACTATGTGAACAGAAACCTCGCAACCTAATGCAACCATCGCTTTACAGTTTTCAATGTCTTTGCCATCGACAAATACTTGACGGTCGATTAGAACTTTGTCACCTGATTTCCTCATGCCTCCAAGGATACATTTGGTTATGTTACCAACTCCTTGGACTATAGCTAGAGCATCATCAGTGCTTTCAACAACAACGAAGATTTTTTTCGCTTCATTAGCTGCATCGGTACAGAATTTCACTGCATCTACAATAGATACAATGTTTAGCGCCACACCAGGAGGCTTTGCCAAATTCAAGGCCATACTTGTGAAGGCATCCCCTGCGGCTTTGTCATTAGCGACAACAATGGTATCAGCATGTAAAAATGCTGTCCATACCACTGCTACTTGACCATGGATTAACCGATCATCTACCCGAAGCAATTTTATCATAGCTACCCTCCTTTCTTTATATTGAAGACTCTTTGGTCTTAATACCTATTTGGGCATCATACTGTTGAGAAACAAGATAGTTTGTTTGGCATTTTCGGTAATAGTTGTAAGAGCATTAACAACATCTTCTTCTTGATTCAGCACAATTTCCAATAACATCCCTAAATTTAAACCAGTAATTACATAAACTTTATTATCATCATTCACAAAGTGAATGGCCGCACTAGTTGTACTTCCGCCAGAAATATCAGTGATAATGATTTTTTCTTCATTAATTGGGCAAGCAACTAAAAAGGCTTTGATTTGATCACTTACCGTTTCTAGAGAATCCTCTACCCCCACACAAATACACTTAATACCAAAATCACTGCCACAAATAACCTCTACAGAACTGACAATACCCTGCGCGAAATTTCCATGTGTTAAAACTAAAATATTCCTCATATTTTCCCTTTCAAAATTCTAGCAATTTCTGCCATTTACTAGCGCTTTGGTAACATTGTAGTCTTTATCTAAAAAGATAATATCAGCATCATATCCAATCTTAATTAACCCTTTCGTTGATAGGTTCATAAGTTTGGCTACGTTTTCGGATGCCATTTTACAGGCATCTGCTAAACTGACTTCACAATGGTTAACCAAATTCGCTACGCATTTATTTAAGCAGGCAGTACTACCCGCCAAAGAATTATTACTTTTAACCCTTACGGCACCAGTTTCGTCCATAAGCACAACGCGGCCATTGAGGTTGTATTCACCTGGTGACATTCCCTTAGCGCTATTGGAATCTGTAATCAAAACTATTTTATCGATACCTTTGCTTCGAAGCGTTAATTTAACTGTTGGAAAACTAACATGTAAGCCATCCACAGTAAGTTGGGTATAAACCCTATCATCAATTAACACCGCCGTTAGCACGCCAGGATCATGATGAGCCATCTTTTTCATACTGTTATACACATGAGTTGCACTTGTGGCTCCATTTTCGATTGCTGCTATTGCTTCTTCATAATTACAGCCAGTATGCCCAATTGAAACAACAACCCCCTGGCTAGACAACTCCTTGATTAATGCCATCTCTGCATCTTTTTCTGGCGCAATTGTTACATACTTAATCAACCCTTCAGCAGCTTGTTGAAACTGAGCGAATAATTCACTATTGCATGCTTCAAANTACTGGGTTTGTTGAGCNCCAGCAAAATCTTCAGCTAAAAAGGGACCTTCCAAGTGAATACCTAGCATATTTGCATGTCCAATTGGTTGGTTGTGGTAATATTCAGCCATGTCTTTAAGCGCTTGCTTTACACTTTCTCTATCTAATGATGTAGTAGTTGGATATACTGATGTCGTTCCTTCTAGTAATGATTTTTTTGTTATCACCTCAAGAGATTTCAATGGTTCATCCATAGCATTCGCCATATAGCAGCCATGATAATGTACATCAATAAAACCCGGAACAATGTAATCTTCCGTTGCATTAGTAGTTGCTTCATTAATTATGTCTTTTATTTTACCTTCTTCAATTATTATTGTTGCAGGTCGAAAGCAGCCATTTATTAAAACATTCTTCCCCTCTATTTTCATAAATTTCTCCCTCTTATAAACAAATTATATAGCACTTTATTACTATTTGTCTATACATTTTAATAAATTTGTATGTATGAATGAAAAAAGCATAAAAAAACAAGTAAAGCTAAGTTGGCTACTTGTTTTTAGTTGTATATTCGATGCAATCTCTTAGTGAAGTGAGTGGCTATTTCATTGGTTATTGTTCCGGTTTTATTTGCCATTTCCTCCATTGTAATGCTATTGTTTCCATCCTGTCCTAGAATTGTAACTTCGTCAAATAGTTTTACCTCATCGACTTCACTAACATCAACTGTTATTTGGTCCATGGAAATACGGCCGATAATAGGACATTTTATCCCCTTAATAATGACATCTCCTCGATAACTACGATGCAATCCATCACCATATCCTATAGGAACAGTTGCAACAACTAAGTTAACATCACTTGAATAAGTTCTACCATAACCAATGGTTTCTCCTTTTGGTAATATATCAATTTTCCCTATTCGAGATTTGATGGAAATCACTTGTTCCACTTCAATTAGATGCTTCATTTCACCGCTATTAAACCCATAAAGTAGTACCCCGGGCCTAACATAATCATAAACAAACTCGGGATAATTCACTATTGCTGCACTTGCTGCGATGTGTGTTTTGCCAACATCAACACCGACTTCACTTGCTCTTGTAAGCCAATTAGCAAATCGTTTTTCTTGCAGATATGTAAATTCAACATCACTATCTTCAAAACTATCAGCCACACTAAAATGACTAAAGCAACCTTCAAGCCTTATATTTGGATGTTGAGTTAAAACATTAATTTCAGTTAAGTCTTTTTTGTCCGCTATCCCCAAACGATGCATCCCAGTATCAATCTTAAGGTGTATACGTTGCACGTGATTGTGTTTGCTAGCATAATCAGCCAATTTGTAACCATATTCAACATCACCAACTGTTTGAATAACATCAAGAGCAAATAAGTCTGGCAATTGTCTAGGCAATGTATGACCTAAAATAATAATTTCTCCAACAATACCAGCGATTCTTAATTCAACTGCTTCTTCAATACTAGCAACACCAAAAAAGTTGGCACCATTTTCAGCCAATATTTTTGCACACGCTACTGCACCATGGCCATAGCCATCGGCCTTCACAATGCATATGCAACTAGTATTATTAGGTAAAAACTCATTAATGCGCTTAAAGTTCCGCACTAACTTGGCCCTGTCTATTTCAATCCAAGCTCTTTCCTTAAAGTCCATACCTTCACCAACTTCCACTGTTATTTATTCAATGCTAAATTAACTACTTCCTCAATTGTCTTAGTAAACTCATAACCAATTGCCTTTAACATCGTTGGATAACGAGAATGAGCTGTAAATCCTGGAATCGTATTTAGTTCATTGAATATTACCTTGCCATCGCTGACAAAAAAATCTATTCGCGCTAAGCCACTGCAACTCATTGCCGCATATATCCTAGCAGCATAATCATATATTTGTTGTTTAATATCTGCACTGATTCTGGCTGGTACATGAATTTGTGAAGTGATTAAATTGTATTTTTCGGTATAATCGAAAATATCGGTACTAATTTCAATCTCGTCTGGTTCACCCATCACTAATTTGTGATTTCCCAAAACCGCACAACCAACTTCAAAACCTACAATAAATTGTTCGACTAGTATTTTCTTATCATAGTTAAACGCATCCTTAATCCCGGCAATAAAACTCTCTTCATCTTTTGCTTTACTAACACCAAAACTGGAACCAGCATTAGCAGGCTTAATGATACATGGCATTCCTAGTGTTTCTTTTACTTCTTGATATAATTTTGTTAAATCACTTTTATCTTGCTGTAAAACTGCAACCCATTTAGCCATTGGAATACCCGCTCTTTCATTAATAATGTGGGTATATTCCTTATCCATACTTAGTGCGCTACTTAGCATGCCACAACCAACACAAGGGATGCCAGCTAATTCGCATACTGCTTGAATGGTCCCATCTTCACCATGCGCTCCATGCATTACTGGAAAAACAACGTCAACCTTTCTTACTTCATAACCACTTTCTTTGAATATTACAAACCCATGGTCTTTGGGGTCTACACTTAACAAAGCCGGATAAGTACTTTTTTCTTGCCAACTATCATGCTCAATTGCGTCAATATCTGTTTCATCGTAAAAATACCAATGCCCTTCAGCAGTAATCCCATACAAGTCCACCTCAAAATGTGTTGGCATATTTCTTAAAACAGAAGATACTGAATGTAGGCTAACACCATATTCCGGTGATTGTCCACCAAAGATTATTCCTATTTTTGTTTTTTCCATTATTTCTTATCTCCTATCAATTTAGTAATTACTTCATCTAAAGCCATCCCTCTTGAAGCCTTGACTAAAATCAAACTAACTTGTTGCGTTTGCTTTAGCAATTCCTCATACAATTGTTCTTTAGTTGGTATTTTTCTCACCATCAATGGCAATCTTCTACGAATTACTTCATCAGCTAACAATTCGCAATATGGTCCAATGGACCACAACTCATTAATAGCATTAAAAGAATATCTAGCTCCTATAGCCCGATGCAATAGTTCAGCATTATCACCCAATCCAAACATGTCACCTAAAACCGCAATTTTGGGTATTCTTATTGGGTATTCAGCCAAGGTATCTAAAGAAGCAATCATACTATCAGGATTCGCATTATACGTATCATCAATAACTACACTGGACCCAATCTTCTTAACCTCATTACGCATAGACGTTAATTCTATCTTCTTAAAACCTTCTTGAATTTCATCAGCTTCAAGCGCCAAGGCCATCCCTACCAATAACGATGACATCGCATTAAGTATCTGATGTTTACCTAACAGGGGTAAGAAAAACTCTTTTTCATCATACAGATTAGTAGCGAAATACAATCCATTAGTCGCAATTCTATAATTAAGCACTTTCGTTTGCGCTTTATCACTAAAGCCATAAGAAAAAGTCTTTTGTCTTATATTTGTTTTCTTGACAACCTCATCCAAGTATGGAGCATCAGCATTATATATTAATAACCCTTCAGGTTGCAAACCTTCAATAATTCTCAACTTCTCAATTACGATATTGTGCAGCGTTTTAAAATTATCAATATGTGATTCTGAGATACTAGTGATAATTGCCACATGTGGTTTTACTATTCTAGTTAAAACGCTCATCTCTTTAAAATCTGATATGCCCATTTCAATAACCGCTACTTGTGTTTCTTTCTTCAAGTGCAAGATAGTTAAGGGAAGACCAATTTCATTATTCTTATTTCCCAATGTTTTCTCAGTATCATAACCAATATTACTGACACTATAGACTATGTCTTTAGTAGATGTTTTACCACTGCTACCAGTAATCCCTATGAACGTAGTTTCCACTAAAGTGTCGCGATATGCTTGTGCTAATTTTTGCAAAGCCATAATTGCATCATTAACAAATATCAAGGGAACATTCTTAGGTGGATTAGGCTGATCATTTTGCCACAAGCTTGCCGCTGCTCCGCTTTGAATACTCATAACCACAAAACTATGGCCATTAACCCTTTCCCCAATTAGAGGAACATATAGATTACTATGTTCAATTAATCTAGAATCAATACTTACCCCCTCGATTAATTTAGCCTCATTAAGGTATTGTACATGTGTAGCATTTACCGCTGTAGCAACTTGTCCCAAAGTGAACTCAATCATAACTAACCTCTTTTCCATCTAATCCATTTTTAAGCATATATTAGCTAAACCAAAAATTTAATACCTTACCATTATACATTTTTCTCTGTGAAAATAAAACCATTGAAAACTTGTTCTAGAAAAAATTGTATGCTACAATTGTTAAAACTTGTGAGGGAGTAGTTAGCGCCTTTGGCGTGGCAAGTCAACATAATGACTCATGTAGTCTGGCTTGTCTTAAAAAACGAGACTCACGTATAACTTATTGTTATACATGGTCTTTTATTTTGATGTAAAACAGATGTTTTTGCCAGAAAGCATAATCAATTTTACATCTAAAAGCCAAATAGGAGGGCAAAAATGAGTATTTTCGAACTTTTTCTTATTGCTATTGGTCTTTCCATGGATGCGTTTGCAGTAGCAATTTGCAGTGGCCTAGAAATGAAGAAAGCGACTGTTAAAAACGCCTTAATTATTGGATTGTATTTCGGTGTATTCCAAGCCTTGATGCCACTGCTAGGTTATCTTGTCGGTACACAGTTTTCAGAAATGATTGAAAGTATCGACCATTGGATTGCGTTTATACTGCTTGCTATCATTGGAGGTAAAATGATTTTTGAGAGCCTAGAAAAGGACTGCCCTCAAACTGAAACCTCATTAGAATTTACTAAGATGTTACCTTTAGCAATTGCTACTAGTATTGATGCCTTAGCAGTGGGTGTTTCATTTGCCTTCCTGAAGGTTGAAATTATTAGTTCTATTTCCATTATTGGCATTACAACTTTTATCTTATCTATGCTAGGCGTTAAAATAGGCAATGCGTTTGGAATGAAGTTTAAGTCCAAAGCGGAGTTTGCTGGTGGTGTAATCTTAGTATTGATTGGCTTAAAAATAATGTTGGAACATACAGGAATTCTGATTTTATAACAAAATAACAATTCAGTTAACAAAGAAAACCACCTAGCAGTTTTACTAGGCGGTTTTCGCTTGTTTGGCTATAATATGAAGGATGCAAATAACCCAATTGCTCCTATTACCTCAAATAAGATGCCAACAGCTACCTTATTTTTGTAAGAGTCCATAACTGCTTTATCCTCACTAGACATTTGCGAAGGATAATTTCTTCTACCAATTAAGTATAATAATAACCCACTACTATTGGAACCACTGACAGAGAATAGCCCCCATAATCCAGGATGTTTAAAACCTCTACTTTTAGCATCAAGTTTTGTCATTTGATAGATTTGATAAATAGAATACACACCTCCAATAAATAATACAATCATAAATGCCCAACCATATGTTTTCATGTTTTTTCCTCCTAAAACCTGCGAACAATTTGATAAAATAGTAAACTAGTTGTAATCGTTACAAACGATAGTGTTCCAAATAGCAGGTATTTATTATCAGCTATTTGTGTGTTGAAGATTACGAGTAGAACGAACAATACAATATTAATTAAGCCAGTTACGATTAGTTTTGTATTACTCTTAACTACATCAGTGCTCTCAGCCAAGTGTGCCATCATCAATTGATCTCCTTTCAATAAATCATCCAAGGAAATATGATAAAGATCGCTTAATTTAATTATGCTTATGATATCAGGATATGATTTTTCGTTTTCCCAATTAGATATTGTTTGTCGTGAAACTAGTATTTTATCAGCGACATCATCTTGGGTTAAGTTTGACATCTTTCTTGCATTCTGCAGTTTTTCACCAATCTTCATCTTGCTACCTCCTTTGGCAACTAAATTCTCTCACTTAGTTAGCTTTCAATCTATCAAAAGGCTTTTACATTTACTTCTTTTATTGTCAAAATTATTTGTCATTACCATAAATAAAGACAAAAAACAGAAAAATCATATAATCGTTGGTTCTATATTACTATTCTTTATGGCATTGATGCAATTAATATTGTATATTTGATAAAGGAGTGATTTAGATGATAAGAATTGCAAATGAAAACGATGCATTAATAATTCATGAACTTCTAAAACAAATTGTTGCCTTGCATCATAAACTGTACCCTGAGGATTTCCCTTATAGTGAACCAAAGTATGACCTTGAACAAGTGATTGCCCTAATTGCTGATAAAACAAAAACAGTATTAGTTTACGATGAAAACAATACCGTTTGGGGATATCTAATTGGTTGGAAAAAACAAGATTTCTTTTTCATTGATGATTTATGTGTTGATGAGAATAAGCGCGGCCATAGTATTGGCAAACAACTAGTTGATTATATTGAAGAATCACTTAACATTTCCCATATTCAACTAAATGTTTGGCTAAAAAATACTGGTGCCCTTTCATTCTATGAGAGACTTGGTTTTGAACCATTGAAATATGTTTTAAGAAGAAAGTAGTACTAGTTAAATTCATTTTCCAAGTTATTGAAGTCATCAATCAATTTGTAATCCCATTCCCTAATGGAATTACCAGTTGTTAAGTAAATATTCTCATTGTTAATTAACATGATGTCACCATCAAAATAGGTGACATTTTGTTTATGAGCCATAATATCTAAACGCGTTCCCATCACGATTAATAAATCAGATTTTTGTAGAGCACTCAAGTATCTTTCAAAATCAAGATAATCGAAGTTTTCATCATACAAAACCACTTTGGGCTTAACAACCATCTTGCAACAATCACTGCGTCCTAAATTATCAACGCTAGTTTCTTTTCCACAACTAGTACAGATAAATTTATTATATGTGCCATGAATCTTACACAACCTACTTTCTTGCAGGCCAGTTTGTTCATATAGAGTATCAATATTTTGGGTAATACATAATTCAAGTTTCCCTTCGTCAGCTAGTTTTTTGGCAAATCGGTGTAAATAGTTAGGGGTTTTGTTTTCCATTTGTGGCTTTAGAACATTGAAGTAATAATCGAGAAATACCTCTTGATGGCGATAATAAAAACCCGCTGTTAAAATACCACCAATAGGAAAGCCCTTATAATCATTGTTGTAAATACCCTGAGTTCCTGAATAACATGGTATATCTGATAACACCGATACCCCGGCTCCACTTAGGATACTGATTATTTCATATTTCCCAATTATTTCCCTAATTTTCATATGATCTATCCCCTTCAAGTAAATACTTCCATTACATTTCTAATATCAAGAATAGTGAAAACAAAATAACTTTGATCTGTTTCCATCTCAAACTTCAATTTGTTGTGCAAAGCAAGATTTGCTTGAAAACTTCCGGTTACCTCAGCATGGCCAGAAGTCTTCATTTCCAGATTAATGATTAAGTCTTGTTCATAATCATCAATATATTGGGCACTTCCACTTAGGGTTTCATAACATTTTTCAAGTTCCACTAAAAATTTATGCAAGGTTTTTGTCGAGAAATAATAGTTATCATAATCCACCTTATAACAACCAGTTTCGATTATTAACCTCCCCCTAATATCATAGCCATTATTAAACGACCTTTCATTAGGAATACCAATTACCTCAGTAATAAATAGTTCTATTTTTCCACTATAACCTTCAAGGGCAAAAGCTTTTTTTGGTATCTCCATATCTTCCTCCTGGTACTCGATGTAGAAATCAGTTTGATGATTTTTTTCTAGCGTAGTTGGTACTGGTCTGAAAGATTGACCACACTTCTAAACTTAGAATTAATACCCCTTACGTCAACGCCTTTTTGTTCTAATTCGCAAACTATATTATGAATTGAACTAATTGATACCATAGAACCGAATATACCGTTGCCACTATATGCTCCACTTGCAAACTCATCATACAAGGCAGTGAGAATTGGGTAGTAACTCGCTATTTGTGTTTTATAAACAGCATAAGATTTACCATTAAAATTAATGACTATTTCATCAGAAAATTGTAACTCACTATAGAAATTTTCGGCACACATTTCTGGTAGAAACGAAGATATTTCTTCAGCAAGGGAAACATCTTGCACTTCGTTAGCAATCAAGGTCCTATAATTCAGGTCAAGTTTATTACCAGCCAAACATTGTCTGAAAACAGATGATCCTTTTTTGGTATACTCAATCATCTGATTTTCATTATATGGAAAAGGTTTAAAGGTTTCTTCATTTTGGCATAAGAAGAAAAACTGTTTTCGCGAATTAAACTCCGTCTTTCCCCAAGTATCAACTAACGCTTTTACTTTATCACCTAACTCAACACTTGGCACATCATTTATCCGGCATTCCCCTACTGAACCGCCAGTATATTTGGCCCCATAGACCTTAACATAGCAAAACTTTTGGTTACCTATTCGTTTTAGTATCTCATCCTGCAATAAATCCCAAAAGGTAAAAGAATCAACTGCAGCGGTATTTTTCCCCATTCCCACGACATCGCTAAGATACAAATCCCAACTATGAGGCTCATCAATAAAGCGCGACTCTACTATGCGATTTGGCTTCTTTTCTACCAACATGATTCGGATACCTTCTAAAACACCAAAAATAAAACTACCCATTGCCATCCCAAAAGCCGTATTAACATCTTCTCCAATACCACTGCAAGATTCAACAATTGTCCTATCCCAGTGAGGGCAACTAATGAAAAAGTTGACTAATACTTGTTTTGATTCAAGTATTTGTGCCTGTGGCTTAACAAGAACATTTAGTTTCGAATAAAAAACACCACCATCTGTGATAATAGGGCCATCATCCACTAAAAGACTTGCTAAAGATTCAATACAATACTGATTAGGATTCTCTTCAACTGATATAGTATGATTATCCGCCATTGCTAAATACCCTCCTTGGCTATAATAAAACCCTTTTTTGTGTTATATACTTTTACACTACATATCCACCAACAACTATATAGTCTTTACCACGTGTTTGTCTCCATTAATCAGTATCGCTTGATTATTACTAATTGGCAATAAACTTAACTTTTCACTGTAAGTATCAATTATCTTTTCTGCAGCTTTCTTAAATGGAAAGTTAGTGCAATGTGGTACCGTATAAAAATTGACTACATTTAATGCATCATAGTTTTCTAATCCTGGGGCTTTCTTAATACTATCCATTACTTTGGCATATTCAATATTCGCCGCTGTTATAATTGCTCCTGCTGATTCCCCGATGTATAATTTACCATTTTCTACTTGCTCAACAATAAGTTTGTCTGCACCTGTTCTCTTTAACTCTTGAAGTAAATAAAAAGTGTTTCCACCTGTAATATAAATGAAATCATTTTTCGCTAACTTGTTTTTAATTTCAGCGCTGCTAGCAGTTGATATTTCAAGTTCATCAACAACCATCTCCAATTTTTCAAGTGCTTTTTTACCTGCTGTCACATAAAAGACAACCTTTTCAACCAAACTTGCGGTTGGAATAAAAGTTACCGTTTTTCCCTTAAAATCTAGTTCTAATTTTTCAAAAATACTTACTACATCCTTGAATGACGAGGTTAAAAACAGTTTTTTCATATATTTTCTCCTTAAAACACTACAAGTCATAACATTATCTCTTATAAAACTCTACTTCACTTTCTTAGCAATTATTACTAAGTCCCTACCGATATCATTTTCTTTATACCTTTCGATAGATAATTCAATTTCAAAACCAGCTAAATAGAGCAAATTATGTACATCAGAAGTTTTAAGTGAACTATAGTAGAATGGCTCTTGAAACATGACACTGTTTTTCTCATTATCTTCATTGCCATGTGTAAACAGCAAATAAGCTCCATCTTTCATCCAACTAGCAACCTTTTCGTAGATCTCACTTTGCCTTTCCTTAGGAAAATGGAAAAATGAATCAAAGGCTATTACACCATCAAACTTTATTTCTGGAACAAAATCATAAAAATCGCAGAGATGAAATTCAGCATTCTTTAAGTTTAATTCAAAGGCTTTCTGAAGCATTTTACCAGACACATCAATACCAGTAACCATGAAGTTTTGTTCGCAAAGGTATTTAGCGATTGGATAACCAGTTCCACAACCAATATCTAGAACACTGCCATTAGGTATTAGTTTAGAGGCAAAACTGACTACTAGTTCACTTAGTATTCCCTGTTTACGAGCCTTATCCCACTGTTCTACTATTTTGTTATATGATTTTTCATTCACTTTAGCGTTTAGTTCATTTTCAAACATAATTTGTCTTACTCCTTTATGCAACTTTTTTTCGAACATTCTTTTGTAGTCAAAGATAACTAATACAAATTATTGAGCTATGAGGCCTTGCCAGCTACTTGTGCGGCATTCACAGCAGCAAGAGTACTTAGCATCGCTGTATTTTGGGCTTGTATTATATTAATAATATTAGTTGATAACGTCGCCGTCAATATGTCTGTTATTTCTTTATCAATATATTCGCTAACTACAAGGGCGCTAACAAACAGAATTAGCTCTTGACTTGAAATAGCAAAAATGCTAAAACCTTTTTGTTCTCTCAATTCTGTTTGCACTTTAATTATACTACTAACAATAGTATCAATGTCCATTGGTAATAATGCGAAAACCCCTAGCATAGGTAGCATATACTCTTTATTTAACTTGATTTTATTGGCCCTCAAAGCATCATATAAAGTTGAAACACGTTTTTCAATATTATCATCTGCATCACCTAAAGTTAAGATTTGAGCCAGGGCCTGCACCCCTTGATTATTTCCAAACTGTTTTTTAAAATTACTGTAATATAACTCCATTTGTTTTGCTGTTACGGCAACATCTATCTTTGCAAGTCCTAACATGATAGCAAAAATATAATCATCAACACCAGTATTAAAGAAGTGTTTGTCCTTCATATCATCATAAAACTCTTTCGCCCGTGTAACAACCGCTTCATATTCATCTTCTTCAACTTGAACAGCTATTTGATAGGCACCAACAACTAAAAATTCTGTTGCCTTAAATTTCGCATCTTTCAATAAAGCGTATGCTTTTAATGTTTTGTCAAATAACTGCTGTGGATTTGAAGATAAGGAAAGTAGTGCTGCAATATAGAAACCAATATTTCCTCTAAAGCTTGAAAACATACTTGTGTTTTGTTTGATTAGGTTACGGCAATCACGAATTCCCTCACACTCAACTCTTTGGCCTTGTTGAGCATAAACCATAGCTACTAAGCGCCTAGTTAAACCATCATAACTTGAAAATCCCTTTTTCGTGATTTCAACATTTTCTGCAAAAAGAACTAATTTACTATTTGTCATACCTTATACCGCCTTTTCCGTCTTTTCTTCGCTTACAAATACTATTTCATTGTAGTCGCAAAGAGGGTTATATCCGATTTTCTGGTAAATGCTATTTGATACTGGATTAGCAAGGTCAGTAAAAAGTGAAACATACTTATACCCTCTATCAAGGGCAATTTGCGTAACTTGAGCTACACTAGAACTAGCATACCCCTTTTTTCTTAAATAAGGTGGCGTGTATACCATACCAATGGTACATCCGTTGATACTCTCTCTAACTATTCCTGTTATCGAAACCGGCAAACCATTATCCTCAAGCACCCATATTGAATCTCTATTTATCGCTCTTTCTAAATATGCAAGTGCTTCTTCTAGCGTTTGACCTTTTATCCTACATTCAACACTAAATAAATTAAGCCAATATGGCAAAAAGTAGCTATCATTGTGATTCGCTTTTCTTAATGTTCCAATTAACGGAATATTCTTATTGACTCTATCCAAAGTATAAATGCGCATATTCATATGAATTTTGTGGCTCGTTTTTTTTGCTTTGGTATATAAATTAGTAAAGCGTTTCGCTAAATCATTTTCAGATGTTACTCCTAAAACCTCAACATCTGCTGCCAATAGATTATCGCATAAACAAACCAAAGCTTCGTCATTTGGTACATTATCGTTTTCATAAAGAGTGATGCTAAAAGGCGGTGTCATAATTGCTACTAGTAAAACATCATCATTTTCAGTTGACACTGTAGCCATATACCAATTAAGCGGATTTCTCCAACCATCCACTTCACCTCCATTATTCCCTAATATTACATTACCAAGGGGAATGGAATTTTGCGCTTCATGTTTAAGCAACACTTCATATGTCGCTTGATAGAATTCTTTTGGGTCTTTGTATTGTGTATATTTCATTTTTTCACCTCATATTCTTCCCAATACTGTGTTTTTCATTATTATTTTCTCATAATTTTCATACTAATCTTTAATATTTTCATTAACCAAAACGGCTCTAATCTTTTTCTAACCTGTTTTAGTTCGTTTCTAATTTCAATCTTCTGCGGGCAGTGCAACTCACATTTACCACATCCGATACACTGGCTAGCTACACTAGGATTACTGGAAGTTAAGCCATTGCTTAAAGTGTATTGCTTAACACCTTCTTTAAAGCCCATTGCGTAGGAAACATTATAGGCATTAAAGCAACCCGGAATGTTGACACCACTTGGACATGGCATGCAATAGTTACAGCCAGTGCAGGGTATCTTTTGTACTGCAATAAAAGCTTCTTTAACTTCAGCAAAGGCAGCAATGTCTTGTGGGGTTAACATATTTATTTCAGCTATACTAGCAGTGCTAATATTATCTTCTAATTGTTCAACGCTATTCATACCTGAAAGAACCACCGTTACTTCTGGTTGATTATATAACCAACGCAAGCCCCAACTTGCTGGTGAAATTGTACTATCAACTTTATTAAAAGCAGCAACTGCTTTGCTAGGTAAACCAGTAACTAATTTTCCCCCTAACAAAGGTTCCATTATTATTACCGGAATCCCTTTTGCTGAAGCATGCTTTAGCCCCGTTACTCCAGCTTGATTATTCTCATCAGAATAATTATATTGAATTTGGCAAAAATCCCAATCATAAGAATCAACAATTTTGATGAACTCCTGCAGTTTGCCATGGAAAGAAAAACCTATTTGATGAATAGCCCCNACTTTTTTCTTTTCAGCTATCCACTCTTTTATTCCCCAATCGATTAACTTTTGCCATGATGCCATATCAGTCAACAAGTGCATCAGATAATAATCAATGTAATTAGTTCTGAGTCGCTCTAGTTGAATATTGAAAAAGTGGTCAAAATCTTCAGNTTTATGCACCGAAATTACTGGTAGTTTAGTTGCTAAATAAATCTTATCTCTTAGTTGATGTGTTGCAAGGATATCACCTAAGCGACTCTCAGAATCAGAGTAAAAATAAGCTGTATCAAAATAATTAATTCCTTCTGCAACCGCCTTAACAACTAATTGTTCCGTCTTTTCCATACTACTAGGAAACCTCATACAGCCAAAACCCAGTACTGATAATTTGTGACCTGATTTTAAATCTGTTCTATATTTCACAAAATCATCCTTTCAAAAACATCAAAACTTATTAACAGTTTATCATGTTTTTGTTAATATATCTCAATTTTGTACTTTTTCAATAAACCATTTATCTCCTTCTAAAAAAAGATAACGCATTTGATCATGTATCCGGCAGGTATAACGAATGCCTACACCACCACTTTTAAGCGACGCTCTAAAAACAACACGCTCTACTTTATCAATATAATATTTGACCCCATTATCCCAAATAACGGCTACCGGTTGAATATCACCACTTTTACTATGCATACATAAAACATCAATCCACATTTTTCCCATAGTTTAATTCACCTACTTAACTGTTGTAGTGGGAAGAATACTTTCCCTACTAGGATTAAAATCACTCAACTCCATATCAACCAACATCAGTCCTCTTTTAACTACTTTAAACCCAAAGCGTTCTCTAATTTTATCTACTGTTTTTTCCAATTCTAATTGCTTGACACTAAACTTATCATCTTCAAATAGCGATAATTGTTTATTGGTCAATTCTGGTTGGAAATGACTAGCACAGATACCAATGCTTCTTAGTGGTATTTCGAATTTATAATTAGTTCTTAATAATTTCATAGCTTGTTTTAACAAGATTTCTGCACTTTGTGTAACGTTATCTAAAGTGCACTGACGAATAGTAGAATTCAAATTAACATCCTTAAACGACAATGATAATTTTCTACAAGCAACATGTTGAAAACGCATATTAGCTGCCACACTTTCTGCTAGCACATATAAAACTATTTCTGCATCAGCATAACTAACAATATCTTTACAAGTTGTTGTACTATTACTAATAGATTTCTGGGGTGGTTGATAACCCCATTTACATACTGGTGAATCATCATAACCATTGGCAAACTTCCATAATAATCCGCCGTTTTGTCCATATAGTTTTCGTAACTCATCAACATCTTGTTTGGCTAAATCACCAATTGTGTAAATACCATGGCGATCAAATTTTTGTTTAGTAGCTTTACCTACATATAATAAATTCTCTACTGGCAATGGATTTACGATTTCATCTTTATTTTCTCTACTTATAATAGTTGTAGCATCAGGTTTTTTATAATCGGAACCCAATTTTGCAAAGATTTTATTATAACTAACCCCCACAGAGGCTGTAACACCTAATTCAAGCTTAATGCGCTCACGAATTTCATCCGCAATCTTTTTACCATCCCCAAATAATTTCTGACTATTTGTTACATCTAACCACGCTTCATCTAATCCGAATGGTTCTACTAAATCAGTATACTCTAAGAAAATTTTACGTACATGATTAGAAAACTTAACATATAAATCATATTCTGGAGGGCAGATAATCAAATGAGGACACTTGGCTTTAGCTTGCCAAATTGGTTCTGCCGTTTGAATATTATATTTTTTAGCCTCTTGATTTTTAGCCAGAATAATTCCATGTCTTTGTTCAACATCTCCCCCCACCGCTAAAGGTTTCCCTCTATACTCAGGATGAAACAAAGAAGATACGGAGGCATAAAATCCATTCATATCACAATGCAAAATAACTCTATCCATTTCATTACCTCCTTGCATCTTCATATTAGCATTTTACTTGAATATTTTTCAAGTGGTTTGTCTTAAAAACTTGAATTATTTTCAAGTTAATTATATACTGTATTTGTGAAAGGAGTTGCTATGATGAATTTCTCCAAAAATCTACGATTTCTACGTAAACAATCTAAGCATAGCCAACAAGAATTAGCTAATCATTTAGGCTATCGCTCCTTTACTACCATTCAAAAATGGGAAGATGGCTCTAGTCAACCACCATACAACGTTATTCAACAAATCGCTAAACTATATCAAGTAAATGTGGAAGAAATAATGTCAAATGATTTAGAAAAAATGAACCCTATCAATATTCCCATTTTAGGAACTGTACGAGGTGGCGAACCAATTTTAGCAACCCAAAATATCCTAGGTTATGAAAATATCACCCTTGATGAAAGTAAAGGTGGAGATTATTTCTATCTTGAAGTAGTAGGTGATTCTATGAAAAACGCCCGTATCATGCCTGGTGATATTCTTTATGTTCGTCAACAAAACAGTTTAAATAGTGGTGATATTGGTATTATTCTGCTTGATGATGAGGCAACTGTCAAAAGAATAATCTATAAAAAAGATAAAATGATTTTGCAGCCTGAAAATGAGGATTACCAACCCCTTGTGCTAAGCGATCAAGATATAAGAAACAGAAATGTGCAAATCTTAGGAAAGGTCATCCACAATAAAATTAAATATTAAGTTATGGGCACTTCGTTTGACTTGCCCTTTTATTAGCCTATAATTTAGAGCATACAACTAAATATATGATTGGAGACAAAAACTATGGCTGAAACCTGCATGGAACATTGTTCCTCAGAAATCGAAACTATACCCCAACAAAAAACTAAATCGTCTAAGCAAAAAACTCACGAACTAACATCAATTAAAAAAATGATAGGAATTGCCAGTGGCAAGGGTGGAGTCGGCAAATCAATTGTCACTTCGCTATTAGCTTCAAAAATGCAGAAACTAGGTTACAAGTGTGCTATT
>JGI994J12354_10001451_pt1 | contig 23944 bp, 20 predicted proteins | sample IntmicLarv3ML3BL_FD_12354 | JGI IMG/M metagenome (IMG submission 12354)
TAAATCGGCATACTTTTTGACATGATATTCCCTCTTTTCTTTATCTTTTTATTTTACCATGTTCAACTCTTTTCTGTCCTATTTAGTATAGCCATTCCAGATTGATTCGTGCATCTTCTCAGCTTTCACGTTATTCTTGTACATATTGTACTGCTTCACTGCAAAGCTACTGGGGTTAAGCTCACTTAGTTCTATGAATAACCGCTCAAAACGTCCTGTACCCATTTCAGCAAATAGAATAACTGCACTATTGAGGTTATGTTCTTCATCTGGTAAGCACTCCATCACGTAGGCTATGATACTTTCAAGATACATCCTTGCTGACAATTCCCAAAATGGCTCTACCTTGTTTTCATTGACCACAATACCACTTGCAACAGTCTTAATATCTTGTTCGTTGTATTTCTCTCGTTTGGTATCATAGCGAATATAATCTAAGGGATTATAACCATTTGAGAGAGCAAACTCTATAAAGTTGATATTCAGCACTTCATAGCCTTGTTTTTCAAGAAATCTCGCAAGCATTTTCCGCAAATCTCCTTTAGCATCGGCAATAATCATGCTTTCGTTACATTGCAGAATGTTTGGGATTACATACCCCCTTGTTTTGCCACAACCAGAAGTTCCCACGATGATGTCGTTGTTATTTAGTCCAGTTTCCCAAGTATTGTTACTCATGAGGTGGTCTTTTGCTAATATCCTGTATGTCGATTTTTTCATATCCACCTCACATTCTTTCAATTATGCTGTCGGCAATACCAAAGTCAATCGCTTCTTTAGCATTAAAGAAACTGTCTGTTGCGGTCTTATCAAGAATTTCATCAAGGGTCTTTCCTGTATATTCTGCGATAATCGCTGCTGTGAGTTTTCTAACTCTCATAATGTCTTTGCTTCGTTCCTCAATTTCAAGGGCTGTTCCACCGATTCTTTCAACTCGTGGGTCGTGAACCATTACCCTTGCGTGTGGTAGCATTTCTCGCTTGTTTCCGCTTACAAAAAGCAACGCACCCATGCTTGAAGCCTGTCCAATGCAGACTGTCCGTATAGGGCTTTTAATTGCTTTCATGACATCATACAAGGCAAGTCCGCTTGTGACCTCGCCACCTTGACTGTTGATATAGATAGTGATTTCTTTCTCTGGCTCTATCGTCTGCAAATAACGTAACTGTAGGATAAGCAGATACACATATTCTTGCGTTATCTCTCCGATACAATCAATTTCCCTTCGCATCAGCATTTCTTCCTGTATGGAATATCTCGTAAATCCGTCACTGGTTTCTTTTAAGATGTTCGGCATTCTTAAATATGGATTCATGTAGTTTTACCTCCTGTAATTATTCTTGTTTTTGAGCATCATCCATCATATGTTGATAAATATTTCCCCTCCTCTATGTTCTTTTGCAAGTCTTCATCACTTAATTCGCCTTTGATATTTTGTTCTACTGCTTCTAAAAAGGCTTTAGTCGGTTTGCCACCATCAACACTTGCCATTCCAAGAGCATAAGCCCATGCTTTTCTTTTTTGCTCTTCTTGATTCATAATGATTCCTCCTATTCCCGCAATCGTGCAAATGGCTTCACTAAAATTTCAAGTAACAGTGATAAACGCTCTACCTCTGGTGAGATGTCTAATGCCTGTGGCACACTTGCCAAGAAAAAATCCGCCTCGTTTAGAGGGCGTTCATTACTGATTACATTGTGGTACATATTTAGAAAATACGAATCCCCACTTATTCTTGATAATCCTGCGAAATAGTCTTCGATGAAAACATCGAAAATTGTGAGCGAATTTGACTCCATTGATACAACTTGTTGTAATCGCTGTTTGAGTGGTATTCTTTTCGTTTGTGACATATCAACTCCCTCCATAGACATATTTTTTCTTATCATGGTGTTTACGCAGAGGAAGAGATAGTATTTCAATCGCTTTCTGCAATGCTCTACTCCGCCTTTCCATATGTGAAATCTGATAAATTCTGCTTGCTACATCTTTATAGCTAAGCCTTTCCATTTCCTCTTTTGTAGTACCTATAATCTGCTTTGTTAAAATTTCCAGTTCCTCTGGATAGTCATACAGATAAGCACCGATGGGAATATCCGCAAATGAATGAATTGCACTTGTGACAAATTCGGGGTCACTGGGATAACCATTTGATAATTGCTTTAGCCGCTCGTTTAGTGAGATTTTTCTTACTTTCATTTGTCCGCTCCTTCCTAAAGATACTCATACGAATACCTTTGATTCTGAATAGCAAAATATTAATTCATACGGACACTCGGCATCGGTAGATGCGTTATTTCAGAAAAAAAGGAAGGCATATTTCAGCCTTCTTTCTAAAACCCATTTATACTATTTATCACTTATGCCTTTTTGCTACAATTATGTTCTCTTATTTCTTCAACAGTCTTAATGCTTCTATCGCCACATATAGGGCAACAATCGTGATAATAAGTAATCGCTACTTCCTCTGATTCCCCCAAACGGAACGCAATATCTTCAATACCAATGTTGAACAGCGTTCCTTTCACAGCAGTGTGTGTTGTACATTTTAGTGTGGGATGTTCTATCTGACCTTTTCTAAAATCAAAATAGTTTTTGTTGTACACGATAGTTCCATCTTCAAACTGGAGGTCTATATCGTCCTTATCACGATAGGCAATAATCGTCATAACTAAGCCATTATTTGCTATATTCTTTTCATCAATTCTACCAATTCTCTTTTTCATTTGTATACACCTCTTTCACATTGATTTCAATAGTAACTTATTGCTTCATCAAAACACTCGGCATCGGCAGGGCAGATGCGTTCTTTTTCAATCTGCATAAACATGTATAAACAAAGACAATAAAAAAAGCAGAGCATCTAAATTTAATGAAATCGGCTCTGCTTAACTAAGTTCTATTTAATTTAAAAATCTCTATCTGTCATTTAGTATCTTTGTGTCTGTCACAGCAGACACCGCAGACAGGTAAACGCACCGCCCTTGTAAAGAAGGGTGCTTAGTTAAATAATAGTGGTTTTATTTGCCAGAATTACATTCAGGCAAAGTTAACTAACTAACATACTGTAAAAACATATGTCTCAATAACATCTTAATAGCGAGCTTTCAAATATTTTCTCCAACAAAAAGGTCATTTTTCGTCTGGATAGTACTCAAGTTTTACTCCTGTATGTTTTCCTTTTTTGAAATCATCCTCGTTCGGCTGAAAATTATAGTTTTGAATGAATCCTCTTGATTTGTAATAGTCCAATATAGTTTCTGTTTTTTGGTATATGGTTTCACGTTTACGTTTTTGCAAATAGTTGATATTCTTGTTCTTCTCGTCATTTTCAAGTTCAATTTGCAATATATCAAACATCCCTTTTCTGTTTTTGTTATCATGTTCAAAGCGAATATTCCTACTCGGTCTGTTGACACTTTTCCCGAACATTCTCGGCTTCGCCATTGCCCTACGTCTTGCAAAAAAGTGCCTCAGTTTTAAGTTTTCCATTGAGTTTGGCATCTTTTTCTTGTTCTCGTCTCTCACAAAAAACATCGAAGTAGGGATAGCAAAAAGCTGACCGTTGTTTAATTCTGCATACTCATAAAGTGGTGGCATCTCATTAATTTTATAACCAGTTTTACCTTTTTCCTTTTCCATAGGCAAAAATAACCTATCTTCAAATCGTTTCTTATCATCATCGTCACGGAACTTAAAGCCCATCATTCCTGCATTTTGTTCAATGGTTATTGTTGTCATTTGCATTTTTTCCAAACTTTCTATAATACAAGTCCGTATATCCTTTTTATTATCTTTGTTTTTCTCTGGCTTCAATGTTACAGTCGCATTACCAGAAAGTAGTTGTAAAATATTTTTAGGATAGATTTTCTTTTTTCCCCATATATATAAAGTATAAACAGCATCAGCAACCATTAAATCAAAGTACGATAGTTCATTGTCTATTGTGAATGAGACCTCAATAATACCTTCTTTCTTTTTGCCAATTTGTATATTCTTCCTAATACCATCGCCCCTTCGTAAGATATGGGCGTTTTTTGTTTCGTTTGTATAAAGAACATTAATCTCATCTAATTCATTAAGTATTCTTTCCTTCAACGGTTTTCTTGTTGTATCCATTTTTTCAATGATACTATCGTTCTTAAAATAACGTTCAATCTCTTCCCACAAAGTATCACTATTCGTTTGCTCGCTCATAGTGGCATAATTTATCATTTTCCAAAATCGCTGAACTTCCAATTCATTAAGAACCTTCTGCATATCTTCGTCAAGTTGACTATTTACTGTCTTTGTACCAGCATTCAAACGCCCCTTTTTATTTTCTTCATCCTCTTTTGAATAAAACAAAATACAATCCGCAGGTTTTTTATCTCTCCCTGCTCTTCCAATCTCTTGATAATAGCTTTCTATGTCATTTGGCATATCAAAATGTATGACAAACCTCACCTCATCTATGTCAATTCCCATTCCAAAAGCATTTGTTGAAACCATCATTTGGCATTTACCCTCTTTGAAATCATTATAACTTTTGTCTTTTTCTTCTTTTGTCAAACCTCCATAATAAAGTGCTACTGCATAATCTCTCCTAAGAAGTTTCTCATGCACTTCTTTTACCTTAGTGATTGTTGAACAATAAATAATTCCACATTCGTTGTCTTTTTTCTTCTTATTTAGATATGCGTATAGTGTGAGATATTTTCCACATTCTCGTTGTCCATGCTTGATAGAAAGGTTTAGATTGTCCCTTTTATACTTTACCTCAGATAGGTTTTTTGCAATAGATTCTTCTGATACATTCATTCCTAAAAAATCCACTATGTCTTTTGCAATGGATTTTGACGCAGTTGCTGTAAAAGCTGTAATAATTGGACGTTTCTTTAATACACTTATAAACCTTCGTATATTTAGATACCTTGTTCTAAAATTATATCCCCATAAAGAAACACAGTGAGCTTCGTCAATTACAAGAAGATGAATATTTAATGTTTTAGCAAGTCTAATAAATTTAGGCGATAACAGTCTTTCAGGCGAAACATACAGCAAATCATATTTATCATGTAATACATTTCGCATTATTCTATTGGCACTTATTTTTCTTGGCTGACTATTTAAGTATTCGACAGAAATGTTATTGTCTTTTAGTTTTTTAACTTGGTCTTCCATGAGAACAATCAAAGGGGAAACCACTATCGTAATGCCTCTTTCATTATCTTTATCTTTTTCCTTATCTTTATTTGCAAAATAGACCGCTGGATATTGATAGCACAGAGATTTTCCGACACCCGTTGGAAGCACTACCATTACATCTTCTCTGTTAATTATTTTTTCGATGATTTCTTTTTGGGGGTAACGGAAATCTGGAATATTAAAATATTTTTGTACTTCTTCAATGGTTACTGTTTTCTTTTCTTCGTCCATTTATGCTTACCACCTTTTGGATTTATACATTTATTATAAATGGCTCAGAGGTGTTTTGTCTATTTGTTAAATGTGCAAAAGTTGGAGATGAGTCAGATAGAGTGCTGAGAAAAAGGCGCAAATGCTTTGTTTTAGCAAAGAAAAAAGAAGGTCAGTTTGAACCTTCTCTTCTTACTTTATGTTACCGTTTTCTTATTAATTCACTATTTCCCCAAATGGTAAAGCAATCCTTCTTATCTTCCATCCACTAACTATCCCCCTATACTTAAGCAATATTCTTGATATCAACTAATGCCAAATTAAAAATCAAATCCAAAAAGTCTTCCCTCACTCTTATCTGCATCACTCAACCTTACCGCAACATTATTTCCATCAAGTAAATATTTTTCCCCTTGTGGAATTTCACTGCTTAAACATGTCATTATATATTGGATGTTAAATTCCTCTGATACACCTTTGACTAATTCCAAATACTTTTTTTGCTTTCTTGGGTCAAGCGATTCCAGACACCCATCATGATAAATCATCCTATAAAATGACTTATTTGCATAATTTTTAATAATAGCCAAATCAAAGCATGCACACAATATTTTCCTATAAGTATGCCCCATACTTTGTGCTGTTTCCGCATTATCAATGTCAACAAACCTTGCACTAAAATCTACATTTCCATTCCCATTGATTGGTAGAGATAGTATTGCACTTTGATTCAATATCGTCTCAACATAATCATGAAAATCTTTCCTGATACTTTTATAAACACCTGTAGAATTTTCAATCTGTTCACCCAAAGCTGCGGCTTCATGTGACAACTTTTCATTAATAGCATTTATTTGCTTTTGAATCCCTTTAACATTGTCTATTGATTCCAATTCAACATGATGCCGTTCTAACTCCCTTTCAACAGCAATCAAATCATCCCTATACTTGTTATATTTATCAAATGTATTTGTCTCTGTCAGATTCCCTAAGAGCTGACTTCGTTTAGCATTTAACTCTTTAAGTTTCTCATCATATAAATTTTTCTTATCCTGTTTTTCTTTAAATGATTGTTGCAAATATTTAATTCGTTCATTAGCCACCCGCCTATTAAATTCTAATAAAGCTTCATAATCCCTCTTCAATTCTTCTTTGAAGAATATATTGACTTCTTTATAAACTTGCAATATCTCATCTAAATTATATTCCACTTTCTCAGCAAGCGACTCCTTAATTTGTTGAATTTCATATTCTAAATTATATCTTTTAGTATTTATACTTGCTATATTTTTCTCAATATCCTCAACTGTTTCCTTGCTGATACCTGTCTCTTTATTATAAAAATCAAATCTATCAAGCCATATTTTTACCTTATCTCTTTGTTCCTCTTTTATTTCAATCATCCCATTAATCTTGTCTATATCTCCAGCTTCAATTTTAAACTCCCTTTTCACATCATCTACCAAGTTTTCTTTAGTTTCCAACTCGCTTTCCAATTCATATTTTTTTTCCATATGTTCACTTGAAAATCCCAAAAGTTCAAATAGACATGGTTTCCACAAAATATCTTTTCCTTTATGTTTTTGCAATTTAAAAACATCTTGATAATCATCTTGTGTACGCAAAAAATACCCAGAAGTTTTTCTGTATCCCTCATTTTTCAAAACATTGAAACTCAATGCACTTTCGATGATTTTTTTAGGGTTGTTCTCTGGTTCACTACTGTTTAATGGAATATCTTCATATTCCCAATCATAACATTCTCGAAAATCTTGATTTCTATTTGAATGGAATTTAAGCGAAATTTTTGTGTTTGGATTTGTCCTTCTTCTGATAGTCATGTATTTCCCAGAATTGAGTTCCATTTCCAAATAAAAAATATGATTTTGAAATTCTTTCTTTTTCAAGAAACTTCCCTTGTGAAGCTCTTTCAAAAGCATGTAGTCAATAATATAAATTAACGTACTTTTTCCCAAATTATGAGAATCTCTTTCCAAATCATCCATGTTGGTAATCTCGCCCAATATAATATTAAAATTAGGATTAAAAGTGACCGTCTTAAATCGACTATCATTGCAATATAATTTACTTAATTTCATTTTATCAACTCCAATGTGTCATTATGTTCTGAATACTCAATTTTGCCCAATAAATATAAAAAATTTAATGCATTTTGAAATTCATATTTGCTATTATTACTGTGTATCCTTTTTACATGATTCAATACTTCGATATAATAACTAATATCATTTTTCAACAAAATTTCTATTATTGATGCCGATATATTTATAATACAAACATCAAAATCTAAGTATTTATCTGGCTTTAACATATTATTTCCTCTTTCCTATATCACAGTTCCAATACATATAGTTTATAAATATAATAAATACATCAATATTCTCTACAACTTTTGACTTTTCATTCGATATTATGCTATTCAAAATTTCATGCAATACTTCCTCAAAATATTCATACCTTTTCCGCAATACACTAATTCTGAAATTTAATTGTGTTGCTGTCTTTCTATACAATTTCATGTATTCTTTATTTTGTGGTGCCTTCAAAAATTGGTCTATTTTCCTAAAGTATGTTAGATACTCATCGCAAATAATCGTAAAATAGTCTTCTGATAAATTATTCAAGATATTTTTTTCTGGCTTTTCTATTAGCTCTAACTCTGATAATGAAGCATCTCCTTCATATTCATCAATATCGTCTGCATGTTCTTCAAACTTCTTTAAGACCTCACAAATATCGTTTTCGTAAAATCGAATTGCATTTGGTTTATAATCACGAAAAAAATTTACATTAACATTTCCTTGAGCTTGTATGTTTCCATTCCCATTCTCAATCTTTTGCCCCTTCGATAGCATACTATCACTTCCATTCTTTTGTCTTTATATCAACACTTCCACCAGCTTGTATATTATTGTTACCATTTTGAATACTTTGGTTAGAATTAACATTGTCTCCATTCGTACTATTTTGACTGTTTTTGCCTTTTTTATTGATATAAATGACAACACCTGAAATCCCCATTATCGCAATGACAATCGAAACAATCCATCCAATCACTTCATTTAATTCCATAGACACTTACCTCCTATTTTCTCAAATTAATTATAGTACTTTTAGTATATTTCTTAAAGAATACAAAGTCAATCAAATATGATGTATACCATTAAATTATTTTGAAACATTCCAGCGCCTCCTTGATATACTCCACCTTCTCTTTCGGACACTGTTTCACATCTGCATCCGTTTTCTTAGACTTATGATAATTCTCTCCCACATTAAGCCCACACATCCGCTTAACCTGTGCAATATAACTGCTATGAACTTTTACACCATACTTTTCTTTTACATAATCCATGATTCTTTGATATGTAACCTTCTCACTTGGCGTATAATTGCTCGTCCCGTCAGGTTGCATCGTGATTTCAATTTTCGGTATATCTTTTTTAAGGGATAAACTGACAACAGTTTCCACATGAACCGTCATAGGAAACATATCCACCCCCCTAACTAAATTCAACTCATACCCTCTATCACACAAATACCTCAAATCTCTTGCAAGAGTTGCTGAATCACAAGAAACATACACTATCTTTTCAGGGTTCATTTTAACCATAGTATTCAGTGCTACTATATCACATCCCTTTCTTGGAGGATCCACCACTATAACCTCTGCATAAACCTTATCTTCATCATACATTTGAGGTAATACCTCTTCAGCCCTGCCAACCATAAATGTCACATTATCTATCCCATTAATTTTTGAATTTATTTTAGCATCATTAATCGCCTGAGGAACTATCTCAACGCCATACACATGTTTTGCTTTCTGTGCCAAAAATAATGATATACTCCCAATACCGCAATACAAATCCCACACTATCTCACCGCCGCTAAGCCCAGCAAATTCCAAAACAGTGCTATATAATTTCTCCGTCTGAACTGAATTAACCTGATAAAATGACAGAGGTGAAATCTGATACATAATTCCAGCAATTTTATCCGTAATAAATCCATTACCATATAAATTAACTACCTCTTCACCTAATATAACATTTCCTCTATTTCTATTAATATTATATGAAATTGATGTCATACCCTGTATTTTCAAAAGTTCCTCTACCAAAACTTTATTATACTTCAATTTATCACCATTAATAATCAAACATACCATAATCTCCGCTGTAACCCTAGACTTGCGAATCAATACATGCCTAACCAAACCAGTATGATTTTCCTCACTATAAGGTTCAATACCAAATTTATCCATATATTCCTTAACAATATTAAGTATATTATAATTAACTTTATCACCAAGCATGCAATCATCATTTTCAATTACAAAATGAGTTCTTCCTGCATAAAAACCAGTAATAATCTTTCCTTCCTTATTTCTGACAATAGGAAATTGTGCCTTATTTCTATATCTAAATGGTTCTTCCATTCCGATAATAGGTAACATTTTAAAATCCTTAAAATGCCCTATCCTCTCCAAGTTTTTTTTAATCTTATTTTCCTTAAACCTAAGCTGAGCCTCATAATTCATCTCCTGAATCTGACACCCTCCGCAAGCCCTAGCCACAGTACAAGCTGCTGCCACTCTATCCTTAGAAGCTTCTAATACTTTCTCCACACGCCCAAAACCATAATTCTTTTTTAATTTAATAACTTTAACCCTAACACTATCTCCAATCAAAGAATCCTTAACAAAAAGAGGAAAGCCCTCCACCTTTCCAATGCCAGCTCCCTCTTCGCTAATATCCTCAATATAAATATCATACAAACCATTCTTTTTTACAATACTGCTCACTTCACCATTGTTCAAATTCTTATCACTATTCCCACATTTTACAAGCCTTTTTTGTTCAGCCATCTACTTACATCTCCAATCAATCAATGACCAAGTAATTTCATCGCCAAACACTGGCAATTTCATCAATTATCACTGCAACTTTTACATATACAAAATTTATTTTTAAATTTTATTAATACTTATACATTACATACATTATTCCAATATTTAATTATTGTGATAGTACACTTTTACACTTCGTTCACTTCCATGCATTATGTCACTATTTAATGTTTATAAACAATTATATACTCAGCAAATTTATATACCAAATAATAATCTACATTGTAGTTTTTCTAATATTAGACTCAAATAGCCTATTATATCCTAACCATTCAGTGCCCTCAGCATTCGCAAAACATTCCTTCAATGTTTCCAGCTTTGCATCAAGATTATCTGCCATACTAAGTGCCACAGCCTCTGCCAAAGCAGGCTTTTTAGGCGAACCATACTCAAGCTCTCCGTGATGTGCCAAAATACAATGCTTAAGTTCTAATGATAATACCTCTGGAAATTCTTTAATATCTCTAATTTTATCATTAATAATTTCCGTCCCTATCATAATATGTCCCAATAATTGACCCGCATCTGTATAATCATTTTCAGGAAATGCTGACAGCTCTTTTATTTTACCAATATCATGCAGCATAGCAGCACATAAAAGTAAATCTCTATTAAGCAAAGTATATTTACTTGATAAAAAATCACATAATTCAACAATTCCTAATGTATGCTCTAAAAGTCCTCCTACAAACCCATGATGTACACTTTTAGCTGCTGAATGATTAGCAAAAGTTTTTGCAAGTACCTTATCTTCTATAAAAATTGCCGTTGCTAATTTTTTCAAATGAGGATTTGTAAAAGATTTTATATATTCTATTAATTCTGTATACATCACCTTAATATCTCTGCTGCTTACCGGCAAATAATCTGCTGGTATATATTCACCTTCACCAGCACACCTTACACGCCTAATATTAAGCTGTAATCCACCCTGAAAACTCGTAACATCGCCATCTATCATTATATAATCAAGCGAGTCAAAATGATCTATTCCGCTCCCGAGTTCCCAGATTTTCCCATCTATCATTCCGCTTTTATCTTGTAACACTAACGAATAGTAACTCTTACCTGCCTTAGTCTTTAACTGCTGTTTACTCTTACAAAGATAAACCTCTGAAACTCTGTCACCTTCTTTTAATAAATCTAAATATTTCATATTTGCCCACTCTTTCTATTTTACTATTTTATATTAATTAAATACCTTTGTTAAATATTTACATAAATAATTCTTAATATTAGGAATTTGCAGTCTTTACATCTGAAAAATCACCAATTTTGAATAAAAGATTTTATACAGCAAAACTCTCTTCTAAAATGACCGCAACTATAGCTTTCCTCTTTAAGTTAAGTATTAATTTAGCATATTATTCCTTGTAATATTTCAACTGCAATATCAGTAATTCAATAATTACTCTCACTTGTATAATACAATCAGCTTTCATAAAAATTCATTGTTCTATAATTTTTTATAAAACAACAATATAATATACTCTAACGACTCCCAAGTTTCACTTCAAAAGCCAGTTCTTTATAGTCCTCAACACTAAAACGCATAACATTAACCAATATACTTTCACCTTGTATCTTCGAATTCATAAAAGTTTGAAAATCTCTAAGCCTTAATATTTCTGTATCTGAGATATCTACAATTATGTCACCCCTTTGCAATCCGCTATCATATGCAGGCGAACCTTCAATAACTGATTGTATATAAATACCTTTTGGCAGTTCCATATTATTACTCATTTCTTCTGTAATGTCAATCCCTGTAATTCCTAAATATGCTTTTGCACTGCCATTCGAGAGTTTTTCTATAAGAGGCTTTAACTCTGATATCGGCATAACAGACACAAATCCACTATTAGATACATTGGAATCATTTGTTTTTCCTATCCCAACTAATTCACCTTTTAAGTTTATAAAAAAGCTATTAGTATCTTCCAACACATTACAATCTATATTTACTGCATTCAGCACTCCATCTGTTATAGAAATATTATTATTTATATTTGATACAAATCCATGTACAAAAGAATATACACTTCCTGAAGGATTTCCAATAGCTAATACTGCATCTCCTTTTGAAATTAAATTTGAATTGCCAAGTACTATTGGCGTAATTTTATCTGCAATTTTATTTTCAAAAGCACCTACCTGTACACTTACTATTGCAATATTAGTAATAGAATCACTTTGTTTAATAATCCCTGGTGCAGACAATCCCGCTTCAAAAGTTATCTCTAAAATGTCGGCTTCCATAACTAAATCTCTGCTTGTAATAATAAGTATCTCTTGTGAAGTTTTGTATACTATTATACCTGCACAACTGCCGCTCTTAGTAATATTCTCATCAAATAAGTCTACCTCTGTTCTAGAAGCATTAATACTCACAATACTCTTTTCTGCGTCCTTTGCTATCTTACCAACACTCTCCACCATATTTTTATAATCTTCAAAATCCAGTTCATTTCTCTTTATAGCATTTTGAACAATTTCTTGTATAGGTTCAGTTTCTTGAACTTCGGTTTCATTCCAACTGCTTACAGTTTCATCATCAATAGGGATAGTAATCAACTGAGCACTTGTATCATCTTCCATTCCCTCAAAAATACTGTCAATTTTTGGAACAAGAAAAACAAAAGCTAATGCGGCACAACTGCCAAACAATATTCCTAATATAACTGTTGTTATGCCATTTTTTACTCTGTTCTTTATAGTCTTGCTTTTATTTAATATTTTTTTACGAACAAAATTATCCTTTTTTTGCATATCCTTTTCTGAAATAGTATCATCTAACATACATACCTCTTTTCTTACATACACAATGTACCTTATCTGCAAATACTTTTTAATTATACTTATATTACTCATTTTATGCAAGAAAAAAGATATACGCAACTGCTCCTTTTGTTGTATAATATAAATAATATATTTTTAAAGGAAGATTAATTATGAATAAAAAAGTACTTAAAACACTTGAATATAATAAAATTATAGATTTACTAATGGAATCAGCAACTACAAATCTAGGTAAAGAAAAATGCAAAAATCTTATGCCTTTTACTGCTCTTGATGATATAAAAGCGGCACAGCAAAATACTTCTGATGCATTACTTAGAATAATTAAAAGCGGCAGTATATCTTTTTCAGGAACAAAAGACATTCGTAACTTAGTTACAAGACTTAAATTAGGTGCAGCTCTTAGCATAATTGAATTACTTTCAATCAGCAATATATTAAATGTTGCCGCCAAAGTTAAAGCATATGACAGAAATCTTGATGATGATAAGCATGATTCATTGTCTGCTATGTTTTCATCATTAGAACCGCTTACGCCACTTAACACAGAATTAAAACGCTGTATCTTATCAGAAGATGAAATCAGTGATGATGCTAGTGCTGGTTTAAAGCAAGTTAGAAGAAATATTAAATTATTAAATGATAAAATTCATACACAACTAAATTCTATTCTTAATTCTTCAAGAAATTACTTACAAGATGCTGTTATAACTATGCGTAACGGCAGATATTGTTTTCCCGTAAAACAAGAATATAAGTCTAACTTTGCTGGTATGATACATGATAAATCTTCAACTGGTTCTACCCTATTTATTGAACCTATGTCTATTGTTTCTTTAAACAATGAAATTAGGGAATTAGAAATCAAAGAATTAAAAGAAATAGAAGCCGTACTTGCCAATCTCAGCAACTTATCAGGTGAATATTGTGAAGAACTCATTACCAACTTTTACTCGTTGTCTGAACTGGATTTTATTTTTGCAAAGGCTTCATTATCTAAAAAATTCAGAGCTTCAGAACCTATTTTTAATACTAAAGGTTATATAAATATCAAGAAAGGACGACATCCTTTACTTGACCTTAATAATGTAGTTCCTATTGACATACATCTTGGAAAAGACTTTAATCTTTTGATTGTCACTGGTCCTAATACTGGCGGTAAAACAGTTTCACTAAAGACTATAGGATTATTTACACTAATGGGGCAGGCAGGTCTTCATATTCCTGCATTTGATAAATCAGAATTAGCAGTTTTTGAAAATGTATTTGCTGATATTGGTGATGAGCAAAGTATTGAGCAAAATTTAAGTACATTTTCTTCACATATGACAAACATCGTTCATATTCTAGCAAATGTTACTAATAATTCCTTATGCCTTTTTGATGAGCTTGGTGCTGGCACTGACCCTACTGAAGGTGCCGCTTTAGCCATGTCTATACTTTTATATCTTCATAAGAGAAATATTAGAACAATGGCAACCACACACTACAGTGAACTAAAAGTATTTGCATTATCTACAACTGGAGTTGAAAATGCTTGCTGTGAATTTGATATAGCTTCACTTTGTCCTACTTACAAACTTTTAATTGGAATTGCTGGTAAAAGTAATGCTTTTGCTATTTCCAAAAAATTAGGATTACCTGATTTTATTATAGATAGTGCTAAAGAACACATGAATGAATCTGATGAATCTTTTGAAGACTTACTAACTAATCTAGAAGAAAGCCGCTTGGTAATAGAAAAAGAACGTGAAGAAATTGCCTCATATAAAAAAGAAATTTCTATTCTTAAAAGTCGCTTAGAAGATAAACATGAAAAATGGGATGAACGAAAAGAAAAAGCCATAAGAAATTCTAACGAAGAGGCTGCTCGTATACTTCGACAAGCTAAAGAATATGCTGATAAAACTATACGAAATATTAACCGTTTAGCTGATTCTACTGGTGTTAATAAGGCACTTGAAGCTGAAAGAACCAAACTTAGAGAAGAATTAGATAATAAAGAAAAGAAACTCTCATTAAAAAATAAAAAATCCACAGTACATAAACCCCTAAATCCTAAGACCCTAAGACTTGGAGATGGAATAAGGGTACTTAGCTTGAATTTAACTGGAACTATAAGCAGTTTACCTAATGCCAAAGGTGATTTGTATGTACAAATGGGTATTCTTCGTTCATTAGTAAATATAAATGATTTAGAACTTATAAATGACGCTCCCGCAAATAAAAAAAATACTACTACTAAATCTGCTGGAAGCGGTAAAATAAAAATGGCAAAATCAAGCGGTATAACTACTGAAATTAACCTAATCGGAATGACTACCGATGAGGCTATACCTATAATGGAAAAATATTTAGATGATGCATATTTATCTCACCTCTCTTCTGTAAGAGTAGTACATGGCCGAGGTACAGGTGCATTAAGAAATGCTGTACATAAACAATTAAAGAAATTAAAATACATTAAAACATTTCGTCTTGGTGAATTTGGCGAAGGTGATACTGGTGTTACTATTGTTGAATTTAACTAATTCACATATATACTTAATTATACATAGTTAATTTGTAAAAATTATAAATATCTAGGAGGTGTAAACTTGACAACTAAACAAAAAGTTTTAATAATAGATGACGATGTCAATATAGCAGAACTTATATCTCTTTATCTGATTAAAGAATGTTATGACACTATGATTGTTCATGATGGTGAAGAGGCTCTTAAAGCATTCAAATCATTCACTCCAAATATCATCATACTAGATTTAATGCTTCCTAGTATAGATGGATATCAGGTGTGCCGTGAGATACGTACACATTCTAACACTCCTATCATAATGCTTTCAGCAAAGGGAGAGTTATTTGATAAAGTACTAGGTCTGGAACTTGGTGCTGATGATTATATGATAAAACCTTTTGACACTAAGGAATTAGTGGCAAGAGTTAAAGCTATACTTCGAAGAGTTCAGCCGATAGCAGCCGCTAATATAATTGTTCCTAATGCTATTCAAAGTAATGCTTCTTATGTAGAATATCCAGATTTAATTGTAAATCTCACTAATTACTCTGTAATATACATGAAGCATTCAATCGAAATGCCTCCTAAGGAATTAGAACTATTATATTTTCTTGCTTCTTCTCCAAATCAAGTTTTTACCAGAGAACAATTACTTGACAACATTTGGGGATATGATTACATTGGTGATACAAGGACCGTAGATGTTCACATTAAAAGACTTCGTGAAAAAATACATGACCATAATTCTTGGGCATTATCTACAGTATGGGGGATTGGCTATAAGTTTGAGGTAAAACAATGAAATATTCATTATATATAAAGTTCTTATTTGGATATATTTTATTTGGTATTATGTCTTTTACTCTCATCGTAACAGCTTCGTCCAAAATGATAGCAAACTATCTAATAAAAGAAAAATCCAATCTTCTTTACAATGAAGCTCATACTTTAGCTTATAATTACAGCAGCCTATATAATTCTAACAATAATTCTGATTTATCGGCTGCTTACCCTCAATTAAATGCATTAGCTAAATATTTAGATGCTAGAATTATAGTCTTAAATCGTACTGGTGAAATTATTGTAGATACTGATTCTTCTGTAATTGCTAATACTAAACTAAATGGCTTTGATCCATCTAGCCTTAAGTCACGTTATACTATAGGAAATTTCTATAACTACTTTAATGAGGAATACATAAGTGTAATATCAGCAATTACAGGTAACTTAAGTATCAAAGGATACATAACTATACACTTACCAATGTCTAATATACTTGAAAGCAGAGGAGGACTTTTAAATATACTTTATATAACTTTTGCTTTTATTTTTGTATTTTCATTATTGATTTTATTAGTTTTTACTAAAATTGTATATATTCCTCTAAAAAAAATAACATATGCTGCAAATAGATATGCTGCTGGTGATTTAAAATACCAACAAAAAATTGAATCTGATGATGAGATTGGCTATTTATCCGCAACACTAAATTATATGGCTAGTGAACTTGATGAAATGGAAAAATACCAAAAGAATTTTATAGCTAATGTTTCTCATGATTTTCGTTCACCATTAACTTCTATCAAAGGTTATGTTGAAGCTATATTAGATGGCACTATTCCTCCTCATATGCAAGAAAAATACCTGCAAATAGTTATTACTGAAACCGAACGTCTAAACAAGCTCACAGAACGTATGTTAGAGCTTAATCACTCTGACGGAAAAGGGGCATATCTCACCAAGACTAATTTTGATATTCATAGAATTATCAATCAAACAGTTGAATTATTTGAAGGCGTTTGCTCTAATAGAAATATTATACTTGATTTAACCTATTCACAAGAAGTTCAAATGGTTCATGCTGATATGGAAAAAATTCAGCAAATAATCTATAACTTAATAGATAATGCCATTAAATTCAGTAAAAATAACTCTACCATATACATAGAAACTACCACTAGCCACAATAAACTTTTTACTATGATTAAAGACAGTGGTATTGGTATTTCTCGCAGTGACCAAAATAAGATTTGGGAAAGATTTTATAAATCTGATACTTCCCGCGGAAAAGATAAAAAGGGAACTGGACTTGGACTAGCTATCGTTAAAGATATTATTAATGCCCATAAAGAAAATATTGATGTTATCAGTACTGAGGGAGTAGGAACCGAATTTATTTTTAGTTTACCATGCAGTAATCGCGAAAAAGTACAATAGTTATCATCAATAACTAAATTATTCATATCTTAATCTTATAATAGATTTTAATTCTTTCTTAATCCTCTATATCATTTTAACTAATCATATAAATATTTATTATACCTCCTATGTCTTAGTATAACTTATTACTATATCATAGGAGTTTTTATTATATAATTATTACCCTATTGATAATGTATAACATGCCTAACAATATTGTGCCGCTTTGCTGTGATATTTTACTTTCAGCATATATCCAGTGTTGCTTATCTAATTATGCCTTACAATGAGGCAAAATACATGGTTGATGTCAGAGAGTTTTGACATTTCTAATTTTTCATTCTGAACAAAACTAGATTGAAGTTTACTGGAATACACCGATTAACAGTAACAAAGCTGAAACTAAAAATTATCATTTCAAAACTATATTTATATGTTACAAAAAATATCAAATACTTTTATACTATAGAGATAACTTTCCTATAACACCAAAAAAGTACAAATTAGAGTTTCCTCTAATCTGTACTTTTATAGTCTTTAGGCTAAAATTATGCTAATACAACATTAACTGCCTGAAGTCCGCGGTTACCTTCCATAATGTCGAAAGAAACTGCTTGTCCTTCTTCTAAAGTTTTGAAACCGTCTGCTGCGATTCCTGAGAAATGTACGAATACATCTTCGCCACCTTCATCATTTGTGATAAATCCAAATCCTTTTGTGCTGTTAAACCACTTTACTGTACCTCTGTTCATCGTAAGATACCTCCTAAAATATTATGTTGTATTCTTTTTGAAACCACTACACAAAAGCTTTGAATCCTTTATGTACAAAAAATCGCACTCTTTCACTATACACCAAATAAGTGAATACCTAAATGATGACTTATGAAAATGTGCGAATTCAAAATCTCATTTAAAATACTCCGTAAGTGTAACACAGCTATACCCTAGTGTCAATGCTATTTTACAATTATTTATCACTATTTTTATTACTGATAAAACCATAAAATATCAATAAAAACAAGTGTATCTAAAAAGTCTATTTTAAGTATGCTTTTAATCATATTTTAAAGTATTACATTGAAACAATTATACTTTTTTTGTATATTTAATTTGATATTTTAGATATTATTTACCTATTTTACCAAATCTATTAAAATTTATTAAACTTCCTGCTTTTATAATTTTACGTTCATCATCTGTCATATCAGCAATATAAAGTTTAATCTCTCTTATTTTTTCACCAATTATATATGCTGTAATATCGTTCATATCTTTGCGCTCCAAAATTTGTCTAATATTAGGAACATAAATATAATCACCTACATTAAAATCACAGTCATTTTCCATTTGAAACGGTATCATACCCCAGTTAATAAGATTTGAACGGTATCTTTTAGTTGCATACTCTTTAACAATATTAGCAATACCTCCCAAAACTCGTTGACAGCTTGCCGCTTGTTCTCTAGCTGAACCATCTCCTGGTTTCAAGGCATAAATGACACTGCCTAAACCTATCTTACTCTCTTCAGCATTTTTAGAAATAGTTTTAATCTTAGCATATATATCCTTAAGCTGATTCTCTGCATTATTAACATCTTCACCTGTTACTCTCATTTTTTCTATAGAACTAAATGCCTTAGCACGTCCTACATATTCAGGATCTCGTCTTGATAATGTAAATTCTGCTAATCCCAACGGATTTGAACGATATGATGATGCTTCTCCAGAAGGAATAAGTTCATCCGTAGTAGTTACAGGATCATTTATTATAGAACATACTTTCATAAGTATATTATCTTCTAATATACTCATCTTCGGCCAATCTTTAATATTTGGTCCATATTTTAATTCCACACTTTCATCAGACTTATTATATCCATCATAGATTCTGCTGTTATATGAAGAATTATCAAAGAAATATGTCGGTACTTTATAGCTGGTACATATATCTTGTGCAGAAGTAAGCACACCGCCATTAGCCGCTGTCGCTGCAATACTTCTGGCATCCATAAGAGCAACTGAAGCAATTTGTCCATTTCCTGGCTTTGAGCCTTCACGGCTTGGGAAGTTACGTGTGGTATGTCTTATACTAAGCCCACCATTTGACGGTGTATCACCTGCTCCAAAACAAGGGCCACAAAATGCTGTACGAATAGTTGCACCTGCTGCCATAAGTTCTGTAATTGCACCTTTTTTTACCAAATCCATATATACAGGTTGGGACGAGGGATATACAGACAAATTAAATTCTAGATTTCCGCAGCTTCTATTATTTAAAATATTAGCAGCTTCCATAATATTGGAGTAATTTCCGCCTGCACAGCCAGCAATAATACCTTGGTCTACCAATAATTTATTATTAACTATTTTATCTGTAAGAGAAAAATCTATATTGTTACCAATAAGGTTTTTAAAATCTATTTCAACTTGTCTTAATATGTCCTCTAGATTTTCATTTAATTCATCAATTTCATATGTGTTGCTTGGGTGAAAAGGAAGTGCTATCATTGGTTTAATAGTGCTTAAATCTACATAAACCACACCATCATAATATGCTACTGCTTCTGGATTTAATTCTTTATATTCATGACCTCTGCCATGCATAGTTAAAAAATCTCTGGTATCTTCATCAGTTTTCCATATTGAACTAAGGCAAGTAGTTTCTGTAGTCATTACATCAATACCATTACGATAATCTGTATCCATAGATTCAATGCCTGGACCAATAAATTCCATTACTTTATTTTTAACATATCCATTTTTAAATACCTTTCCTATAATTGCAAGAGCAATATCTTGAGGCCCTACACCATATGCTGGTTTACCTTCCAAATATATTGCTACAACTTTAGGACAAGCTACATCATATGTATTTTCTAAAAGCTGTTTAACTAACTCTCCGCCGCCTTCACCTATCGCCATAGTCCCTAATGCACCATACCTAGTATGACTGTCTGAACCAAGTATCATCTTACCGCAGCCCGCCATCATTTCACGCATATATTGATGAATAACCGCTATATGAGGCGGAACATAAATTCCCCCATATTTTTTAGCCGCCGAAAGTCCAAACATATGATCATCTTCATTGATAGTCCCTCCTATTGCACATAACGAGTTATGACAATTAGTAAGTACATAGGGAAGTGAAAATTTAGTCATGCCTGAAGCCTTAGCTGTTTGTATAATACCTACGAATGTAATATCATGTGATGCTATCGCATCAAATTTAATCTGCAAATTTTCCATATTTTCAGAAACATTATGTGCCTTAAGAATAGAATAAGATATAGTACCTTTTTTAGCCTCTTTTTTTTCTGGAATTTCTCCTAGTATATATCTTAATCTTTCTGACTCATTTTCTGATATAAGCTCTTTTCCATTTATTAAATATGCTCCACCTTCATATAATTTAACCACTTTCAACCTCCATTCCTAACTTTCCCAATTCCCTGCATTGGAATTTATACACAATATATACTCACATGCATTATACAAGTATCAGCATTTATATGAAATAAAAAGATTTATACATAACATATATCTTTAAATTTATTCATATGAACTTATTATTTTTTTATCTATACATACTAAATCTTATTTTTCTATTTTAAAGTTTATCTATTATATAATCCGTAAATTCCTTACATGTTGCCCCAGCTTTTGTACCTGTAACTACCACAGCTTTTTCCCTATCGCTAATATCTAGTGCATTTCCAAGTTTATCTGCTTCAGTAATTTTACCAATATGACGCAGTAACATTTCAGTAGCACGAAGTATACTTGAAGGATTAGCATATGCTCCAAGCCCCTCTGATATCATGCGTGGTGCACTTCCATGAATAGCCTCAAACATAGCATATTTATCACCTGTATTTGCACTTCCTGCCGTTCCTATTCCGCCTTGGATTTGTGCCGCTTCATCAGTAATTATATCACCATACAGATTTGGTAAAAGAAATACTTGTAATTTACTTTGAATATCTGGATTTATAAGATTTGCACTCATAATATCTACATACCACTCACTTACATTGATTTTAGGGTAGCTCTTAGCTATCTCTCTGCAAATCATCAAAAACTTACCATCTGTCTTTTTCATTATATTAGCTTTAGTGACTACTGCAAGTTCTGTTTTTCCATTCTTTTCAGCATATTCAAAGGCGGCTTTTGCAATTCTTTTAGTTCCTGTGTCTGTAGTTACTTTAAAGTCAAATGCCAGTTTTTCTGCTATTTCTATTCCTTGACTGCCAAGGGCATATTCACCTTCTGTATTTTCTCTAAAAAATATCCAATCAATATTTTTCTCAGGTACTTTTACAGGACGTATATTTGAATATAAATCTAGTTCTTTTCTAATTGTAACATTGGCACTTTCAAGGTTTGTCATGCCGCTGCCTGCTTCTGGTGTGGTAGTTGGACCTTTAAGGAATACATGACAGTTTTTAATAGCCGTCAAAACATCATCAGGTACTGTTTGATTACAAGATAAACGATTTTCCAATGTTAGGCCTTCAATATTTTTTAGTTCTATTTTTCCTGTTTCTATATCTTTTGCAAGTAAATGTTCAAGAACTTTTTTAGCAGTTTCAAATATTATAGGACCAATGCCATCGCCTGGACACAATCCTATTACTATATTTTCAATAGCTGTAAAATCTATTGCCCCTTCTGTCCTTTCCATAGCTTCAACTCTGCTAAGTTGATTTTTTAAAAGCTGTTCAAAATGTTTTACTGCATTTTCTATAAGTTGACTGTTATGCATCTTATCCCCTTTCTGATACAATATATTTATAATTAATACTTTCCAACATTTAGTTAAATCTCTATACATCTTATTTCTTAAACTATTACAATACCAAATAAAATAGGTATTTCGCTACATATCAGACCTATAAATTCATAGTATTTCTATTGACTTTTTATCTATAACCTAAAATATATCTATACTTTAACTAACCAATTCTTCTAAATCTATTTGGAGCATAAATTTGCGATTGTTCTTCAAGTTCTTCATCACTTATTATTGTCTGTCTTCCCATGGTATATTGTTCATTTACCCAATCTCTAAGTTTAATTACTAAATCATCTTGCTTAGTTACTTTCTCATCTTCACTAAGCTCATAGTAACTATTTACCCAAAATGCTATTCCTGCAAGCCCAGATGTATTACTTACTGCCACTTCTGCTTCTCTATTTAATAGTAATTTTGTATTAAATATATTATAAATTTCCTCATCTTTCATAAGTCCATCTGCATGTATGCCAGCTCTGGTTACATTAAAATTTCTGCCTACAAATGGAGTCATTGGAGGAATTTTATATCCAATCTCTTTTCTATAATAACGTGCAATATCTGTAATAGCTGTAGTATCCATTCCATCTAATGTTCCTTTTAATGTTGCATATTCCATAACCATTGCTTCTAATGGTACATTTCCTGTTCTTTCACCAATGCCAAGCATTGAGCAATTAACTGCTGACGCTCCAAATAACCATGCACAGCTGGCATTAGCTACACCTTTATAAAAATCATTATGTCCATGCCATTCAAGGGCTGCACTTGGTACATTTGAATAATGCTGAAGTCCATAGATAATCCCAGGAACACTTCTAGGAAGTGAAATTCCTTGATAAGGAAGTCCATATCCCATTGTATCACAAACTCTAATTTTTACAGGTATTCCTGCTTGTCTTGACATTTCCATAAGTTTATTTACAAATGGTACCACAAACCCATAAAAATCAGCTCTAGTAACATCTTCTAAATGGCATCTTGGGATAATTCCAGCTTCAAATGCTGATGAAATGGTTTGCAGATATTGCTTCATAACTTCACTTCTAGTTTTTCCTAATTTTTTAAATATATGATAATCCGAACAACTTACAAGTATTCCGGTTTCCTTAATTCCTATATCTTTAACAAGTTTAAAATCTTCCTTAGCCGCCCTTATCCATGTAGTTATCTCTGGAAATGTATAACCTAATGCCATACATTCTTCTAGTGCGACCCTATCTTTAGGGTCATACACAAAAAATTCAGTTTGTCTTATTAACCCCTTCTCACCACCCAGCCTAGCCATTAATTTATAAAGGTCT